>JAABUL010005366.1_pt1 | contig 16021 bp, 16 predicted proteins | sample 5559151 | NCBI WGS metagenome assembly JAABUL01 (sample SAMN10711876, study PRJNA513368) | rock metagenome | isolation source: Antarctica rocks | place: Antarctica: Victoria Land, Pudding Butte sud | reverse complement strand
CAGAGCGCATATAGGAGAATAAGCAACGAAGGAAGGAAGTGGCGTTTCTGACATGATGGGATTCACTGTCAGGTCTGTGCAATACAGAGCAGTGCCCCATGCGGATTTCAAGACAGCAAGACAGCATCCAGCTTTCAACTGAGGGGTCGCAAAATGCTTGGCGCAATGTTGCTAGCCGTTGAAGCTTGGTAAATAACTACCCTTTGGTCGAATTTATCTCTAATCATCTTGGAACCAACTGAACAACCGCCCTGGTAACGCATGCCGGCCCCTCGGGTTAGATCAGTACTCAGAAGGTCACCGGAGCGGTGGTGGCGTTACGGGAACAGGTAGTATTGCTGGCGGAGCCACGATCTTATTTACGAAACCAATTTCCTACCTCCTATCAATTCCTGTCTCCTGGACCACAGTTCCGATTCTCACCGTATCAGAACCGTGCTTATCAACCCCAACAGTTACAGCAACGTCCGCCGCAGCAAGTAGGTGGCTATCAGAAACTACAGCAGACCCAACCAAGGTCAAGGTCAGGCACAGCCTCCTCCGGCTGGGCGAGGTCAGCATTCTGGAAATACTGGTCGACCTATGTCATCAAACCCGACCTCCATTCCGTCCCTTCCGGAACTACAATAACCAAGCTCAATCTTACCGTCCTCGATATCCGCAACGAATCCGTGCTAACCACGGTGAAACCGAGGACAACAAGGACCTTGATCAGGAAGATTATCACGACCACCTCGGCGATCAAGAGGGATTCTTTGACCAAGAATACTATCCGGAAGAAGAGCCGGGTCCCACGGAGGATTCCAGCTATGCATACTACGGTCAATCTACCACGAACGCTGAAGCATCTAAGCAGACCTACGATGTTGAAACCTTCTTCCTACAGACACCTAGGTCGCAAGCTAGGATTACCACCTGCAAGCGTTTACATTCCCGGAACAACTCCATCAGCACTTCCGCGATTGCAAAGCACAACCGCCGAAGAAAGATACCCCTACCAATATAAATCATGCCGAAATAATCACCTCAGCGGCTCATCATGGAACCCCGGAAATCGTCTACTCCTAGGTGCCCCCTGAGGAAGACCGAGGATTGGGATTTCGGTCATGGCATCACGCGACGATCAAGGCTTCTGTTGCCGCGATTCAGGATGGTATCGGCCGAGATGATAGTGAGGGAAAGGAAGACAATCTTGTTACTCCGGACTCTGGATGTACAATGTCAGTAATCGTCCGCGAGTTCCTGCATAGCTCCCTGTCGGACTGTGAGTCTTCGGCAGGCGTGATCTCACGACTGTTGATAGTGGGCTCCAAGGCGACATCTCCAATTGCTGTGCAGAGCCACCTCGAGTTGTGCTTCAGCTCAAAGGCGCTGCCCGCCTTATTCTTCTGATTGTGCGCGGTGATCACCGCGAAGGCATCAGGACCGTACATGGTGGCAGGAAGTGACAAGAGGTGTCAAGCAATGAGGGAATAGAATGAAGGGGACTATAGAGTAGCTGCCAGCCAATGCAGCAACAGGTTATCCCTACCGCATCGCTCCATTGATTGGCCGGAATCTGGCCATGGCGACTGTTTCACCTCCTGACGCACGACAGCCTGTAGAGAAAAGCGGGACCGCGTTGGTATGACATGAGGATGCCTCCATGTGGGGCGCTGAATCGCTTGGCAAAGTGTGTGGCGGTGGGCTGGCATGCTTAGCCACGCAGGGAGTTACCGCCCCGATAGTTAGCCGCTTTCCTAAGAGTGCCCCGTTTTGCCCGTCTCCACCCTCTTCTCCTCTCTGCCTCACAGAACAAAAGTATCGCGTCTGCGTGTACAACCACAGTACGTTCTCTCCGCACAATGGAGACTCCAACGGACTCTTCCATCGATGGTTTGGCTGCACGCGCTACCGTCAACACACACGGCGATATCAGGTACGTGATGCCTCGTGATGGCCTCCCCAACCAAAGCGCCAACTGGTCGTGCTAATGCCCGGCTTCTGCGGACAGTATCATCGCGATCCTAGACGTCGAGACACTCTCCGAGTCTGAGCACATTGCAGTCCTCAAGAAAGCAGAGTACGGGATCAGACAGACCTAAATAAATCCAGAGATTCAGACCGACGCTGCCGTATCCTCAGACAGCGACTGATATCCGGTTATCCAGACACTGATGCTCTCCGGTTGAGACTACAGTTCGTCCACACCTCCCAAAAACCTCTTTTTTGTACTGAAGCTGTGATGACGCAGGGCCATCACATCGCCTCCAGACGAGGAAGAAGATGATAAAGAATCTCGCCTCTCGAAGCCCAGGCTCGTCGGGACCTGGAAAGTGGTGGCTGTCCTGCCTGCTACCCACCCCACCTCGACGTCCCAATAAGAAACCCGCCCGAGAAATACCGACGGATATTAGAGTATTGGCAATCATTCTCATCAACAGGTGACGTAGTACTTTGCGCACAGAGGTCGGATTGGCGGATATTCCGAGAGTTTCAGTAAACAATACGGGTCCGTTATCGAAACAAATCATTCAGTGTATTTATGGACGAGGTTCGCGAGCGTCGACGAGCGCATGGATTGGATGACAACATCCATCTACTGTTGGACCCGCAACAGCAGATTGAGCAACAGAATTTGATTGAGTTTCAGGACTACCATCTCAAACTTCATGAGTGGCAGAAAGAGAACCGAGATGGGCTACAGAAAGACTTGGATAATACTCAGAAGGGAGCCGTGGATACGGACATGGAAGGTTCAGAACGCGCAGCACAGCAGGAAAGAGCCATTCACCAACGCCTGAAATATGCCGAAACAACCCTGTGATGGCACGAGGTCATCGTGCGGTGGATTGAACAATGGCGACTTGCAATGGATCCACTGTCTTCGACACCCGTCGAGAAAGGTAGTGGTGATCAGAGCTCCTCGTCCAATTGTCAGCGACGCTCTCAGCGACGCGCAGAGCGACTGAACACACTGACTGTCCTCGGGAAGGTCAGAGTTTCGAAGTCCACGCCAAAGGGTCAAAACATACGGACCCGGACGTCCAAGGCTACAATATGCAAACCTATCTCGGCCGTCACGATACAGAGCAGCACTCAACACATGCCGAAGCGTCGAGAAATAAAGCCTCGACGTCCCAAAGAGAAGGCACTTGGCCAATTTCTTCCACAAAGAGTGGCCAAGGCCAATCGGTTCGCTGATACTGGGACCAAATCGCGATCAAGGGCACAGTGCAGCGGGGACGGGCAGATTCAAGATCGAGCAAGGCCTCAACGTCGGTCGGCTACTCAGCGGCTACATCCTACGCCTAGGCCCATCAAGACCCGAAGTCAACGGATATCAAGGGAGCCAGTGAGATGGGCCCCAGAGTAAAAGACGGCATCTGCCCTCCAACACTACGATACTTGCGAAGGACGCATCATCATAGATGGGGACATGCGGGGTGAAGAGTTGGTGAACTCGCAATAATCTTTCTATTTCCAAACGATGAATGGGTGAGCGAATCATTATATACAGGGTTGACTGTATCTTCTTCGATGTATATACTGCCTCTCTCTTCATATCATATGCTGTCATCACTTGTACCTCGCCACGAACATTATTGGGTTACCAATATAGTAGTATCCATCAACCGACATAAGCCGGGGCTGATACAGGTTATATAATAAACATGTTACCTCCTCATCATAAAGAATCGCAAGCCAACGAGGCACGTATCGATATTACACCTCAGACAGCAGTCCCCAGCCACCTCGCTATCGATTTCTGTCATTAGAGGTAGAAGAGAGGGGGGATGCCTGAAGATGCTCCTGCTTTGGCTGTTAATCATTAATACACTAGATGATCTTATAGCAAGAGATATTCAAGGTGGCAGAAAGGGAAAGATGCGTGCCTCATTCAACGCGCAGGCTTTTGATTTTAGTCGTCTCTCTGCCCCTGACCTTACCAACTCCGCGACCACTACTTCTCAACACCATTTGCCTTGTCGCCGCTTCCTTCTCACCATTACTTGCCTTTGCAATCCCACAAACACCTGTTCCACTCGGACAACGAACCCACTCAGGAGCTCGCAAATGTGGAAATTGGAGTAGTTTCTGGGGAAGACGGGTTTGACAAAGAAATGAGGATTTCTTGAAATACGCCAAGCCGCTGATTCCGTGTATGCAAGAGCTGAGGAAGGTCGTCTTTCCAGGGGGAAAGCGGTGGCTAAGAGGATCGAGAGCTTTGCTTGAGACTTGAGAGGGCAAGAGAAGACCTGGAGTCATAACCTATGGAATCATGCTGAGTCGCCGTAGCGTAAATGCGAATTCAACTCTTTGCATTTGTATCTTGAGAGTTTGATAGCACTGCCTCGGTCCGACGATGCAATGCGTCGGTGCAATTCTTGGCGAGCCCCACAACTTGACGCACGACCCAGAGTCATTCTTATGGGTACTTCTCTGGATTTGGTATTCATTATGATGGTCTGAACGAGAAGGGCGAGGGCAAGCGCAGGATCGTCTCCCAATATGAGAGGTGGAATTGTGCAGACGTAGGAGAACTGGCGGATCTCAAGAAAGGAATAACGGTTGAAGAAGACGATAAGACCATTGCCGGCTTCGCTCCTGGTTGCAAATCATTGATCCCCTGCGTACTAGAGCTAAGCAAACACATCTTCCCAAACTCCACTTGAGCGAATGGCGAAAGGCGAATCTTGGTACTGCGTACGTTATGCCAACTCCGCCTGCAGAGATGGCAGGCATCCATCGCGATAAGGCCCCTGACACATGCGATGGATGGCGATGAATAAAGGAAGTGGCAATCGCGGTCAGTGAGGCTGCCGTGGTGGTGGCCACCGCGATGGTACTTGTATTTAGCCTAGGAATCGTCGATAGAATTAAGACATGCTTCCTACAATCCATTTTCCTGCACCGTAGTGCTCAGGCCTTAATAGCATGCTGGCAGCGTTCCGCATGCACAAACCATCACGTGCGTGCTTGACCAGCTTACAGAAATTGTGCGAGAGAAGCAGGTAGAAACGCAGGATCATTTACTTGTGGTCTCCAGGCAACAAGAGCATCGTCGCCTCCAGAAGTGTAGACCGTCCGCCGCTACACGTGTCTACAACCGGGCCGAATGCCATACGGTGCACATTCCGTCACGCCCCAACATCACCCGAAGATCAGCTAACTTCCGGGCTACAGAGCCCATCCTAGGAATCGTTTGCCACTATTTCACTGCCTTCACTTCCACCTCAACATAAGCCAAACTCCAAATGGCTAAGGCCCGTCTCGATTATGCTGCGATTGATGCTCTCCTGCAGTGTACAAGAACGAAGAATGGTCCTCACCCTGGTGATGCGACGACTAGCAGATTACCCCTTTTCCCTCGCCACAGCCATGGTTGATTATTCCATTGAGCACTATAAGCCTGCCTGTATGGCTACTTATCCGGCTGGGTGAAATAGGAGGTGATAAGATTCGCCGTCTATTTAGTGTATTGCTTTTACCCCATATGTTGTCAAAGACATAAACCAGACCTTCCACGATGATACCGAAGACAGCTTGAAAGTCGATTTGGCAAAAAGTGAGCAAGTTTCACTTAATCATGATCACCGGTATTGTTTTGTATCCTTATATCTTTTCACCAATCGCATGCTAATTGTTCAAATGCAGGACAGGCCGGCGTGCGAGCTGCCCCCGAAAAGTTTCAGAGGGAAATGCAACTACGATCGAGTGACTAGGACGAGGAGGACAATATTTTGAACGGTCAAGCATTTATGCTAGGTACTTCATTATTCCGTCTAGAAAACTTGGAAGACAGCGAAGAGGAGGACATAAAATTTCATGCGCAAAACCTGCTCAATCCGTGTACCCGTAGAACAAAAACTCATTATACACCAACGCGGATAGAAGCAAAACTATTGCGATAGGAGGGGATCACAATAGGAAAGCCCTAGTATGTGTTCCAATCCTTTAAAGGTCGTCATTATCTGTCGATGTGGTCCATTGTACCGGTCCCGGTGTTGTGGCAGATTCTTCTTCGTTACTGGCAGTGGCCTTTGATGTTCGATGTTGGTCCCTCGTGACAGAGAACTCTTTTCTGCCACTTGATACCTTCTCGCTCTTTGCAGATCGGAAGTCAACTTGGGTTAGGGTCTTGTCTGGATGGCTGTGAATGTGTTCGTTGGTTGATTCTTCGGCGAATGTAACATGCAAGGTTTAAGACTCGGGAGACGGCTCTCCGTGACGATAGAAATCAAGCTTCCCCCTTGCGGATTGAGCCTCTGGGTCCATTTTCTTTGCGAGGTCTTCTGCGGCAGCACTTATCGAGACACGGAACTCATCTCTCACGTACTTGTATATTCTTCGAAAGATCTTACTGACTTTCTCCCGTGTGAATTCTGATTCCGTAATTTTGACCCATTCTGTATACTCGAAGCGTAGTCGATACTCCGGTCTATTGAATAGCACAAGCTCATAGCGACGCGCATTGTCTGGTATCTCAACTGCTCTATGAATGCAAACACGAATCCCCTCGTAGTTCGCGAAGACAGAGAAAAATCGAATTTTGTCGAAGAAGATTCGCTTGTGGGAGGGGCCCGCATCGTTAAAGAATTCGTATACGTTATGCAAGGCTTGAGATGCGGTATTGAGGGATTCCAGCGTTGCTCTTCGATCCTCGAGTGGAGCGTTCTTTGCCTCGATCGCCAGAAAATGAAAAATCTTCGACTCGTCTGACGCTCGATTCTCAAAGCATGCAAGATCTCGAGTCGCCATTGGCAAGACTTTCCACAGATTTTCGCTAATAATCGACTCTCTGTTAAAACAAACTGCAAGATCAGGCTTCGGCTGTGTCAGAAACTTTTCGTGACTGGGCATTGGCAAACAAGTCCAAGGCTCCTTTGTGCTATACAAAAGTAGTTTCCCAAAGATAGGAAGATGTCGATCAACAAGATTCATCATCATTGTTATTTGAAAAAGAGCCGAACTTGAACCCCAACTTAGCATGGCTCGATCTCCGAACCATAAATTGTCGAGAACAATCTTTTTCTCGATTGTCTCTCGCAAAAACTCTTCTGGGTCGAAAGACTTGATCTGTTCGCTACAAGAGTCGATTGAGAGACTTGGAGATTTGCGAACGTTTCTCAACTCAAGACCAATCCGGAAGCGGTCTTCAGAATAGACACGATTCGTCGCCCAAGTAAGTGACGAAGTCGGATGCTTCATGGCTGATGCAATGACGCGCGAAGCAAACCCGTCTACAGGAGGTAAACATCCGTACTTGTGATTAAACTCCTCTCGCGGGTCAATATAGAGTTCCTCAAAACCAGAGGTATGGGATGCCGAAGTAGAAGGAGGCAGATATCCGTGTTTGTGATTGAACTCATCTCGCGGGTCAATAAACCTGAGTGATGCAATAACGTGCTCAGTATACTCGTCCACAGGAGCCAGACATCCGTATCTGTGATTGAACGCCTCTCGCGGGTCACTATAGATTCCCTCAGAATCCGAAGTATAGGATGCTTCGTAGTAGGAAGAAGTATGAGTTTCTTCGTTACGAGTCTGGGACAATACCTCAAGGTTCCATTGAAGCTCTTCGAGTGCTTCTCGGGTTAGAGACTGTCCAGTCGTGGCTTTCTTTCGAGGAGGTTTGTTTGAAGCGGTCGAACTGTGTTCGGACAGGTTGCTGGATCCATTTTTCAAGATTACTACACTCTTCCGTGTAGAGTCGTGTTCGGATAGCTTGTAGGATTCAGTCGTGGTAGATCGTACATGCTTCGAGAGGGGCTCGGGTTTGCGACTTTCGGGTGTCGTCGGTTTCCATTTTCTCTTCTTTGCCGGAGGCATGGCGAGAGCAATATCACCTTCCAAATCGGAGACAGCGGTAGCACCTGGGCGTTATGCGTGGATGTTTTGGCTCTGGTGCTTGCTGGCGAAATTGTTACGAGCTGTTCCTCGTTCGCTAAGTATTTGACGGTGAGTCTCGTTGATGACGCGTCGACCTGGAGCTCTCAGAAACTGTAAGATACTGTTAAAACCACAACATCCAAGGCGTTTCGAAGGGTATTGCAAGACCTACATTGTTTACAGTCTCCAACGGCTTTCGCTTCTCTTAGGGCTCGATCTTCTCAAACGATTCTTGAGACTGACAGGAAGCAATGAAGAGAAACGACGGTGTTGCAGCATCTGTAATGGGGGTGTGCTGGCTTACACTACAACGCGCGCTTTCTGCCAATCGGCTTCATGCGACACAAACTCTAACGGCACGTCCATACAACTGGAGTGCAACGAAAGGAGAGCAGTCACTGTGGGCTTTGACCACGCTGGCTCGTGCTAGGATTTCTGACCGCGGACGAACTGGCATGACTGGGCGCTGGAGAGGAAAGCCTCGATGCCCCTGGCCAAGGGGTCCTCGAGCGTTTCCACCACCGCGCTGATTGGCCGATGTGTCCCCGGTGGCTGCTGGTGGAGACTTGTCCCATGCACATCACACGCCGGGGTTGGAGGGTGGGGGACAAAGGGCAGTCGACACCACCGGAACGCAACACGGTAATCCAGAGCGTGACTTCGAGCGGAAATGTAGCTTTGTAAAGCACTTAAACAGATGATTCTGGCCAGGCGCGGTAACGTGGGGGCAAGTTGAAGACCACATTAAGAGATTTGAAACCTACCTTCAAGCAACCAGAAGCGAAGTTCATTAACCAGTTCGAGGACATTCAAGGCATCCATGATCAACCTGTATGCGCCGTAGGTGGAGAGGAGCATGGAGGCTGAAATGGGCTAGCTGCGGGGTCCGTACCGCTCATTCTGCCAAGTCTTTTCGTGCCGTTGGCCACACCATCTTCTATCAGGCCCTCCTGCAATTCTCCTGCTGTTTCGCACCAGCGGCGACGTAAAGACCTGCCACCTCATTCCAATCGACATGGCCTGCGGTCGAGTAAAGTCAATTACCAAGTATAAGCTGCGGCAGCCTCCAGAACCAAAGGATCAAGGTAATGTATTCCGGGTTCGTAGATCAGCTGTCTGAGCTGATCAACTGTAGGGAAGCGGCCTCAAGGCATCAAGGAACAACAAGCCGTTCGCAAAAGCCCACGCCTTCAAGCGATAGGAAACCTTCGCAAGCAGACACCTCCCTCCCCTCCAGCAAGCAACATTCCCGAGGGCAGAAAAGTATGTGCCTTCATTGCCCTTATTACCATGTTGTAGCGCTGACCTATTCGAGGCACCACAGCGCTCGCAAACCCTCAACAAACCGTCCACGTCCTCTCGAAAACGGAAACAATCTTATGGTGGACTGGGACGGCCTGCGAGACGACCTAAGCAACTCGAGCGTTGGCTGGAGCTTCTTGCAGGACCGACGCTCTTGCTGGCTCCGAGACGACGACTCCTAGCTATGACAGCTCTCGCAGCAAACGACCGCCTTTCGTACGATCTTCTGGCCCGAGCGCGCGTGCGGAATCGCAGTTGCTGCCGCTCGTGCATCTGTGACTCGTCTAGCCTTTTGTGGAGCGACTCGAGATTCTGTACTACGCTCTTCCGCAAGCGTTCGCCTTTCTCTGGTCACACGAGTGCTAGGGCCGCCAGTGGGGAGCGGAGCGCGTACGACAGGCCATGGAGTGGGAGAGCCTCCTAGCACTCGGGCAGAAGTTCAACCCGCAGGCGTATCGACATATAGCGATCGACATTAGCCGCCGACGCTTTCGAAGACGAGGAGGACGACCCCGTCGCGAACGAGATATTCAACCTGCTTCTTCCTCCTCAACCCACTTACATAACTCATACTGTAACCCGAAATTACTGTGGATTGAAACCCACAGACTCGATGTCCTTAAATCGGACTCACCTAGAGAGCTGGAGTGCTATAGGCTCTCCAATGTAGAATAGGACCACCTGGGGTATCAACACTTCAATTGAAGCCAGATTCGATGTTAAAGCTGTCGCTGCAAGTATTTGGACAATCTTCGAAGACAGATTCAGTGCAGATGATAGAGACGAACAGTCTTGAGACTGACTCGAATCTGGTCATAGCCGAGTATCTAGTTTGGAATGTTTCATAATAAACATGGGAAGAGGGTATCTCAAGAGAAGTCCGTAATTCCTGACATGAGAGCCAAGATGGAGATTTTTGATAAACCAAACTGCCGTGCGACCGCACAGCAGAACATTCGAGTCAAGGCTGAGCATTAGGCAAGTATTGCAGAAGGGCATGAAACTGTCGTCGTTCGTTGCTCATCCGCATTCAGTTTGCTTGGGTTATCGTAGTTCCAGGTAACTCGCCAGTCTTTCCTCTGAAGACTGCATGTTCCTAGAGAGTATAGGAATTGCACGCGAGAAGGCAAAAGCAAGCTGGGATCTAACTCTACTTTGCCTGTTGTAAGTGTACTTAGTGCGGTTGCCTTGTTTTGCCCTCTTTGTCTTTCCAGCCAAGACTGTGATTTCGACCGTGACACGGAAACGGAGATGGAACCAATCTTGCTCTTGCAACCCGAGACTCGGCCAATCTCTCATGACCAGCTAGTGGTGGAGGTCAAAGGCATCTATGCAGGCTTGGTTATGGTCGAAAGCAAATGCATGGATGTGGATGAGAAGCAGCTGAAAGCAGTTCTGGATAAGGATCAGACCCGTTAAATAAAGCCAAGGAATGAGCAATGGCAGGCTCTCGTTCACCTTCACAAAACCCTTCTCCACGAGCACCATGACTTCTCTCTAGCCTCCCAGCATCCTTCGGCAAGTCCAGCTCTAAGCCATTTGGCCGGTAGATATTAATGTGGCGACATGCAATCTACGCATTTTTAGAGGTTCTCAGACATAGGCTTCCAGAGTCACGGGATCATATGCTTGTGTTTATATACATTGCGTACTCTGTGATAGCTCTTCTCTACGAGACCGTTCCCACTTTCGAAGACACATGGATAGAATGCCTTGGAGATTTAGGCCCCTATTGTATGACCGTTGAGGCAGACGACCCCTTGGATCGCGAAATCTGGAGTGGCGTTGCTCGCTTTTGGTACGCTAAGGCAACGGACAACAATCCTGGTACTGGACGCCTCTATCATCGTTTGGCAACATGTTTCGTCAGTATAGTTTGCAACAGCTATCCTTGTACACCCGCTCATTGACGTGTCTTCATCCGTTCGAGGGCGCTCGCGAAAGCATCAAAACGATCTTCAACCCAATTCTGAATGGCAAGGCCCCAGTCAATCCTCGATCATCATCCTTTGAAACCGTATTCTCAAAGCCCACGGTCTTCTTTTCTCTGGTGTATCAGCATCCCGATACGAAGTAGCTGTTCACCACATTGAGGAGGGCTTACTGGACAACTACATCGGACTTGCCACTTCCAAATTCAAAGAACTAGGCGTCTGCGCAATGACAAATATAGCGGCTATTCTCGAATATGGAGCTCTCCGACAAAAGGAACGCTCCAAGTCGGTTCTCCGGCTCGCTTATGAAGAAGTACACCGCAATGCTGTCAATGGCAAGGTCGTGGCTCACCCGCAATCCCAGACTTTCTCCAATTTTAATTGTCGCGAAATCGACCACAGCCTGCTTCCACCTCCACCTGTAGAATCGTTGGTCGAGAGTCCTACAAGGAACGAACTTCAGCCTTCCGTTGCATTCATATCCCAAGGGTCGCAACTGACTTTCACCATGTTAGCAATCTCTTTACGGCGTCTTAGTGATAAAAATATTTACCCTTTTGTGCATGTGGCATTAGTGTTCGTGTTCAGCCTGGCTAGTGTTGACAAAGCAATGAAACATAGGGAACAGGACGTCCCGTGGGTTGAAATCTGTGCTTTTTCTCAATTCACTGGCGGACCGGATGCCTTGACGTCAAAGGTCTGGGCCGTAGATTTACCATGGCCTGAGAACGCAGCTGGGAGACCACTGCCAGAGGACTTCGCCATGCGTGGTCAGCTTTACGCTAGGAAGTTTTTCCTGGAGACGTGGTTCTCAGATTCCATGGTTGACGTTGGAGAACGATCGCTGGAGTTACCTTCAATGGTAGCACCTCATGTGGAAAGGATCTTATGGTTTGGAGCTCGTATAGTATCTGTATGCACTATCCTTTTAGCGTCGCATAGTCTTGCATTCTTGGCATTTTTATGCTTCATCATAGTCCTCAGTCAGAGTTGTAGTCAACCAATGATGCAGCCGCAGTAACGGGATCCAGTTTCGGATGGATGATGAAGTTGGACGCTTCAATGGAACGGCCGCTTCGCTTGATGAATGGCTTGTTGGTTGCATATACCGCCAGCGGTTTGCCGTCGCTCAGGAATGGATCTAGAACGGCTCTGGTGTTGTTCCCTAGCTCCTTTTGAAGCGTTTCCCTTTTTTGCGCAGCGCTCAGTTCGGCCTTCGTGGTCTGGTGCTTCATTGGTGTCTCCTTGCTCTTTGGCGATGGCCCAAACAAGGGCTTATTCGTGGCCCGCATAATCGCAGTATCGCGGTCAACTTGAGTGGCACTACGCTGAATCTGTTTGTATACGAAAGCCTGAAATCGGTGCGGTTGGCTTACAACAGAGTCTTCATTGGCCTCTGATGGGAAATTAGAAGCTTTATAGCAGCTATGGGACAGTCAATGAACCCAGACGAGGTGATGGAAGACGAACCCCCCGGATGCCGCGATAGCTGACGGATCATAGGGCAAAATGACCATTCCATTCTTTTTACCACGTGTATCTCTGGAGCCCATGAGTACTTGTTGCAGCCATCGGGTCCAGGACGAAAGCCTAGATCACGCGAAAGACTACCACGACTTCTCCATTCTGAGGCTCGCTTGGGCGATCCAGAACAGACTCAGTGTGCAGTGCATCGAGCGGTATCTCATACACTATTCTGACTCTATAACGAGCTATGGACTTCGCGTCCCCGTCAAGTGCGCTTCTGGGGCGTCCCGTTTTCCCGTGCTATTCTTCGCCGTTGAACGAAATTCTTCGGAATTAGTGAGGATTCTGTGTAGGCTAGGGGCCAGCCCAGACAAGAGGGCCGGCCCTACTGGCTTGCCTTTGCTGGCATATACTATTTTCCATGCAGAATACGAGGTTCTGGACACTCTGCCGACAATGATAGCACTGCTCGCCGCAGGAGCTGATCCGCAAGAGGTGCCTAAAGAGCTCTGGCAGGATTATTTGAAAGCTCCTGGCAGGTTTCCTGTCACTGAATTGGCGGGCGCGGAAAGATCTTTGAGATGGTGCACGGATGAGGTTCAGGACGCTCTGTCTAGAACTATGAATTTGCTGCAGACTTATTCGCTTTGGAAGGCTGATAAAATACCAAGACCTCTGCCCAGGATGAAACAATTTGCAGATGCGTTCAAGATTACGCCGCTCTTCGAGGCTCCTTTCCATCTTGTTGGTCAATTACCAGCAGCCACTCAGGTTATGGAGTCCATTACCAGCCAGTTTCTCTTTGATGGGATCCGAATCCGTCAAACCGCTTGTGCTCCTCTTTGCCGGTCAGAGTGGCCACGGCAAAACAGAATTGGCGAGACACATGGGCTACCTCCTCTCCCTTAAGATGATCTCGGTGGATTGCACGGAAATGAGATTCGAAACCGACATCTTTGGCCCCAAGGCGCCGTTTGCTGGTTATGGAAAGGGGTCCCCGTTGAATAACCACCTGGCCGAGTGGTCTGGACAGAGGAACGTCGTCTTTCTTGATGAATTCGACAAGACCTCAGATGACGTCCGTAGGTCTCTGTTACTGCTCTTCCAGTCTGGGCCTACAAGGACCATCGTAACAATGATTTGCTGGACTGTTCGAAGACTATCTGGGTCCTCGCTACCAACTTCGGGGAAGGACTTATCAACCGATTCTGGAGCACCCATTTCAAGGATCGGGACGTCGATAGATGGGATAGTATGCTTTTCAGCAATCTTGATGCATTGCTGAAGCGCAACTTCATCATCCTCTTTGGGGCGCCGCTGACAGGCAGGGTCACTGCTGTGCTGCCGTTCATGCCGTTCACGGCAGGCGAGCAAGCCGTAGTCGTCCGCAAATACATGCTCAAATTGGCCAATACGGTCCGCCAACCAATCGACACCGGATCCAAGAAGTTTGCCGGCAACACACATGTCAAGTACGTCAACGATGGCCAGATCGCTTTGCATATCGGCAAGCGATACTATATCCCGGAGATTGGAGCCCGGTCATTGGATACGGCTGTGGACACCCAAATCAAGTACAAATTGGCACGAGCTATCCAGACAGTGCCTGAGCTTGTTAAGGATGAGTCGAATAGCCAGGCATTGGAAAGGTATGACATTCGCGTAGCTACAATCATGGAGGACGTAGAGGATATTGAGGTGAAGCGTATGGGCTCCACAAATTTGCAGAAGCCTGTCGGAAACGATACCATAGACAAGAAGGCCGATGAGAAGAAAGATAGGAGCATGTCAAGTATGACTCCGTCGGATTTACATTGATCCCAGTTGTTTTTCCTGGCACATTCACATAGATTGCACACGAGACAATACAACAATTTCTGCGCCCTCCGACACTCCTTAGAGTCTGCTTTCAAACATTAAACATGAGCCATAATAGACACCGTCCGAAAAGATTTTCAATGCTCGCATGGCCCATCGCCGTTTATTCATAATATTTCCCGACCCACTGACTCTCGCACTTCCCCTTTGCAGCTCAACACAATACTTTCCTGTGCTAAGTATACATCCTTTGTCTTTATCCCTATCTTAGATAATGATTGTGACCTAGCTCATGCAGCGTATAAAGGCAGCTCTGGAAGAGGTTAGCGGCTTGCAAGAATCCTCAGAGGGCGCAGAGGCCACAGAGTCTCTTGATAGCGATACCATTCTCGCCATGGCTGCTCTCAAAGTTCGCCTCTGAAAGAGTCGATGCATCTTCTGGACCAAGGAACGTGTAGTGCTAGAATCATTCTATATGACCCCAACAATCGAGTGACTAATTCACTGAACCAATTCCCATTGACCCTTGGAAAGTTTGGGTAATGGCTTCGCATTATCATGATTCATTTCAGATAGATTCCCCGTAGGGGGAAAGGACATTAGAAAAGCGTCGACAAGCCATTCGATGGCAAGAGGGCCGTATGATTGATAAAGGAAACGTGCGAGAGGTCAACAGCCGAATGACATAAGTATTATAAATTTATGTGCCCATATCATTTGCCTGCCCTTCTGCGACTGAGGCGCCCATAATCGTACGATGGAACCCCAAGCAGTCCCTAAGCGCGGACAGGCTACCGCTCTCTGCTGTCTGTTCCGAGTCTTATTATCGAGCGCAGTGGGTATGACAACATCGATGAACGCGACACCTAAACTAGGGACCTTTGATATCTTCTTCGTACCGGGAGTCGTGCTGGAGTTGCCTCGAGCGCAGTGGATGAATCGAGACTGGCTGGACGATACTTAGCAAACCACTGTCGCCTTTGCTCTTTTCTGGTGCAAGAACCTATAGGCTCTGTTATCTTTTGAGATGTCCATGCTGTTAAATGCAACAATGGGACTACACTTCAACTTTCCCTTATTTTCAATGGAAAGTATTACTTTTAGCCTTTTATGTGCGCATATATTTATAATAACAACGGTGAAAGACTTGGATAATAGTGTTTGCGACAACAGGCATTCACGTGATGGATAGAGTGGTCACATACACACTTCACTCTATTCGCTCATACATGTGATGGGCGGTTGCTGTTTGTTGAGCCTAGGATGATGTCACATCGGTGCGGGTCACGACCATAACAGAGTCCTTTTGCAGGATTTTTCAATTCTGTGTCAGCCGTCCAAACAAGCTGGGATGCGCGCGAGTCCTCCTCGCGATTGTCATGGCAATATGAAGGGGTCGTTGCCCTGCTGCAGCCTGCCGAAAGTTGGTTGGAGGGGATAGACGGGGCCTGGTAGTGATCGGAGTTATTTGATAGGCAAAAGGCTTGCTCTGTACGATAGCTCTTAGATATGGTCATCAAATACATCGTTAGTGAACGGGCCACGGGGGGCCTGATATCAAGGAAAGCGTGGGACGTTGTGAGCCAACGGGCTTGGAGGCTGGTTCAAAGCAGACTAATAATAGAGCA
>JAABUL010005365.1_pt1 | contig 16022 bp, 15 predicted proteins | sample 5559151 | NCBI WGS metagenome assembly JAABUL01 (sample SAMN10711876, study PRJNA513368) | rock metagenome | isolation source: Antarctica rocks | place: Antarctica: Victoria Land, Pudding Butte sud | reverse complement strand
ACGGCGGTCTCAGGCCACTCAGAAATCCAATTCCGCATGGGAGTTTTGAATAGTCTTATGCCGCTTTTCTGTTCCGCTCAGCCGCACAGGCCGGATACGGAGATCTCCGCCCGGGCCAAGCAGGACGAGGGCGCGCAACGACTGATGTCGATACCGGGCGTCGGTCCCATGATCGCGACCGCGATCCAGGCTTTGGCACCGCCGGCGGGAACATTCCGCTCGGGGCGCGACTTCGCGGCATGGGTCGGCCTGACCCCGGTGCAGAAGTCGACCGGGGGTAAGACGAGGCTCGGGCGAACATCGCGCATGGGCGAACGGACGCTGCGTCGGCTGCTGATCATCGGGGCGAGCGGGGTGGCGCGCTGGGCCAAGCGTAAGGGTGTTCCGCCGGGTTCGTGGCTTGCTGGGATGCTCGCGCGCAAGCCGCCCATGCTGGTGATCGTGGCACTGGCCAACAAGACCGCCCGCGTGGTTTGGGCGCTGATCACCAAGGGAGAGAAATACCGAGCTCCGATCCTCGCCGTTTAACGACGGCGAGGATCGCGAGGCTGTCGACGGCGTAGGAGGGGCAAAGGACAGGTATGGCACAACGTCGGTGAGACGGGATCGGAAGAACCAGCCGCATGGATGAACACCAGGTCCTCGGGGTCCAGGTCAGGCTGCGCGTCGAACGTCGGGCCGCTCCTGCTCGCTGGCGTGCGCTGTTTTTTTGAAGGTGAGGACATGTCGGTCGAGGAAGCGCCAGACCGTGCTGGGCGCGAACGAGGCGCCGTGCTGAGTGCGGAGGAGTTCGGCCAGTTGGACCAGCGTGATGTCCACCTCGGCCTCGATCGCCGCCAGGATCACGTCGCAATACGCCTCGATGTGATGCGAGCGCAGATCGCCACCTTGCGGTAAGGCCGTCACCCGACCGTCGGAGCGCTAGGTGCGGACCCAACGGACGGCGCTTGAAACCGCGATGCGAAACGCTCGGCCGCCGCATGACAGGAAAGGCCACCGTCAACGACGGCAATCAACCGCTCGCGAAGATCTTGGACAGTGCTCGGCTCATGAATGCTGACCTCCTCTCCAGCATCCATGGTGAATCACATCGCACCGCGTCGGGGGAAGGGCTAACGAATCGGTGCGGTCAGATCGTGCTCTAGGGCCGGACACAGCCCCAAACCGCTTGACCCATCCCAGGAAAAGCCAAACAGCGGAAATTTAGGCTATTCAACCCAGCCGCGCACAGGTCTCATATACCCGGGGTCTCGACCAGCGAGCACTGCTGTTGGTGGCCTCGATCAGGCTGTCGACCGTAGCCGCCGGACGCCCGCCCGCGCCCTACCCGGCGACGGTCCACGTGCTCGGCCAAGCGCGATCGGCCGCTTGGCCCGCTCGGTGGCCGAGGAACGGCGCTTAATCGGAAAATGCGGCCTGCTCATGCCAGCGAAGCAGGGCCGTTCGTACCCGCAACAGTATGACATCCATGACATACCCGATCGCGAGCATGATGAGCAGAATCTCGAACACCCGGGCCGTCTGGAAAAATCGCTGTGCATAGACCAGCTCACTCCCAAGCCCGCCTCCCCCCGCGATCATCTCCGCCGCAAACGTAGTGACCAAGGCATGCGGGATCGCGACACGGACTCCGCTCATCAGAGAAGGAAGCGAGGCCGGAAGTATGATGCGGTAGAACATCTCGAATCGTGTCGTCGCCATCGCGCGTGCGGCCCAGACTTGTGGCCTGGACACCATCGAGGCGCTCGCATGGGCGGCAACGATGAACGGGAACACGCAGACCAGAGCCACCAACAAGATCTTCGAAAGATGATCCACACCGAACCAGAGCACGAAAATCGGGAGGAAGGCGATCTTGGGCGCGGGAAATCCCGTCGCGACGATCGGCTCCACGAACATGTCCAACAGCTTGGATTGTGCCGTGGCAAAACCGAGGGGTACTCCGACGATCATGGCGATGAGGAAGCCGGCCAAGGCCCGATACAGGCTGGCCCCCACCAGCTCCGCGTAATCGCCGTCAAGCAGGCCATGCCACAACCCGATTACCACATGCGAGAAGGTCGGCAGGAAGATTGGCGCGACCACCCCGAACTGCGCCGCCAGTTCCCAGCAGGCCGCGAACATTGCCAATGGGTAGAACGTTGCAAGATGGCCGACGAGCCGATGCGCCGGTCTCACTGCCTCACTGCCTTGCCGAATGACTGTCGTGCCAACGAAGTGTCGCCTCCGAGAACCTCAGACAGGCGATGTCGAGCCCGGCGGCGAGCGTGATGACAACAAACAACGCCGCAAACATCGGGGCATAGGCACCGTTCTCCCCATACTGGAACATCAGCTTCCCCACGCCGTGATCCGACGCGATCATTTCCGTGGCGATCGCGATCACGAACGAAAAGCCAAGACCCACTCTCAGGCCCGTCAGAATGGCCGGAAGGGCTGCGGGAAGGTGAACCCGCCATATGGCTTCACCCGGTCCAGTCCCCATGGCGGTCGCGCTCCACAGCAGGACCCGCGGTGTGCCCTCCACCCCGTGATAGGTGTAAACGAGAATCGGAAGAAGCGTCGAAAACATCACCGCGAGAACCGTGGTTGTGGTGCCGACACCGAACCACAGGATCAGCAATGGGATAAGCGCAATCTTTGGGAGCGAGTAGCTCGCTTTCACCAAAGGTTCGAAGAAGCCACGGACCGGCTTCTGGAGCGCCATCAGCGTGCCGAGCGGGATCGCGACCAGCGCGCCACCCAACAACCCGAGTAGACTGCGTGCGAACGTGACACTGATGTCCAGCCAGAAGTCCGGCGAAACGCCGAGCTTCACAAGCGACCAAAGGACCGCAACGGGCGTGGGCAGCAAATCGGCATTCACCAGACCCAGCCGTAGTATTCCATCCCACAGCAGGACCAGGACCGAAAGCGACACCAGGTACCCCGCGATCTTGCTCCAGGGCTTCACGACGCGACAGCTTCCGGCCGAAAGACAGGCCTGATTACCTGATCACGAACGGAAAGCCAGACCGAGTTCCGGCACACCCTATATTGCTCCGACAGGACTATCTCCTCGCGGCTGAGCGCCTGGTCCCATCCGATTTCGAACTCCCGCACGAAACGGCCCGGTCGCTGCGACATGACGCACACTCGGCTCGAGAGATAAACGGCCTCGTCCACGTCATGGGTGACCATGATTACCGTCTTCCGGCTTGCTCGGCACAGCCGGAGCAGCTCCTCCTGCATGATTTCACGCGTTTGCGAGTCCAACGCCCCGAACGGTTCATCGAGGAGGAGGATGTCCGGGTCGTATGCGAACGTGCGAGCCAGCGCGACCCGCTGCTTCATCCCGCCCGACAGCACGCGCGGGAACGCATGCGCGAACTGCGTCAAGCCCATCAACGCCAGATATTGGTCGACGACCTCTCGCACCCGGGCCGGGGAGGACTTCAGCCGCTTGAGCGGGTAGGCAATGTTCTCGGCGACTGTCAGCCAGGGAAACAGGGCATACTCCTGGAAGACGATGCCGCGGTCGATTCCTGGCCCTCTGACAGGTGTGCCGTCGATGAGGACCGAGCCTCCCGTCGGCATGACGAAACCGCCCACCATATAAAGTAACGTGCTTTTGCCGCAGCCCGATGGCCCGACGATCGACAGGAACTCGCCGTTTCGCACCCTGAGATCGACATGGTCGAGTGCCGGTACGAGCCCAAACGACTTGGTCACACCATCGATCACGATCTTGTCTAAGCTAGACATCTGGCTGATCCGTCGGCCTGGCATGCCGTGGCACCCCGGACGGCAAGGACCCACCGTCAGTCGGGATGATCACATGCACGGTCGAGCGCCGGTTGGGTCTCGTCAACACGGCCTGGGCAGGTAGCTCATGTCCACATAGGGCGCGGTATCGACCGCACTGGTCAGGAGCCCCTGTTCTCGCATCGCATCGACTGGGCCTTGCAGCATGCTTGCCGTGAGGCAGGCATTCAGGTTTCGGAAGTAGTCCTTGTCCGTCAGGAAGAACGTGTCGAGGAGCGCGGGTGGCGACTGACTGACCTCGGCCGCAAGCGCCACCGCCGCCACTCGATTGCTCGGTTCATACAACCAGTGCAGACCAGTAACATAATCGTCCAACCACGCCCGGACCGCGTCTCCCGACGTCTTGAGGAAGTTTACCCGTGCTGCCTGGAACAGGTTCGCAAACGACGCGGGGAAGGCGTCCATCGCGTTGAAGAGTTCACGGACGCCGCCCTTGCTGCTCTCCGTCACGCCATAGGGCACAGGCAGGAACCCGCCTTGTACGCGGTTTGCGCGGAGTGCCGGCCCGATGCTCGGAAACGAGATCTCCACCAGTCGCACGTCCTTGCGCGGGTCCAGTCCGTTCTTCCGCAGGACCGTCCGCGCCACCAGATCGACGAGCGTGCCGAACGCATTGACGGCGATCGTCTTCCCGCGCAGGTCCGCGACACGCTCAATCGGGCTGCCAGCCAGAACGAAGAACGGTATTTGAGAGTAGCCCGGTTTGACGTCGTGGATGTCGGCGATCACCTTCATCCCGCCCGGGACGGCATCCTTGTCGATCACCGTGGCAAGACTGGCGCAAGCCTGGGTCGCCAGGTCCACCCGCTCGGCCGCCATCAACGACGCTGCCTCGGGTGTACCCCGCGTGTATGTCACGTCCAGCGTGTAGTCTTTCCCGTAACGTCGCAACACGTTCTTCTGCATGAACTCGGTGAAGAACAGCGTCTCGATGCCGTTCGGCCCGAGGCCCCCTCCCATGGCGTAACGTATGACCGGCACGCTCGCCCTTGCCACATGCGGAACGCACAGCGCTCCGGCTGCTCCCGTGATGACAGTGAGCAGCCTGCGGCGGGTTGGGACCCCTGGCCTGTCCATGACGTTGTTCTCCCGTTGTTTGATTCACGCGCCGGATCAGACGCCGCGCGTGCCCGGTGCCACCCACCGGGGGCGAGAAATAGACGAGTTCAATGCTTCGCCAGTTTCTCCAGCAGTTCCGTGATGAATGGAGCCTGGACGTCAGCGTTGACCTTGCAATCCAGCAGGATCGGCCCGTCGCAAGCTCCGAGTAGATCCCGCGCGTTCTCCAGATCCTCTGGCGTGCGCAGAGTGGCCGACTGGAAGCCCAACGCTTCAGCCAGCGGCGCGAAATCGACGTCGGCGAACAGCGTCGTCGCCTCCGGCAGACCGTGGATGCGACTCATATGCAGCTCAGCCCCGTAGGCACAGTCGTTGAAGACCGCGATGACGATCCGGAGTCCCAGCCGAGCCACCGTCTCCAGCTCCTGAAGCGTCATGACGAAACCGCCATCACCGACGATTAGAACCGTCACCTCGTCCGCCCGTGCCACGGCCACTCCGAGCGCCGTCCCGAAACCGGCGCCCATCGAGGCGAAGTCGCTGGTGACTTTAAAATGCGCCGGGCTGGGTACGGGAATGTAGCAAGCCACCATCATGAAATTCCCGGCGTCATAGACCACGTTGCGGATCGCCGGCAGCATTCCGCCGAGTTCGATCGCCGTGATCCGTGGGTCGAGCGTTCGGTTGGTGTGCGCCACCTGGACGTCGCGCCTGACGTCGAAGCGCGCGATCTCCCGCAGGGCGAGATCGTCGTGGAACGGCTTCTCGGAGGCGGCCCGCTCCGGCACAGCGTGGAGAAGTTGCTCCGCTACGCTGCGAGCGTCACCGACGACCGCGACATCTGCGGGATGCCATCGCCCGATGTGGGCGCGATCGACGTCGACCTGGATGATCGGTACGTCCGGGAAGAAGGTTCCGTTGCTCGTCGTGTAGAAGTTCAGCCCGGCGCCGGCCACGAGCACGCAATCAGCCTGTGCGACATATTTGCGCGCGACCGAATGGGAAAACGAGCCGCACAGCCCCAGATCGAGGGGGCTCCCGCGGAACAGGTCCTTCCCCTTCAACGACGTGATCAGTAGCCCGCCGATCTTCTCCGCCAGTTGCTCGAGCGCCTGGCGGGCGCCCGAGCGGTGTGCGCCGAGCCCCGCCACGATGAGGGGCCGCTTGCTGCGGCCAAGGAGTACCACCGCGGCCTCGACGGCATGGGACCGACCCGCAGCGACGATCGTCCGTGGCATCAAATCGGACACGCCTGCCTGCGCCGGAGCCATCGCCACGTCTGCATTGAAGATGCTGCCCGCAAGATGCAGCGTCACTACCTGGCCCCGCAACGCCGCAGCGACCGCAACATCGAAGGTGCCCAGCGCATCCCCCGGATTGAACACCTTCATCGCCGTGAGTCCCGCGGCAGCCATGACGGCGGGTGCGTTGAAGGTCTTGTAGTCCGGACCGAGCGCGTTGACGGCGGGTCGCTGTTCTTCCTCGCCCATGATGACGAGCACGGGCGAACCCGAGCGCGCCGCCACCATGATCCCATGCATCGCATTGGCGGACGCCGGTCCACGGCCGACGATCACGATGCCGAGGCGCCCCGACATCGAAGCATAACCCTCGGCGGCCAACACAGCATTCGTCTCGTGCCGCACTGCGCAGAACCGAACCCCGATCGTATCCAGAGTCGCGATAAGCCCGATCGTCTCCTCGCTCATCAGACCGAAACACGTTTCAACGCCGAGTTGCTTGATCCGGTAGGCGAGCGCCTCGGAGACGGGCATCCGGCGCGTTGGTTGCGAGGCGGACAATTGGGTCGGGTTATCGAGCACGCACTCCCCCGGATCTTGTTTGTTCAAGCCTCACGATGATGGCCTGCTCTGAATATGTCAATATGGTAATCCCGGCATGCTGTAATACCGTATACTTATGCGCACGAGGAGTTCGCCCGGCGTTCGAGAGCCGTTGACCCGTGTCGAAAGGCGTTCAGGAATCCGGCTGCACTCGGCATTGTGAGGTCGCCCACCCGGCAGGCTGAGCATGCCGCCGTGCTCGCCAGCATCAAGGCCACTTCGCGGCGGCTATGCCGGTAGCCTTCGGCCAGCCTTGAATGGGGCCATCGGCAACAAAGTGCCGATCTCGTTGCAAATTCCCGGCGGAGCATCCAGCCCGACGCCGTGATACAGGCCGGAAACTATACCCTCCGGCGGTCCAAAGATTGGGCGCACGTCACGGCACCGCCGACTCTCCTTCTGAGTGGAGGAAAGAAGGGGTTGAGGTCATCCACGGGAACGGGGCAACCTTGAAGCTCCGTTTTATCGCTACCGAGCCACTATCAAATCTATCGCAGGGTTAGGCCCCCGTCTACGATCAGGTTGTGCCCTGTTACGTAGTAGGAGTCATCGGAAGCAAGGAACACGGCAGCTTTTCCGATGCTGTCTGGCTCGGCGAGGAAGCCCAGAGGAACGTTGCTGATAAAATCGTCCGCATTTTCACTGGCGTTCTTTCGAGCGCGGCTGGTCATCAGTGTGTCGTGGAAACCCGGGGAAATGCAGTTGGCTCGGACGCCGTGCCTCCCGTATTGGCGCGCGAGGCTACGCGTAAGACCTATCACGGCGCTTTTAGTTGCGATGTAGTCTGCGTTTCCGCGTCCAATGAAAGCAGCTACTGATGAGATATTAATGATGTTGCCGCGGCTCTGCTCCCGCATCTTAGGAAGTGCAGATTTACAGCAGTTGAACAGGCCCGTCAGGTTGACGGATATTGTATTATCCCAAGTTTCGCGAGAGATCTCTTCCCAGGTTTCCAGCGAATTTACCCCAGCATTGTTAACCAGGATATCAAGGCGGCCAAACGAGCCCAGCACCTTGTCAATCAGATCGTTCGAGGCCGCGCTGTCCGCAACATTGGCCTCGATCGCGACGGCCTGCACCCCGTTGCTCGTCAGCTGGCCGACCAGCGCTTCAGCTTCGGCTCGCTCACTCCTAGCCGGATAGTTTACGATGCAGGTCGCACCCTCGGCAGCAAATTCACGGACGATCGCGGCCCCGAGGCCCCGTTGTCCACCCGTCACGAGAGCCACGCGTGCGTGCAACTTTTGCCCTGAACCCATGGTGCCAATCTAAACCCGCTATAGCTTCACAAGCGGGCAGGTGGAAGCAGAGAGCGGAGGATAGGCTTTCTCGCCGGGGATGGTTTCGCGGATATAGAAGTCGTCCCACTGGTATTTTGATTCGGACGGCCTCTTCACTTCCATTAAGTAGAAATCGTGCACGTGCAGGCCGTCAACCCGGATGTGCCCTCCGGTTGCAAATACATCGTCGACGGGCAGTTCACGCATTTTCGCCATCACGGCATCTGCATCGTCGGTGCCGGCTGCGCTGACAGATTTCAAATAATGCAGAGTAGCAGAGTAGTCGCCTGCATTGATCATGTTCGGCATGCGCTTCCTACGTTCGAAGAAACGTTTCGACCAAGCTCGGGTCGCGTCGGTCCTGTCCCAATAGAATGCCGAGGCAAACTGCAGCCCCTTAGCGGCTTCGAGTCCTATGCTGTATATGTCGCTGGTGATCATCGTGTATGCGACGACCGCTTGTCGCGAGCCCATTATACCAAATTCGCTTAGGCTTTTCACCGAGTTTACGGTATCGGCGCTTGAGTTCGCTAGTCCGATCACTTGGGCTCTAGAAGCCTGAGCTTGCAGCACGAAGGACGAAAAGTCCGTGATGGTGTAGGCGGGGTGCCTGACTGCTCCAATAACTCTCCCACCCTCGCTCGCCACGATGTCGTTGATCTTCTTTTCCAGAGACGTACCATACGCGAAGTCTGCAACGAGGAGAAACCAATCCTTTTGGCCCGCCCTTACAAGCGGGGCGGTCACGGCGTTGGCGAGCGCATCCGCATTGAATACATAATGAACTGCATACGGTGAACAGTTCGCATTCGTGATCTGGTCAGCGCCCGCTGCCGTCACGATCGTAATCCGCTTTTTTTGGCGACCGATTTCCATTACCGCTAATGCAACACTTGAATTCGATAGATTCAGGAGCATCCCAACATTCTGGACATCGAACAGCTCGCGCGCTTGAGCTGAGGCGATGTCTGGCTTGTTCTGATGATCGATGGAGATGAGCTCGATAGGTGCTCCCAACACGGTCGAGCCGAAATCCTCGATGGCAAGCCGGGCAGCCTCGATCGAGCCCTGACCCGCCCAATCTGAGGTGCTTCCAGTCAGGTCAGCCAAAATTGCAATTTTGAATGGGCCCTTGTTGGTTCGCGACGGCGTCTGGGCCTTTGCTGCGATGGCGGCGAGTCCCGGTGCTAACCCAGCGCCAGCGGCCAATCCGGCAGCCCCCGCCACGAGGGCTCGCCGAAAAACGCCGGCTGAACGATCTTGCCCGAGTTGGCCGGTCCTGGTGCGATCGGACATTATGTTACCTCCAAAGATTCGGACCTGTTGTGAACGTCACCGTCCGGCCCGGGACGGCGATGTCTGGGAACGCTGGCTACGCCGGATCCGGGATCAGCCCCATTTCCTCGAGAACCTCGTTGGTCGCCTTGAAGGCCTCGAGCCCCGCCGGAATACCGCAGTAGACCGTCGCGTGCAGAAGGATCTCCTTGATCTCGTCCACGCTCACGCCGTTCTGGATCGCGCCACGAACGTGCAGCTTCAGCTCCGCGCTGCAATGCAGCGCCGTCAGCATCGCGAGGTTCAGCATGCTGCGCGTCTTCCGGTCTAGGCCAGGGCGTCCCCAGGCGTAGCCCCAGCACCATTCGGTCGTGATGTGCTGGAACGCCATCGTGAACCCGTTCGCCCCCGACAAGGAGCGGTCCACATACTCGGCGCCGAGGACCTCCCGCCGCAGCTTCAGCCCATCCTCGAACAGCGAACCCATCGTGGTCTGGTCAATCACGTCAGCCATCTGAACCTCCTTGCAATAACCTAACGCTCGGCGGCGGAGCCGGCAGCGATCCTAGCCCTCATCTGCCTTCGGCCGACCCCCGGAAGAAGCGCAGAAGTGCCTGCACGAACGCCTCCGCGTTCTCGATATGCATCATGTGACTGCCCCCCGGGATTACCTCGTAATGCGAGCCCGGCAGCCTTGCCGAAAGAGCAGAGACCGCCGTGGGCGGCACCGACTGGTCAAGCTCCCCTGCAATGCACAACGCCGGTGCTCGAACCGAAGCGAGCGCGTCGGTGGTGTCGTGCGCGGCGATCGCCCGCCACCCGGTCGCCCATCCCGCGACATCGTCGCTGAGCAGCCGTTGGCGCACCTCCTCTGCACCGCCCGCCGCCAAGTATGCGGGCGTGAACCAGCGGGCCAACGTCGGTTCGGCGACTGCTTCCATACCGGCCTGCTCCGCCGCCGTGCCGCGTGCCGCGATCACCGGGCGCAAGCTGGCGTCGAACGTGCATGGACAGCCGCACAGCACCAGGCGCTCCACCAGAACCGGATGGCGGAGCGCCAGCACCTGCGCGATCATCCCGCCGAACGACAAGCCGACGACCGTGACCGGCGGCCCTAACCTCTCCAACATCCGGGCCACGTCGTCGGCATAGTCGGCCAGGCCATGACCGGCCGGCGCCGGCGGCGATTGCCCATGTCCCGCCAGATCGATGGACACGACCCGGAACATACCTTTCAGCGCGTCGCTGACCGGTCCCCAGAAGGTGGCATCCAGCCCGATCGGATGCAGCAGGAGGACGGTGGGGCCGTCACCCTCGTCTATGAAATGGAGTTCTTGGGGCGTCATCATGCGCCTTCCGTGAAGCTCGACTCAGTCGAAATAGAAGCCACCATTGATCTCGATGACCTCCCCCGAGATGAACCGGGACCGGTCCGACACCAGGAAGCACGCGACGTCGCCGACGTCCTCGGGCTGGCCCAGCCGGCCCAGCGGCGTGCGGGCCACGGTCTGCTGCATCAACTCGGCCGGCCAGGACTGCGTCATCGCGCTTTCGATCACACCGGGATTGAGCGCGTTCACGCGGATCCCTTTCGGCCCGAGCGCCCGCGCCAGCGATCGGGTCAGCGCGATCACCCCACCCTTAGAGGAAGCGTAGGCCGGACCGCCGGCGACCCCGCCCACCCGGGCCGAGTCCGACGCGGTCAGCACGATGCTGCCACCGCCTCCGGCGATCAGCTTCCCCGCGGCCGCCTGCGCCAGCAAGAAGCTGCCCCGCAGGTTGATCCGCAGGATCCGGTCCCACTCGTCCGGACCCGACTCCTCCCACCGTGTCCCGCTCCAGACGGCCGCGAGATGGATCAGGCCGTCCAGCCCGCCCAGCCGTTCGGTCGCCTGCTCGACTGCGCCTCGGCAGCTCTCGGGCGATCCGGCATCGAACTCCACTACCTCAGCCCGGCCGCCGAACTCGGTCTCGAGCGCCTCGAGCGCGATGTCCAGCACCGCGACCCGATAGCCATCCTCCAGCAACCGCCGGGCACAAGCGCGGCCAATGCCGCTCGCCGCACCCGTAACCACGATCCTCTTACCGCCTGAGTGCACGTCGTCCTGCTCCACGCTTAGGTTGCCGCTTACGAGGCGTCTCCGGATCTCAACTTTTTGGGGCTGAGGGCCGCCTCGGCCGCATTCTCGACATGCCGAATGCTCGCGGCAGAGGCGGCAGCGGCATCGCGGGCCTTGATCGCCTTCAGAATCGTGCCGATCTCGGCAGCACTCTTGGCCAGACGCGATGACTGACCGAGCGACACGCGCCGGAGTAGGTTGATGCGATCATGCATCATCCGCAGGACCGAAGGCACGATGTCGTTCCCGCACCCCTCGAGCATGATGTCATACAGGGCGTTCTTCGCTTCCAGGATCTGGTCGAGGTCGCCGGACTTGTAGGATTTCTTGACCTTTTCCACCGAAACCGCGAACCGGGCCACCTGCTCGTCGGTGGCATTCTCGGCGAACAACCCGGCGGCAAGTCCCTCCAGTGCCGCCCTGACCTGGTAAATGCTGCGCGCCTGCTGCGGATCGATCGACGTGACCACCGGCCCCTTGTTGCGGATCGTCGTGACCAGCCCCTCGGTCTCCAGCTGACGCAGCGCCTCGCGCACCGACGTCCGGCTGGCGCCCGTCAGGTCGCAAAGCTCCTTCTCGAACAACCGGTCCCCCGGCGCGAAACGGCCAGACAGGATCGCTTTCCGGAACGACGCCACGACCTGCTGACGGATGGGCGCCGCGACGCCCGTGATCCGCATGGCCCCATCTGCTTCACTCACTATGGAAAATCCTTCTCGGGGATGGAGTACACGCTCGGCCCACCGGCGTTGGCGAGAGGTCTGTCCGTCAATCTCCTCATCACTTGTGGTCGAGCCCAAAGAACTGTCGGATCCTGCGCCACACTACTCTCCAGAACAGGTTGCCGAGGTCGACCGCATCCTCTGGCACGGCCGTCCTCCCGGAGCCCCCTGCAACGGTCGGGCCAGTGGCAGGCCCAGGTGGAATGGGCGTCGCCGCCCCGTCCTCCGATTGCGCAACCGTCGTCGAGCAAACCTCCACTGTGCCGAAATCCCGCTTCAGGTTAGCGACGAACCGCTCGAGAAGATCGTTCGAGACCTCGACGAGCATGCCGCGTCCCATCTGGGCGACCCGCCCCGAGATGACCAGATCGGTATTCAGCGCGACATGGGTTCCGCCGTCCGTCCCGGTCAGCACCGCCACCGTTGTCGCGGACGCCGAGCCCTGCCCCTTCGCCTCGCTTCCCTTGGAGCGCATCACCATGCGCCGGGCCGGCAGGTCCCGCTCCGTGATCTCGATCGCCCCCTTGAACGTCATGTCCAGTGGTCCGAGCCGCGTCCGGACCGACCCGTCGAACGTGCCGTCCGCCGCCTTGCTCGCCTTGGCGCCCGGCAGGCAACCCGCGATCTCGTCGATCCGGGCCAGCAGATCCCAGGTGGCCGGCACCGCAAGCGGTACATCGAACGAGTGTTGGAGCTGCATTCAGCACGTCCCCTTGACAGGGGCGCGGCTGCTGCGCACGAGGGGCTCTATCATACCGCAACCGGCCGGAGCGCGTCCCGCACGCTCAGCGCCGCCTTCAGGATCGGCAGATACCCGGTGCAGCGGCAAACCACACCGTCGATCACCTCACGCACCTCGCCGTCTGACGGGTCGGCGTTGCGCTGGAACAGACATGTGAGCGCCACCAGGAAGCCCGGCGTGCAGAAACCGCATTGCAGCGCATGGCACGACCGGAACGCCGCCTGCAGCTCGCGCATGACGGGATGCGCGTTTAGACCTTCCAGCGTATCCACCGACCGGCCGGACACCTGGGCGGCTAGCGTGAGGCAGGACAAGCGGGGCTTGCCGTCCACGATAACCGTGCAGACCCCGCACACCCCATGCTCACAGGGGAGGTGCGTGGCCGTCAGGCCGAGGTCTTCCCGAAGGAAGTCCCCAAGGCGGCGCCGCGCCTCTACCGTCCGGGTGTGGGAGGCGCCGTTCACCTTGAGCTCGATGGTGCATTCTGTCGCCATGGTCGTCGTCCTAGCCCGCTGCCTGCGAAACGCGCGCGATGCACTTCCGCACCAGCGCCGCCGCGATGTCGCGCCGATCCTCGGATGACGCGTGGATGTCCGTGGTCGGTTTCAGCCCCGCCGCGTCGAACGCCGCGTCCACCCTGCCCCGAATCTGATCAGCCGCCGGAAGGGCAGGGAACCCCAGACGCGCCGGTCGGGAGGCGCAGCCGCCCACAACGACCTCCATCGCGCCGACACTCCCGTCGGGCTTTAACGTCGCGGCCACCGCAGCCAGAGCGATGGCGAAGGCCCCACGCTGGCGCGAGAACTCCTCGAACGCGTAGCGGACCTTCGCCGCGGGCAATGGAAATTCCACTTGCGTGAGGATCTCGTCTGGCTCGAGCGCCGTCGTATAGAACGACACGATGAACGCGTCCGCCTCGATCCAGCGTTCGCCGCGCACGCTCGTGGCACGGACCCGGCCGCGCAGCAGCACTAGGATCGCCGGCCACTCCGACGCCGGATCCGCCAGTGCGAGGCTGCCGCCGATCGTGCCGTGCTCCCGGATCGTGGAATGCGCGATATGCATCCCGGCCATCCGGAACACCGGCAGACGCGCATGCAGCGCCTCGCTCGCGACGATGTCCGCATGCGTCACCATCGCACCCATGCGAACCCGGTCGGCCTCGACCGTGATCTCGGAAAGGCCGGGCACCCGGCTCAGATCAACGACGAAATCCGGCTTGGCGAGCCTGAGGTTGAGCGCTGGCATCAGACTCTGGCCCCCCGCCAGGATCCGCCCGCCCCCATCGCCCGACGCCAACATGCGCGCGGCCTCCTCGAGGTCCGTGGGCGCGAAATACTCGAACTTAGCCGGCCGCATGGTGCACCGCCCGCGCCTTGCGTAGCGCGCCGAGGATGTGGTGGGGCGAAACGGGTGTGCTAGATATCCGCACGCCGAGGTGGCCGAGCGCATTCTCCACAGCCGCGGCGAGCGCCGCAGGCGGCCCGATCGTGCCCGCTTCGCCCGCACCCTTGATGCCCATCGGATTGAGTGGCGACGGACTTTCCATGTGCAGGAGCCGGATATCGGGAATGTCGCTCAGCCGCGGCAGGATATAATCCTGCATGGTCGTGGCGAGCGGGTTGCCGTCCGCGTCGTACAACAGGTCCTCGAGAATCGTGCCGCCGATCCCCTGGGCCACGCCGCCGATCATCTGCCCCCGCACGATCAGCGGATTGATCATGCGCCCGCAATCGTGGAGCACGAGGTAGCGCAAGATCTCCAGTGCACCCGTCTCAGGATCCACCTCCACCACCGCCGCGTGCACCGCGTTGCCCCACGACGTCGTCGACACTTCGAAGAACGCCGTCTCGTCGAGGCCGGGCGCCCGGCTCACCCCGAGCGAGTTCTCCGGGGTTGCAAGCTTCGCGCATTCGCTCAGGCCCAAGGAGCGGTCGGAGTCCCGGTCGCGCACCCGGCCGCCCTCGACCACGAACCGCTCCAGCTGCAACTGGAAATGGCTCGCCGCGATCGCGACCATTCGGTCCCGTACCGCGAGCGACGCCTTCCGGACCGCATTCCCGCCTACCACCGCCCCGCGGCTGTGGTACGTCCCGCGGCCATACGGGAGGAAATTCGTGTCCCCCGGTCCCACCATGACATCATCAGGATCGATCCCGAGCTCGTCCGCACACACCTGCGCGAACGCAGTCTTGTGCCCCTGCCCGCTATCGACCAGGCCGGTGTATAGCGCCACCTTGCCCGAGGGATCGACCTGCACCCGCGCATACTCGTAGGGCCCGATTCCGCCCGCCTCGATGTTGCACGCGACGCCCAGCCCTATCAGTCGCCCAGCCTGGCGAGCCTCCGCCTGCTCGGCCTTGAACGCCTCGTAGCCGATCTCCCGCGCGGCCCGGTCCAGCGCCGCAGCATATTGCCCGCTCTCGATCTGCATCGGATTGCCGTCGCGATAGAGGATGCCAGGGTTGTAGGGCATCTCGGCCGGCGAGATGAAGTTCTTCCGCCGCAGCGCCAGCGGATCCAGCCCCATCTGCTCGGCCGCCCGGTCCATGATTCGGTTCTGCGCGAACACCGCCTCCGGCCGCCCGGCACCCCGCGACGGCGCGGATTGCGTTTTGTTCGTCAGCACCGCCTGCACATGCGCGCGCATCGCCGGGATGCGGTAGGGGCCGAGATGATGGCACATGCCGAGATACGACAGCACCACCGGGAACGTGACATACCCGCCGGTATCGATGCGTGCGGTGAACCGCAGTCCGGTAATGCGGTGGTCGCCGTCGAACGCCATCTCCATGTCGATATGCTGCTGGCGCGAGTGGTTGGAACCCACCAGTTGCTCGCCCTTGTCCTCCACCCACTTCACCGGACGCTGAAGCGTGTGTGCGGCGAACGGCACCAGAACATCCTCGGGATAGAACCCAGCCTTCTGCCCGAAGCCGCCGCCAATGTCGGGCTGCGTAACGCGCACGGCGAACTGCGGCAACTTCAGCGCGTCGCAGATCAGGCTGCGTAGGAAATGCGGCATCTGATGCGCCGCACGCACCATCAGCCCCCCATCCTGCGGCACGGCCATCAGCCCGCGTCCCTCGAGCGACATGCCGGAATACCGCTGGATTTCGAACTGGTCGCGAACGACATGCGCAGCCCGCTCGAACGCGGCATCCACGTCCCCGATC
>JAABUL010005363.1_pt1 | contig 16024 bp, 5 predicted proteins | sample 5559151 | NCBI WGS metagenome assembly JAABUL01 (sample SAMN10711876, study PRJNA513368) | rock metagenome | isolation source: Antarctica rocks | place: Antarctica: Victoria Land, Pudding Butte sud | reverse complement strand
CAGGTTGTTCGTTTGTTGTTTTCTTTGATGTTGATGTCTTCGTTTAGAAACACCGTCCCAGTGCCGGAGTTCCACTGCTCTATCTTAACTTTCGGAGATTTCTTCAGTAGGTAAGTAGTAATTCAGATGTGCATTATCCCCTCTTCTGAACTTCGTCGACCGCGGCGACAGCGCGTATACTACTCCGAGTACTTGAATGCTTCCATCGGTTCACTTGCACCATTATCTTGATGTTCGTCCGGACGTACAGCCTATCAATGACTACTCTTCGTAGGTGCGCAGGTGGGTGACCTGGAACCAGATAATAAGGCCGAGGGAAATTTCAGGTTTTCTCGATTTTCTTAACGAGCAGTCCCACCAAAATAAGCGGAGCATTTATCGCCCCTGCCTATGGATTGAAACTGCGATAATCACTGACTGCGTATATCTCGATACAGTGAAGCTTCGGCCTGAGCAATCAGTATTCCAAGACAATTGACTGCGCATAACGCAACACTGCTTACACCGAGGGTCTTGCGCTCCTGCCAAGCCTAAAGTAGAAATCAACTATTGACCCCAAGATTCTTGGCTCTCCCGTGTATACCTCAGTATCCAGAATTAGTGTCGCCCCCCCGAATTTTGGAAAATCACTTTTCATTTTTGGTCCAGGATTGCAAATATTATCAATCTCTCAACATCAACGCTACTTTTTGATCAAATTTCGCTCTTATATTAGAATTACTATATCTATCAATGCTATTATAGGTTTCTAGCATCTTAAATAGCTTGCGACAAGAGTTATATGCGTAATTGCGATTTTGAATATATTGTCTCAACACACTTTGAACATTCTTATCAAGCTTTACCAAGTTCTATCAAGCTCTATTAGATTTCGCCAAATGCGCTTATCAAAATTTCTCTACGACAATAGTAAGATATAACGATGTTCGTAATGTTCAAAATTAATACAAATCGATAGATTAACTATATATATTACTTTATCAAACTTTTGAGTAGTTTACACGCGAAAATGTTGAAGAATTGATAGTATTTGCAATCGACAATCGAAAATAAAAAATGATTTTCCAAAATTTAGGGAGGCGACACTAATTCTAGATATTGAGGTATTGTGCTATGCAGGTTTCTATGTCGCAGCCGGCAAGGTGCCAAGGTTTTGATAGGGTTATTACAAAAATTATAGTTTTTCGCGCAATTGAATTAAAATCTTTTTTATCTATTTAATTAGCATTCTAATTAGACAGTATTTGAAGTCTTTAGTATAATTGTGCAATCTATATGTTTTGTAATTTTTTTTCTGCTATAATGTTTGTTCTAATCGACAATCAAAGAGCTACAATAGTCGATCGTATTAAAATCGATAAAAATATTGTTTAAATATTGTATCTAAAGAGTATATTTAAGCGTCAAATACGCAAAATAAGATATAATATTAAATTGTATATCTTTGTTGTTGTCTCTTAATATTGAAGAAATTCTACTAGATTAATTAGTAAAACAATAAAGAATAGTTTTCTTAAATATATTAATTTTTGCTCTATTGTTTATCTTAACAAAATATATTTTTATTTGTATAATAAATTTGATATTATTGTCGATATTTAAATTGTTGCGAGAATATTTCAAAGAAAGAAGTAAATATATAAGAAAGTTAATATATAAAATCTTTGATAATTGTATACTAATAAATACTTTAGATCTTTTATTGTATTTTGTAAAGAAATTAAATAAAATATAATATCTAACAAATACAATTATATAAATAGAAGATATATGATGCGAAAACGCACTGAAAAGAGGACACTAATAATGGGAATTATAATTGTATTGCTAGCTAAGAAGAGGAAAGTTCTTCAGATCTAAATACTACTGTGTCAAGAAATATTCTACTCAGAAGAAAAGCACGATAAAATACTACTGTGCCAAGAAATATTCTGCTCAGAAGAAAAGCACAATAATTGTAACATTTTCTTCTAATCTCTCTGCTATATTATTGTTCTCAATAGCGACAAATAAGAAAAGAATAGACGTAGAACGAACAAAATTTTTATTGTTAAAAAACAAATAAGAAAAGAATAGACGTAGAGCGGACAAAATTTCTGTAAAAATAAACAAAAATTTTGTTGTAAAAAAACAAATAAAAAAAGAATTTCTATTGTAAAAAAAATAATAGAACGATCTAAATATTATAGTACTTAACAATAGAAAGATTGTCTATAAAATCAATATAGAAATAGAATTAAGTCTATAATAGTATGTTTCTTTTGAAAAAGATTATCTGTAGTATCGAAGTTCGACAGAATTTCTGAAACAATCAGAGCAAAATCGGAAGATTTGTAATAATACGTTTCTTTGTTAGAATTTCAGATTAGAAAGAAATCTCGCTTACAATTTCCTCGATAATATATAATTTTACTATAAGAAAAGTCTTATATTTTGTCTTGTGTTAATAGATTGTAACGTGCGATAATCAATTTACAAATATAATAGAATTCGAGTCTTCTATCTTTGTTGAATTGATAAAAGTCAACAGCAAATAGTAGTAAATAAGTACTAATATTAATGCGTTTTCGAAGTTCTTAATTGCATTTTATAATTTCTTTGCATTCTTTGTTTTTTTTTTAAAGAATTCGATAGTAATACTTATTTTAATTAGTAATTGCATACAAAACAAATTCTTGCGTATACTAATATAGCTTTCTATTAAAATTGCAATTATACGATTCGCTTTTAAGATTAAAAGTGTCGAAGTCAAAATTTTTTTTTTAGAAGACACTAGAATGTTAGACTCGATTAAAACAATTTTTTTCTTAATTTTCTTAATCTTTTTAATGTCTTTTCTCTCTAGATTGCGACTCTTGCGCTTATTGTTTTTTGTTTTATTCTTTGTTGCTTTCTTAATCTTTGCTTTCTTCTTTATTGCTTCTTTGTTAAATTTGTTTTCAAAAAATATTTTATTCTCTTTGTTATTATTAAATTCTTGTCTTGAGACAAAATCTTTAAGAAAAATCGTTAACTTTGTAAATTTATTGACAACAATTTTATCTCTCTCTTTAACAAAAATACTATATTTATCTTTAACGCGTTGAAGATTATTAATAAGCTAAGTATTTTTGTATATTACAATATAATAGTTCTTTTAAATTGATAAGTTTGTAAGTACAACTAAGTTTTCGTTACTAGATATATTAACTTTTATTGTCTCTTTGTTGACAAACGTCTTTTGTTAATATAGTTCTTGTGTAGCAACTTTAACGTTACAAATCTTGTAAAGCTATTAATCGAATAGAATTGCGCAATTCTTCGAAAAATATTTGATAAAAAAATTATCAAAATTGAGCTCAATTAACATTAACGCGTTATAAAAGAGAGAGCGCAACTTATTGTTAGCTAATATATTTAATATTTCGCAATCAAAATCTTCGAAATCGAAATCTAAAATTGTAAAATTAAATTCTAATAATATAATATAGATATAGAGAAAAGATAGAGAAATATAGAAAATTGCAATCGCGAGATTATAAGCTCTTTCGAATGTCAACACTAAACTATTAATAATTTTGATAAATAAAATGCTTTCAATAGACGCGCTAAAAAGAGCACGTATTATTGGCGATTTTAACAAACAAATTCTTGTTACTATTATATTGTAGTGCGCAAGAAAAAGTAGAATTGCGACTAATTTAAAGTTATTGTGTTCTTTAAACTATTTAAGAACATTAATAACAAGTACTTCTCTTATAGATAGATAAAAGTTCTTGTTTATATTTAATATTCTACAAGCTCTTAGTTTTGTATTATATATATATATAATTAGTCGACAAAGTAGAGAATTTTAAAATATTAATTTTGTTAAAACTTTTAAAGCAACTTTGTATTTCTTAAATAACGCGATTGCATTTATTTTTAACAAAATAATAAATTCTTGTTTAAAAGATTTTATTTTAATCTTTTTAAAATATATTTAAAATAACAATTGAGCAAAATCTTCTAGATTGTTACTTTAATCGAAAATCTTAAATAAACTTGAACTTTAAAAATAAAAATACGTCAAATATTTTCTTTATATTTTAGGAACAAGATATTTAAGATTAGTAGATTTGTTTCGATAATCAATTATCAACAAATTCGAAATAATAATTTCGATTCTTAAATAGACTACTAGGAAGAGCAAAAGTTTCGCAATTGTTATTATATTATAAATAGATAATGTTAACAATATAGAAGCCAACTTTTTTCGATTGCTTTTGCACGCTCTAAACAATTTCTTCAATATTGTAATTCTATTTTTTAGATATCTATTTTGTTCTACAAAGTCAAAAATGTATTAATAGTTGTTTGTAATTGTTTCTAAATAGCAATTCTTAATAACTATATAATTTTGTCAAGTAAATTTCTTTTTTGTCAATAACAATAATTTGGGCTTGTACTTGTTAAGAATCAAAGTAGCAATTAATTTTTTTTTGAGTATAAAATCAAATTCGAAAGATTTAAAATTTGTAAAGCTATTTTTTCTATTGTTTTAACAAAGATTTCTTAAAACTTGTCGAATTGCTAATAGACTATATTAAGTAATCTATTCTTTAACAAACTTTTGTTGTAGTAAAATAAATAGTAGATTACTATAACTTTTATCGATATAGTATTCTATTTTTGAAAAATCTCTAGTACTATTTCTAGTCTTATAGCGAACGTAACAACTTTGATAGTTATTAAATTTTGCAAATTGTTTTTCGAATCTAAATTTAAGATTGTGCGATTTCGAAGCTTTGTTGCGTAGATTGTCTTAACACAAATTAGAGTACGCTTGTTGCACAATATCAAATTATAAAGATGTCTTTTAAGTCTATTTGCTTGTTCTTTCTTTTCTATTGCAATAATTTGCTCTATAGATTGTCGAACTTGCGCTCTTTTTCTTAATAGATAATGTAATGCTATATCAAATATTGCGAAAGACATTTTCTTAATAGTTTTGTCAAAAGAAATATTATAGTAGAAAGAGAATACAATAATAAGAGAAATAAATCGAATATTTCTAACGCTAGTTTTGTAAACAAACAAATGCATATCTAATCTAGTCGATTTATTGTCTTAGCTTAGATATATTCTTTAGATTCTTTTATTTTGATACTTTTTAATAAATTGCGCATTATAGATATCAAGATAATCGTTAATAAGATTTTGTGCTTCGATTAAATTTGTCTTATTATATTACACATTATAAACAAAATCTTAGTTCTTTTACTTAACAAAATATTAAACAATGTTCTTTCTACAAGAATTGCGTTCTTGTAACGTTATATATTTATTTAGCAATTGCTAAATCTTATAGTTGTTATTTGTATTTTTGTCTTTTTCTATTAAAGATGTATTTGTATCGATTTCTTTTATATATAAATTGCTTTTCTTCGAAACAAACTTTAATATAGCAATAGAAACAATTAAATGTATTTTTTAGTTCGAAGATAATTTTAATTTGAAAGCAAGATAATTGTACGTTTCTAGAATCTTAAATAGTCTCGCTCTCTAATTAGAGAGCTTGAAATTTTCTAGTTTCGAAATTTTATATTCTAAATATAACTTCAAAATTTTTTTATCTTTCTTTCTTAAAGAAAGTAATCGATAATAACTATTATAGCGTAGCTTTATTTTTGCGTTTGCGAAAGCTATTGATGTTGCAACTTTGTTTTAATTTCTTTTTTGCTTTGCAATATAGTTAATATTTTATTAATAAAAATTGATTATAGACAATTTTTTACAAAGAACTTTTTTGTAAATAAATTTGTTTAAAATTTTTTTTGTTAAGATATTCTTAAAATTGTTAAAAATATCTTAAAGTCTAATTGCGAAATATTCTTAATTTGTCTTAGAATTTAAGATAAAATAATATTGCAAAATTATTTCTATAATTTGATTAAATTGTTTTAATTGATTGTCGAATTATAAGTAATAAACAATAGAATAAAGTAGATCAATTTTTAAGAAGTAAAATATTGCTCTTTACAAACTAGATAGGAATTTATTGTTTCTATTAAAAATAATACTTGAAGATAGATCTTAATTCGCAAGAATATCAATAAATTTAATTGTTTATTTCTCGACTAAAAAAGTTGTTTTCTCGACTATTGTCGTAATTTGTTTGAAGAATTTGTTTATTATTAATATAAAAGAATTGTATTTGTTTATCAACTTAGAAAGCGCAAAAATAAAATCGATAATAATAATATAGAATATCTTCGATTTCGTAATAATAAACTTTAGTTGTTTGTATAAACAATATCTAATTATATTGTTAAGCTAACACAATAGATAGTATTTTAGATATCTTTTCAATCGTCTAGTTAAATTCCTTATATAATAACTAGCTATAATTCTATTATAAATACGTAAGAATTCTTTGTGCGTCTAAGCATTATACAATAGCTTAAAAATTCTCTCTTTTATAGTTTTAAAGACACACAATCTTAGTTGTTTGTTCTTTTTGTCTTAAAAGTAAATAAGTTCTTTTCTTAATATAAATTAAATATTTTCTATTCTAGTTTTTTCTAACTTAATCGATTTCTTTAATGTCGTCGACTCTATCAATATCGTTAACTCTTTTAATACTATTAGCTTTTTCGAAGTAGCAATCTTCTTAAAATTCTTTAATATTGTCAAAGTTGTTTGAATTACAATAGCAAATTCTTGTTTTATTATTTCTAACTTTGTCGACTTTCTTGTTGTATCTATTGTATTAAATATCGAGATTACAACTTAAGTTTCTATTAAAGCTAAAACTTTTGTCAAAATAATAATAACAAATTTTTGTTTTTTCGAAATTTGTTCTAGATTAACTAAATAGATTTGAATTTCTTATTAATTACTACAATCTTTTTTGCGTCGACTAAGAAGCATTTTGTAAATCTTAAATTACTTTTTATCGATCTTATAAATCTCTGTTAGTTTTTTCTCAAAAATTGAAATTATCTTAATTAAAGTTATATAATAAGCGACAATTTCGTCAAGAATTTCTTTGTCTTTAAAATTATTCTCGAAATAATTTGTTCTAAGCAAGCAAGAAAAGACGTTCGAAACAATATTAAATTTTTCTATCTTTCAACGTATATCAAGCAAAAACTAAGAAATATATTAAGAGATATAAATAAGACGCAAATTTATGCAATCTAAAAAAGAAAAAAACAATTTAATCTAGTTTGCTATATCTATTGTCGCAAAATAATTTGTAAAAATCACGATCAATTTTTCTAGCATATAATTAAGTATATAACAAATCTTTTTTAGTATTTATACAAGAGCGACAACTTTTAGCTTTGTTAATTAGTATCTCTTTTTAATATTATTTAGTATCTTAAAAAGATATAAAATTGTCTAAATATCAATTGTTTAAAAGAAATATATAATAGAATTGTCTCTTATATAATAGATATAAATTTCAAATTTATATTTCTTAGATTTGTCGACATCTATAAATATTTGTCGCTTAGAATTATAATAATACAATATACTTTTCTTAATAAATTATCGTTAAAGTATAGCAAAACTTTAAAGTTTTGTATCGATAAACTTAATATTAATATTTTTGCAATATTGTGCTCGCATCTTTTTACTTTTAGCTAAAGATTTTTTTAGCAAAACTATTTTAAAATTTTGCAAAACTTTTGCTATCTATATATAGTAGACAATCTTTAGTTGAAATTAATTTGTTATCTCTAAATAGATTTTTAAGTTCTTTAGCGTTTTAGAAAAACTAAGCTCTTTAAATATAACAAACTTTTCTTCGAAAGTTTAAAGATTTAAATTGTCGACACGTTGCTCTAGTAATATTACAAATAAATATTTAATATACAATTTCTTAAGTTTCAAAGAAATTCTTATTTAAGAAAACAAAATAAAGATAATCTTAAAATATATTAAATGCTTGTCAATACTATATAAAAAGATTACAATATTGTCGATATAATACTTGCAAAAATCGCAATAAAATCTAAGAAATTTGTTTATCTTATTTTGAACGTACAATATTGATTCTTTGAAGTCTATAAGAGCAACGTTCGATTGCTCTTTTTCTCTATAAAAAATAATTGTAAAACGATCTTAATATTTCTTCTTAATTAGAAACTAATAAAATTGATTATTGCTATTAATAACAATAATATAAAAGCAATTTTGTAATTTGATTATTACATCTCTTTGCAATAGCAAAGAATACAAATTCGTAACATTAATAGCGTTTAAATCTTAAATATCTATTATTATTTTGCTTTTTTAAATAAGCTTTTTGTTCGAGCCAATATATACGATTTTCTATATAACGAAAACAGAAAATCTAAATAACGTAGAATTTTCAAATTATTTTAGTCTATTTTGCGTATATATTTTGTCGAATTTCTTATCGATTAAAATCTTTGACTTCTAACTTAATAAATAAATCTTGTGCGCTAATTTTGCGTCAACAATAATTTGTTAATCAATTACTATAGAAATCTTTATATGCTCTTCAAAAGAAAGATCTACTATATTGTTGATATTCTTTCAAATTCTTAAATAACAATTAATAACTTTAATATATTTCGCAACTTCGTTAAGTAAATTATAGATAATAATATTATTTTTCAATTAAGTTTCTATTTTCTTTAAGATAATCTCTTAAAAGAAACGTATTTTATTAGAATTTAATCTCGACAAAATTAAATAATTTTCGAAGAAAAAAATTGTCGCAAGAAAGTAATTTTTTCTCTCTACAATATAATATTCTTTATCTTTGTATTCTACAATATATTTAATACGACAACAATTATTTAGTTTTAACAAGAATTCTTTATTGTTGCAAAAATTAATAAACTAAAAGTTTGTATCTACAAAATAAGTATATATTTTAAATATTATAAACTCGAAAAGAAAATTATATTTAAAAAGCTTATTTTTTTCTTTTAAAGTTATAGCTATCTTTGTTGTTAATTTCGCAAATATTATCTTTTTCTTTGTTGTGCAAACTATTTGGCAAATTCGAACATTGTTTCTAGTCTTTATCTCGCAAAGTACTAAAACTCTTTTACAAAATTCGAATCTTAATTTTCGACTCAATATATCTATAATTATTTGTTTCGATTCTAGAATATCTATATCTATAAGAAATTTTGTTTTAAGATTATTTATTAAATAAACTTTGTAACAAATATAAGCAATTATTTTGTTACTATTTTTGTTTTTGTCTTCCAAATAGATGTTTACAAAGAATTACTTGTTGAAAATATATTTTGTTGCATCTATATTTCTTAATAAAACTAAAAAACATTTTCTAATCTTTATATTAGATATCTTCGCTTTAACAAAAACACAATTTATTATAAATATATTGCAATCAAAATTTACGCAAAAGAGACTTGTTAGATTGCTAACGCTATATTTAACTATTGTTATAATATAATATTACGTTCTAAAAGTTATTTTGTTCTCTTTAAAAAATATTGTCGAAAAAATTATTATTTTCGATATTATTATATCTAAAACAACTATTTTCGAAAACCAATATTGTCAAGAATTTTTAAAAATAAATTCTAATCGCTTCTATTAATTCTTCTTTTTATATAATTGCACATAAATATAAAGCTTGTTTCTAAAATTAAAAGTATTTTAATATTGTCAACAAATTAATTTTTCGACAATGTTCTTTTATAAAGAGATATAATATATTATGTTAACAAAGAAACTATTAATATTTTTGTTATTCTTTTTGTTACAAAAATTAGTTTTACAATTTTAAGAATATATTATCTCGATATTTGCTAACGCATAACTATAGTATACTTTTGCTTCTTTTTTATTTTTTTAATCTTAATTTTTGTTCTAATTATCAAAGTATAATTGAATCTACTAATATATTATTTGCAAATCTAAGATTCAAAAAAGAAATTTTGCGTTGTTTGTTTCGTAATAGAGCGAGAATCTATTGCGTTCTTTTTTTACAATAGAAACTCTATTTAAATTGTATAATCTATTTCGATAAAAATTGATATTATTAACAATAATTATTAGCAATTGTTTTGTCAAAAATAAGACAATCTTTTAATCTTAAATATTTTGAATATTTAATTAACTTAAATAAGTCTAAATTAAATTCGATTTAAATATATTTGCGTTTTGCTAATTTGTGTAAGCTTCTATTCTACTATTAACATAAGAAAAATTCTAGCTTTCTTCTTAATAGAGAAAGTTCTATTGCAAAAAAGAAAAATTTAATTGATAAAATAAGAAATTTTGTTAATATAAAGAAAAGTAAGATCTCTAATAATTTGAACAAAAGTCTTTTTGTTTTTGTTCAAAATAGCAATCGAAGAAAGAACAATCTATAAAAGTTTTTTTATCTATTTGTGTCTACAAACAATTACAACAAAATTTGTTGTAAACTTTTAATCTATTTTTCGATCTATTCGAAAATCAACTTTTTTTTTATTTTGCTTTTTATTTTTCTTTTAAACTAAAACAATACGTTGCTATATTTTCTTTTAATTTACTATCAATTTGTCGAATTTCCAAACTAAAATATTTGCTATTAACAACAATATAATTATTTGAAACTCTAACAACAAGTAATTTTAAATTTAGATTGTCTTAACTAGATCTTTACTTAAATTTGCTTGTATAATATATAGCTTTACATTTTGTATATACGTGTACAACTCTTTTCTATTCTACAAATTTTTTACAAAAAAGATTTCTCGATTTAGCTTATTTTGGGCTATTGATATAGAAATTTTGAATCGCTTTTTTAGACAACAAAAAATATGTTTTAGTTTATTAAGCAAGATTGTTATTGTATCTTTCTTATCTTAAGTAAGATTATTTAATTATTAGTACAATGCGTTATCTCAAAAGTATATAGATATATAGTTTCTAATTTTCTCTTTTTTAACAATAGTAACATAGTTGTCTACTTTGCGACAAAAAGTATATATCTCTTAATAGATAATTTTCTTTTTAGTAGTAACAATGTTGCTTTTGCTATAAAATTTCTCAAGATCTAGATAAAAATAATCTAAATCAAAGATCCAAAATATAATGTTATCTTTTAAGATATTATTATTTGTTGATTTAAATAGTTTCGAAGAATTTTGCTACTCTAAAGAGTTTTGCTAATTAGCAAAATTAATTGAGTTCAAAAGATCAATAGACGAAGACAATCTACTTAATTAAGTATTGTAATTTGCTAATATTTTAATTATTGTCTAACTAATAAGCTCTTGTACGATAGGATTGTTCAATAGATCTTTATTTTCTACTATAACTAACGTTATTGTTTGTAATATATTTATTTAAATAAACAAGATATCTTTTTCTTAATTGTTCTTGAACGTCTTGTTTATTTTTTGTTTTTTCTTTTTTGAAGCGTCGATAATGCGAACTTCGAAAAAGCTTAATTCGAAAGACGTTTGTGTAAGAGAAAATATAGACTTATTTCGAAAGTCGAGAAAAGTCTTCTATATAGATAAAATAAGAGAGATCGATAAAGTAGATACAAGAAAATCGAACAAATGTCGATTTCTTCTTGATATAAAAGTATTATCGACTTCTTAAAATTGTGTAACAATACGTAAAGCTAAAGACTTCGAACTTTGCAAAATGCTTTTTTTTTTAAATAAATCTTCTAACTTTCTCGTCTATAAAGAAGAAAAGAAACTAGAGTAGATCGAAGTTTGTTAATAGACTTTTGTATTTGTTACAAAAGTCTTTATTGCTTTTATAAAAATCGATCGATTTACAATTTAATCTAATAAATAGTAGAACAACTTAGCAAACTTTAAACGCTTACTAGTTTTAATTGCTATATAAACAATTACTAATTTAAAAGTATTGTTCAATATATTTTGCAAAATAAACAAGAATTTTTTGAATTATTTTGACAAAGATTTGCTAATTTTAATTAAAAAATCGTTAAATTTTTACGCAAGTTCTATAATTTTGTTCGACAATTCTAGCAAAGACGTTAAAATTATTAATAAAGAAAAGATACAAAATACTAATTAAGAGAAAGATACAAAATACTAATAAAATATTCTTTTTTTAATAGACAATTTTTGCAATAGAAAAGTAGACTTTATAAGATAATAAAGCAGACTTCTAAGAAGCAGAAATAATAATAAGGTAATTTTCTCTAATAATCAATTTTCTTATAGATAAGAAAATAACTTTGAAGCTATCAAATGGTGCGAAAACGCACTGAAAAGAGAACACTAATAATAGAAATTATAATTGTATTGCTAGCTAAGAAGAGGAAAGTTCTCTAGATCTAAATACTACTGTATTAAGGAATATTCTGCTCAGGAGAAAAGTATAATAAAATACTATTGTGCCAAGGAATATCCTGCTCAGGAGGAAAGCACGATAATCGTAACAATATATTAATTAATAAATTTGAATAAATTTGTTGTTTGCGAAAAAATTAATAATAAAAAATATAAATAGTTGTTGCAAAATTGCAAAACAAAAATATATACAATATTTAAACAATTAAAGAGATAATTAATATTGCTAGCATTTACAATTAAAGAATATATTGTTTAAATTATCTATTATAAATTGATTATATAAATAATTTTTAACAACTTTGTTCGCGATTATATTCTTTTACTTACTATATTAACAATTAATAGAAATTCTAATTTAATATTTTGTTTAAATAATGTTTTTATTTACAAGAGTAAAAAGCTTTAAGAAATATATAATAGTATTAATATTATATTAATGTTTCTTTTTTTATATTTTTGCAACTTTAATTTTATTAAAATCTTCTTTGCAATATTTAAAAAATAGATAAAATATTATAAGCAACGCGCAAAAAACTACAAGATATTTAAGAAATTCTTGTAGAAAATTGTTTTAACACAAAAACAAAAATATAATTTTAATAAATTTTTTAGAGTATTAGAAATAGATTATTTGTATTGCAATAATATATATAACTAGATATCTAAACAAAAGTTTTGTAATTTATTATTTCTTAAATTTTTAATTGTTTTTATATATTTTGTATTAATTTCTTTTTCTTTATATATTTAAGCAAATTATTATTTGAATTTTTGTTTTTATTTGTATCTTTATACTTCGATATATTATTTTAAATTTTGTTTTTATTAATTATAAAAAAAAGAGTTTGTTGTAAAGAAATAATTAATATTTGTATTTACATTTGTATTATAGAAGAAAAATTTACTAAAATTTTGTTTATAAAACTCTTTAAAAATAATTGCAATATAATATATCTAATACTATTTTAATTGTTTATATAGTTTTTAAAGTTTATAATTTAATTGTTTATAGATTTTCTTAATTCTATTAATAGACAAATATATAAAAATTAAGATTTTGCAACAACAATAGTTATAAATTAGTATATATATATTTAGAAAAAAAATTCAAATTTTTTATACAACTTTGTCAAAAATTGTATTAATATTAATTTAATATTTAATATTTATAATACTAAGTTTTAAGCAATTAAATTTTGTTAATTTGCAATATTGTTAGCAATAATAAATATTTTTAAGTTATAATATTATTTTTAAAAATCTTTCTCTAAATAATATTAACAAAAAAATATATATTTTTTGTTAACAATTGTTAATATAGATATCTTAAAAAAACAAACAATAATATAGAGAGAGAAATAGAAAATTTAATTTATTATTTATATTTTGTATTGTATTATTAAAGTTTGTATTAATTGTTTTTTTATCAAATTGCTTAACTTTTAGATAATTTTTATAAAATTTAATTTTGCAAACAAAAGTAATATCGATTTTAAATAATATATTGATCAATAACTACTATTTAGTATTTGTTTTCTAACTCTAGATTATATATAATAAAAATATTTGTTTGTTTAAGATATTGTTTGCTTCTAATAATATATTGCAAAAAATATTTTTAAAGATAAGATCTTTTTTGCGAACAATTTATTTAACAAAATCTATTATAATAGATTTATTAAAAAATATTCTAACAAAATTGTTTAAAAAGATAGCAAAAAGATTGTTATTTATATTTGATAAATATATATAAGCTTTAAATCTATTGCAAAAATATTTAGTATTTATACTATTAGTTGTTTGTTGTTTGCAACAATGTTTTTTGATATATTTTTGTTTAATATTAAGTTTTAATTAATACTTTTTTTTATATTTGTAATTTCTAGTCTTTTGCTTGCGTTTGCAATTCTTTATTATATTTATAAAACAAAGATTAAATATTATTTTTATAGAATTTAATATAGAACTTATCGATAAAATAAATATTGAAATAAAGATAAAAATAGAAATTTTAAAAGATATATATTTTTTTGCTTTTAATATATTTTTTTTATTAAAAGAATTGCTATTAAACTTAATTATTTTGTATTAATATTTAATATAATTAGAGAGCTTAATAAGTATATATTGTTTAATTATATACTCTTTAACTTAGTTATTAATATTCTTTGAATTAAGTTTAAAGTACTTATTGTTATTTAAATAGTATTTCTTTTTGCTTTTGTTTATATATTTACAATTCTTATATTTGTATAAATTTACAATCTTTTTTGTTATTGCAATCTTGTTAGTTTTAATTAGATTAACAATTTTTGTTTTGCAAGTTATTTTGTTTTTTGTAGTTTTTATTTTAATTATTGTTGCAAAAAGCAATTTTTCTAAAAAAGAAAAATCTTTTAGATATAATAAAAGTATATTTGATTCAATTCTACTATATAAAAACAAAATATATATTATTATTTTTTGTTTTTTAGATTGCAAACAAAAGTACTTTTTAATGCGCAAAATATATTAAATAATTAATCTATATTGTTTTTGAGTTTTAAAACTAGTCTTTAATTAGACTTTTAATCTTTTTAGATAATTATTGTCTCTAATTCTAGTTTATAGCACAAAATTCTATTGTTTTTAGTATACAATTTTGCTCTATCTTGCACACAAATTTAAATTGTTATATAGAATTAATTGTTAATATTACAAATAATAATTAGTCTATTGTTTTGTTCAAAAAAATAATTATTGTTAAAAATAATAATATAGATTAATATATAGTTCTTTAAAGCAAGCAACTTATTTTTTTTCTTTTCTTTTTTTTGTTTTGCTTCTTGTATAGTTTTAAATCTCTTATCTAGTTATAATAAAAGAGATTTTGTTTGCAAACTTTTTTGCGAAAGCAAAGAAACTTGTTGTTAATTATTTTTTAACTTTAAGTTTTAATTTAGTAGCTTTAGACTTTGCAAACAATAAAAAATTATTAAAAATAATAACAACAATCTTTTTAAAAAGCTTTTTTGTCTTGATAGACTTGTTTATAGCAACGACAACAAAGAAAAAATTAAAGAAATTATTGACAACAAAATAAAGATAGAAAAAGATGTCGACTATATAGTTATACTAAAGACTTCAAATACTGTTTAATCAAAATGCTAATTAAATAGATAAAAGAGGTTTTAATTCAATTGCGCGAAAAACCATAATTTGTGTAGTGACCCCACCAAAACCTTGGCACCTTGCCGGCTGCGGCATAGAAACCTGCATGGCACGATAAGCAGTCTCACCAAAAAATTCGAGGAGTCTATAACCTCTGCCCGTAGGCTGAAATCACCACCAAAATCGAGAATTCCGAGCGACGTGACTGCACATAAACCGATACTGCCTATAAAGCGACTCTTTATAACCGAGGTAGACTGTACATGCGTACGAAAGATCCCAACATTTGACTGCCTGATGCTTGATACTTTTAGGCGCTGCGAAATCGTGATTGATTATCACGCTTCGACAAACGTTTTGACAATTCCAGCTGCCTCGGCAAGCCTATTACATACCGTTTGAGTTCGCCCTTGTCCAGCTTGGACGAAGAAGACACACCGAGCAGTTCCATCAGCATGTTCCCAGCGTCACCCTTGGCAGCAGACGTATCTGACTTACCGATCGTCCTTTACCTCAAAATGAATGAAGATACACTCTGGTGTCGGCATCAAAAAGGCGGTCTCTTGCAGCAT
>JAABUL010005360.1_pt1 | contig 16032 bp, 14 predicted proteins | sample 5559151 | NCBI WGS metagenome assembly JAABUL01 (sample SAMN10711876, study PRJNA513368) | rock metagenome | isolation source: Antarctica rocks | place: Antarctica: Victoria Land, Pudding Butte sud | reverse complement strand
GACTTGCGGACCCATTAGGTCCGCAAGTCCAGATCCGTAAGATCGTGGCGCTTAAATATACACACGGAACAAGGACGGAGGTAAAGATGCCTGCGCACTTTGGACGTGTAATCAAGTCGTGACATCCAATGGCGGGTGACAAGAACGGGGAGGCTAAGAGCATACAGGCTGTGCAGCTTATGTGAAGTGTGCTTTACGTTGGCAAATCGTCCATAACCAAAGACTCGTTCCAGCGGGCAGCTTGCTTTCTAGTAGTCCCGCTCAAGGACTAGACCATGAAGTAGGGTAAACAAAGCAGGAATAATCAACTTGGAATGAATCGAGGTACTCCATGTCCGCGATTTTAATGCGCATTATACTACAACCAACAGCTTTTTAAATTTGCGTCGTTTATAAAGCTGTTAGACAGACCTTCTAGAATCCCTGATTCACGGACCATAGGTCTGCAAATCCGAGGATCCTTCATCTGAGTATCTGCGTTGACGTGGCTCCTGGCGTACCACTAATGTGTGAGAAACCGCCTGTGGCATACACAGCTATCAAGGACAAACAGTAATTGCGAGCCTGGTTGTGGAAACATACGCGCCCGGGGTGAGTAGGCCCGCAGATGCCGCGGGGGAATCGCAGCCGTAGGGTAAAGAAGTCCCTAAGGGATATCTTTACCCTACGGCATTTCTTGCCTTAGGATTTTGCTCACCGTAGGGCCTTGCTTACCGTAGGATTTTGCTGAACCCCAGGGCATTACTTCCCTTACGGTGTAAAATTTCTTGCAATTTTTGACGCCTTGAGACCTTCGTTGCGTTAGGGTTCAGAAATCTGGCTTCACAATGGCTTTCAGAGTACTGGCTTTTGCAGTTGCTACCTTTCACAATGCTGGCTCAGTACTACCATAAAATCGTCTTGAGACAATAAGTGTTTGAAGACAGCCAAAACTGACAGGTCTTGACAGAGGGTCTAAGGACATCAAGTGTCTGAAGACAATAAATGTCCTCAGACTGGTGTCTTGTGACCAATGACGTTCAGAGACGATTGTTTCCAGACTAAATACGTCTTCAGACACGCGTCTGAAGACGTTATTTGTCTACAAACGCTGGTCGCCCTAAGACGCAAGTCTTAGGACGTGTTATGTCTGCAAACACTTGGCTCAAGACAACATGCGTCTTGAGACTCACATCGAGTCCGAAATCATCCTCATTACATTTCAGATATATAATGTCCGTCCCTGGATCGAGAGACGCACCCCGTCGCGAGACGAACCAACGGTTTAGACCTCTGAACTCTCTCCCCCGCAAATCTATGAAGATATGGTCAATATGTCACTATTCTACAGCCATTTCTCCTCCAGGACACCTGTCTGCAACGAAAATTACCGCGGTGTTGGTCATGCTACCGCTCGTTTCGTTGACGCCATCGATTGCCGCTTCAGCTGTTCCCCTGGCTAAATCACGACTAGCCACAAATTTCCGGTTTTCGGAACCATAGTACGATAGTCCCATGAAGAAAGAACATAATTCCAAGCTTTAAAGACATGGATTTCGAGTTTCGCCGTGCGAAGGAGGGTGGCACGACAGCCTCGCGCCGGTGATGTTTTAGCGTGCCTTGGCGTGTATTAGGTTATGGACACCATACCGTATTTTTTGTATTATAAAGAGCCATCCCGTTTTCGCTGTAGCTTCTAGGAAAACTGTGGCGCACCGCTGAAGGTTTCTAGAAGTGTCTATAGGGCAGCTACGTGCCCGCTTTCTTTGTGCCTAGCGCGGCCCTTGCCTGACTCACTACTGCTGCCTAGAGGCGCTGCCTCTCACTCGTTTCCGTCCCCTTATCACCATCATTACAGTAAGCTAACATGGACAGAGCCAGTCAGGTACTGGCGCAAGGCGTTCCTGTTGGCATGCCTAAATCATACCGTGCCCTAGCAGATCATGGCGGGGTCTCTCACTCGACCCTACATCATCGTGCACATGGACGACGCTCGCTGAAACAGAAGGCCGAGAGCCAACAGTACCTCACCCCATGGGAAGAGAGAGCCCTCGTTAAATTTTTGTTACAAATATCTGATTTCGGACACCCTGTATAAATAAAATTCATACCTTCACTAGCTTTTAATGTCACCTACTAGCGACCCCCGACGGACCGACCACTTAAGCCTCCAGGTAGGAACTGGGCGAAGGCTCTAGAGAAGCGCCATTTAGTACTCCAAGCGAGAAGAGTTAGGCTACTGGACTGGAACCGTCACAAGAAGAACACTTATAAGAAGATTATACACTGGTTTAAGGTAATTAGAAAGGTATTACAAGATCTAATCATTCTATTAGAGAATATCTATAATATAGACGAGTCTGAAGTAATACTCTTCATGCCAGGCGCCGTTAAAGTCCTTATAGGTAAGGACGATATACGAGACTATAAAGGCGCGCGAATCAAGCGAATAACGGTGACTGCGATCGAGTATATTAGCGCTGATAGTAGGTATTTAATACTGATAATTATTTGGCCAGCTACTACTTATCGAAGTAACTGGACTACGTTCCCTACCCCCGGATAGTAGTATACGTGCTCCGAATCTAGATATACTAACTTTAAGATTAGCTTAAAGTAGCTTAAGCAGATAGTTAATCCCTAAACTAAGGAACGAGCTAATTAGAAATCACGAGTACTAATTTATAACGGCTTCGGAACGTATAAGACCCTTGAAATCTTAGAGTATTATTTCGAGAATAATATCGTTCTATATTAACTACCCTCTTATACCTCTTATAAGCTCTAGCCCTATAACGTCGTAGTATTTACCCCTCTGAAATCAGCCTATCACGAGCGGGTTAAACGACTAGAACGAGGAGGTGTAAATATAATTGGCAAAGAGCATTTCACCTCTCTATATAACTTTACAAGGGAAATAGCGTTCACGCCTAAGAATATTAAGGCCGGTTTCACTATTAGTAACTTAGTACTATTCAACCTAAATAGAGTACTAAGAGATATACTAAAGCCCCCGCTAAACTAACTATTCTAAAAGCTGATAAGGTAAAGGTAAGGCCTCGTCTATAAGATAAAATACTATAAACGCCTATAACGCTAGTATTAATAGAGGCTCTTATATTACTATAAAATCTAATTATTAAACAGGATACTTATGCGCTTAATAAGACGAGTAAATAAAGTCTATAAAGGTACGTATAGAAGCTCGCTAATACTATCTAAATATCCCTTACTAAAGGCGCCCTCTAGTAGGACTAAATTTAATTCCTAATTATAATTAATAATGAAGCTAAAGTTTAACGATCAACTAAGTTAGTAATACTAGGGAAGGCGAAGGCTATAAGCTATAAGGACCTTATCGCGAAGCGTACTAAGAGGGAGGCGAAAGAACAAAATAAAGCGAAGGGAAAAAGGAAACGTAGTCGAAAGCGCAAGAGGCCGGAAGAAGCAGGTGCGCCAGAGCCAAAGGCCAAAGTTACGCGGATAAGCGAAGCGGAGGTTAAGGAGGATGAAATTACGCCAGAACCATGGAGAGCCCCAGTGGCGCGGATGTGGTAGTGAAGGATGCGGACGATGAGACTGCCGCACGAGGGATAGAGCTTAGATCGGTCCGAGGCAGGCTCGCGCGGGCTTCGCGTCCCGTTACTATTTGATTGATAAAAAATAAATAAGAGAGTTAGTAATCATTACAGGGCGCAAGCCCTCTATCTTAATTACTATAACCTAATCCGTTCTTGCTACTAAACATAACTATTAATAAATCAGGATACCCTATTCGCGCTAGGTAATTAATCACACTAGTAATCTACTCTTATCCCACTGACGATCTAGTCACAAATTAATATATAACGAAGATGCGAGTTAATGTTTCTTAAATTTATCACTCCCTTTTATATTATCCAGACCTGCTGCGGAGACTAACATGCGTTGCTAGTTATGAGCCTTATTCCCTTAAGACAGTCGCGACATCATCTTTACTACGTACTATTCCCCAGCCGCTGTACTATCGATATCCTTGCCTAACGAGCCTAAGTGTAAACCCTCTATGCGCCACCTACTAAGCGTGTCTTCGGACTCCTTCGTAAATGGGTGGTCTTGGCTAAGGACCTGTTTCCGCTTTCTAACGCATTCTTCCATGAGCGCGATAGCCTTTTCATCCTCGCCTTTGTCCTTTAAAATGAATGTAAAGTTGTTTATGCTAGTTAGCGTGTCGGGATGCTCCTTGCCTAGTACCCTCTTCCTTATCTCTATCACCCGCACGTCCAGCTCTTCAGCCTCCTTCCAGCGTCCCTGGTTCCAGTATGTTGAGGCCAGATTGGCTATGCTACTCAGCGTGTCGGGATGCTCCTCGCCTAGCACCCTCTTCGTTATCTCCATTACCCGCACCTCCAGCTCTTCGGCCTCCTTCCAGCGTCCCTGGTTCCTATATGTCGAGGCCAGATTGGCTATGCTACTCAGCGTGTCGGGATGCTCCTCGCCTAGCACCCTCTTCGTTATCTCTATTACCCGCACGTCCAGCTCTTCGGCCTCCTTCCAGCGTCCCTGGTTCATATATGTCGAGGCCATATTAGCCATGCTGCTTAGCGTGTCAGGATGCTCCTCGCCTAGCACCCTCTTCATTATCTCCATCACCCGCACGTCCAGCTCTTCAGCCTCCTTCCAGCGTCCCTGGCTCCAGTATGTTGAGGCCAGATTGGCCATACTGCTCAGCGTGGAGGGATGCTCCTCGCCTAGTACCCTCTTCCTTGTCTCTATCACCCGCACCTCCAGCTCTTCAGCCTCCTTCCAGCGTCCCTGGTTCCTATATGTCGAGGCCATATTGGCTATGCTACTCAGCATGTCGGGATGCTCCTCGCCCAGCACCCTCTTCGTTGTCTCCATCACTTGTAGCTGCAGCTTTTCCGCCTCCTTCCATCGGCCCCCTAAGCTATATGCTAGGCCTACCATGCCTATACTGCTTAAAGTCTCCTTATGCTCCTGACCAAGTATTTTCTTCCTTACTTTCATCGCTATTTCGGACAGGTCGACGGCTTCAGTTATACTCCCCGTTCTCCACGCATACCATGCTGCCTTGTGTAATAGTGAAGCCCATTCTCTCGACGACCCGTCCCCCTTTGGCCGTTGTGTAACTGCCGATTTCGCATGTGGAAAGAGTGCTCGGCAGTACGTCCAATTCTCGTATTCCCCGTTCGGCAGTTCTTCGTAAAGGATCTTAATGTATTGCTCCTTCCACTTCTCAAGCTGCTCGTTCGCTTCGAGCCACTTTCGCGTAGCCAGCTGTATAAGCCTGTGCATTTCGAAGACTGTCGGGTCTGAAGTAGTTGAGATGAATGAAAAGTCTCGGAGCGTTCGCACATCCATTTCAAATCCGTCGTCGTCATTCAACTCAGAATCACTGCCTTCGTCGCTCTGTACTCTATCATCGTCTCTGCCTTCACGTATTTCGTGCTCTGCTTCGCCAGCTCGACCTCGGACCAATGTCTCAGGAATGCCTTGTGAATCAAAAAAGCTCATAAGAGATAACAGCTCTGCCGCTGACTGCCTTGTCTCATATATGTGCTTGAAAGATATCTGCCAGGTGATGATGATGGAGTTCTTGGCCTCACTATCCCTACGGAGTTCTCCTCCCTTGTGATTCAAGAGACTTGACTGCTTCCGATCGCTCTTCCGGATATCTTCCAGGTACTGCCGCACGGAGCACCGCGGTGCTCGCTGGGAGATATATGAGGCTGCTTGGACAATAGCAAGCGGCATGAACTCCAATGCAGCCGCGAGTTCTACAAGGTCCTTATCATTCCTTTGCCCTGTCGATTCCAGCTTCTTGTTTAAGAGCTCAACTGCGTTAGATGCGTCCATTGGGTCGACTGGTATAAGGTCGTTCCGTTCTGAGAGTTTCAATGCTGACTCTTGACTCCGCGTTGTGATGAGGATCGACCCGTTTTGGCTTTGAGGAAGGTAATCTCGAAGCGGTCGAAGAGTTTGGCAGCGGGAGTCGTTCGACTGGCTTTGGATGACTGCCTGACCGTTGACAAGAAATCCAGCGTCGTCGACGTTATCAAGAATCATCAGCCACTTTCCCTCGTACCCGCGAAGCCAGTCGTGTACCAGTTTGAATATGTGAGCCTTCGGATCCTCCCGTCCTGCAATTTTGACCACGTCTGCAATATCTCGATAGCCCTGCTCGAATCGAGCTGCGTTGCTCGCGTGCACCCAGAAAACCCATGTATCCGGTGACCGCTCTCGGGTGCGATGGGTATGTTCGATAGCAAGTTGAGATTTCCCCACGCCGCCCAGGCCGACAAGCGCTGCGCGGCCGGCTGGTTGTGAGCATCGTTCGTCAACTCGCGAGAGGAGGTCGCCGCGGTCGATAAAGTCGCGATCGCGTCGAAAAGGAACGGTAGAGGAGGGTTTCGGAGGGCGGCTTGCTAGATACAAGTTTAGCCTCAGGCCTCTGCAGATTACACACAAGTTTGGTATACTAACATGCGCGAGTGCCAATGGCCACATTTGTCAGATTTGGAAAGAGACCTGTAAGTGCGATGCTGCCGTCAGTCGCAGACGTGTCGCTGATGTGCTGGTGGGGCAGCGGAGCGTTCGACATCGGTTCTTGTCTTGCTAGTGCCGCTGCCTTGTCTATCGGGTTCGCGATTATGAAGAATTCATTCCTTCGGTGTGAATCCCTTCGTAATGCGACTCAAGATGCTTTCGCTACGAAGTCAAGGCGACCGCTGGATATCTACACCTCTTGCGAGGCATGTCGCAAGCTCAAGCTAGGCCGGAGGCGGTGGCTGAGTCCCCCGCCTAATTGCAGCATAGGGCTGCCGATTGCCCACGCATTCAAAAGGGTTAATGTCCGCCGCATTTGGTACGGCGACAGCCTAAGTCTTCGTCTGCATATGTTTTCCGCCTAGGAAATTCAATTCGAAAATGACCGAACCACTCAGTATTACTGCTTCGGTGGTAGGTATCACTACTGCTGCTATCGGGAGCGTCAAGTTCCTTTATACCACAATTGGCAATATCAAGGATGTTCCTACTGCCCTGGGAAATATCAGATCGGATCTCCAAGCAGTCGAGCCAGTACTTCAGGAGCTGCATACAGTATTGGAAAGCGAAGACTCTCAAGTGCTCCTGATTGATGACATCAAAGGCGCTGTAGAGAACTGCAACTCAGCCTGCTCTACATTCCAAAAGAGTCTTGATCATTGGATGAGACACGCTACCAAATACAAGGCGTTCTGGGCTGAGTGGACTGATCGAGTAAAAGTCGGTATATTTGAGCAGGGGACAATCAACGTCTTCAAAGGGCGGCTCAACGATTGCAAGAGTACACTCATTATGGCGCTGAGTACCTCCTCAGTGTAAGTCTATGTCAAAGGCACGTTATTAAATTTGTATAGCTTCAGCTTACTGATTACTCTTGGTAGGCTTACAGTGACCCGTCAAGGATTCATGATGAAAGAGGTGAAAGATTCCATGCTTAAGAGTAGTGAATTACGCCTTGATAAAGAGAAAGCTCGAGCAAATCGCGAGTTAGTGGCAATAGAGAGCTCCCTGAAACAGCTCTCTGTTAGTATTCGGGACGAGGTCAACGAAGAGTCGAAGCGGAATCTGGAACAGTTGCTAGAGGAGATGCAGGAACAGAAGGCCTCTAACGAAGTCTTTCGAAAGACTTGCGAGGAAGCGCTCTTGAAAACCAAGAATATTCATGATGGAATCGAGCAGGAAATTAAGAATACCAAAGCAGACAATAATAGTAGAGCTGTGGCTGGACTCATCAATACTCCTGGAGAAGTTCGGAATATCAAGCAAAACATTTCGGGTATTTCTGCTAGTGGGGGCAGCTTTGCGGGCTCTGGAATTATTTACGGTCAGGACCTCTCGATTCCAAGCTCGAAGAATGAATAGCGGCGACTCTGGTCTCACTATTTGATTATGCTGCTATGGAATTATTCAACTCTTGAATAGATGAATTATCACGTGCGGGATCTCATTCATAGGAAACTACGACATTGAGAGTTAAGTTCTATAATAATTTCTCCTCTTAACAGTTTCCTTGTATAACGTTGAAACTTTTAATGCTTATTAAAGTTCGATTCTGTTTATTTATCACATGGATTGGTATTTACTAGAAGGGTTCACCTAGTAACCGTCTATACCTAGTAACCGTCCAGCCTTATAGGGTTGGTACCCTAAAATTTAGGGCTAAAATCTGTAAATCCAATCTATGACGTGGATTTCATGCTATAAATCGATAATCAGACTGTTTCTAAGGTATCTACGTCATAATTTACGACCTCGTCTTTGACGCATAGCTCTTCCTGATTGGCTAACTGCTCCGGTCACGTGACCTCCTTCCTGCTGGATTTGCCCACGTCGCCCCTGTTCTAACTCCGCCGTGGTTACCCTGATTAGTAGCCTAACAATAAGCTTTTTAGGTCGCTTTACTGCTGCACGGACCCTCTTACTTGGTATTGCTTGTGTCGTGATGGGACGGGCTACTGTTCTGCTTGGTATAGCTGTCGCGGAGGTGGTTATAAGCGATGCGACAGGAGTGTCTATCGCCGTCCTGATCAGGGCAGGTAATTGTCTCTTTCTTGGAGTGGGACGTAGTTTTGGTACGAGGATATCAGGACCGAGTCTTATAAGGGAGGTAATAGCGGTTTTCCATTCCTTAATAGCCTAATTAGCCTGTCGTTCCTGAATAACGGCTTAGTTCATAAACCTAGCAGCCCCGTAGTTACCCTTTAAGTGAGTAGACTTCTATTATTTACGTCGGTTAAGTTCTATAAGTTTAGAGTCAGTGATATCCTAGATTATAGACTCCGCTATTACTTGGATAGCTACTTTACCTACTTTCTAAAGCACTTGATTAAGATCGGGTCGTTAAGTATAACATGCGCCCTTAGTCACATGCTATAGAATCTACTATATCTGTAGAGTGTTGGCTGGCGTCAAGGCGACGTGGAAGTTACCGTCAGGGCCGGTGGAGGTAATTATAGCTTTAGGAGGTGTAGTAGAACGGATCTCAATATTATACTACTGTAAGGCCTGAGTCGTAGAAAATTGCTAGAGGACTAATTCTGGACTAAATGGTAAAAGTCCTGATGCGGCCTATGCTTTCTTTATATTTATTGGTGTTATCGCCTCGTATCGGGCTAATTAATAGATTTTCAGAAAGTCGACTTTATCGATGTGGTAGCTACCTCCTAGGCGTATGATTCGCTGGACGTAAGACTTGTAGGCAGTCGCTAAGGGCGAGAAAATACCGATATCTAATAGCTGGAGCAGATGTATTATATATGGCGGTAGGCATAGAAGAATGATCTTATAGTCCACGCAGTACTGAATTACTGTAGTCGTGATATAAGAAGCGTAGCCATTGACTAATAATATTCTATACTCGCCTTTCTAACAGGATTTTGTCTCTTGACCGAAACCTTTCTGAAGCCATTCGTAACTAGTAGAATTATCGGTCTAGCCATTCTTACTAACAGTAATTTCGCCTGATTTCAGAGCTTCCTTCCAAGCTTTTTAGATCAATTTACCTTTGAAAATAATCTATAGGGGTAAAGATCTTCCATCCATTAATACACATTTAATAAGCGAGACCTATTCACGGTTCTTATATTATGTTATATAGGCTTTCTTTTTATTATACTTGGAGACTATGACTTTATACTTAGTGATAACCCCCTGTATAAAGCCCTTTTTATTTATATTATAGATATCTCTTTCGTCTACTTCATACGTTATTTTGATTTATAGATAGAGGTTAAACCAGCCTAATAGGATTTCAGGATTTTAAGCTATAGCTCGTTCCTTGTCTAATAGCGGGATATAGGCTGTCTTTACCTCTAGGTACTAGGTCATGAATTTTTAAGGCTAATTAGGTCTAATAGGCTTCTTATCACCCTTTATAAGAAGGATTTCGTTCGCTATAGATCGTACTTGCTGTACCCTTGCTAGCCAACCCTATGCTTGAAGACGGAGAACCTAGGCTAAAAGAGCTGCTTCTTCTCCAGACCTAAGTCGTTGTTAATCCTTATGGGCTACCGAATTTAATTGGCTACCATTGACTCGGTCGACCAGTATGCTTTTTGGTATTCTATACTGTTTTACTACCTTTATTATGGATAAAATCTGATTGCCTGTACCGCCGGCCTCTAACCAGGCTATATAAGCTAGCTTTATGCGATCCTCCCTGGATAATTCAGCCTCCTATGAAGGAGGAAGAGGCTCTGGAAGTATAGTAGATATAATGAACGAATAGGACGATTTGTAGCATAAGAAAGGTGTCATGGACTGGATTTCCAGGTATACGCCCCAGAGCTATAGGGTACTAACCCTATAAGGCTGGACGGTTACTAGGTGTGGACGGTTACTAGGTGAACCCTTCTATACGATAACTTGTGAGCCGATAAAAGATTGGATCATCCTTGGATACCAAGGGTGGAAATCGTAGGGATTTATCTACAGAGTAGTACCATGCTAGCGTAAAGGGGGGACGGTGGCGGGCTCGAGAATGTGGCGGCCGCAGTCAGGCGTGGGGAGAGCGTCAATGCGGTCTATCATATGCTGCCTGCAGCTCGTCGCACATATCCAGGTGTCGCATGCTGGTGCTAGATGGATTCCTAGACGCTCTGCGGCGGCGGGGAGTGGCCGTCCTCGCTGCGCTGGAAAGTCGCAGGGCTTCACTGTCAGTTTCAGTCAGCGCCTTCGCTGTTCAGCTGCGCTCGTCAGAAGAACCCAGCCACAGGCTTACAAGCCACAGGATCGGCTTGGCTCGCTTACATAGATTAAATTACACGTTTATTATTACGTGAGACGTCCGGGGGCTGTTTTGTACTAATCGGGATCTTACCGCTTTGATTGGAAGGTACCAATCAGCGTGCGACGTTGCATGAATGCGGGGCGCAACGGCCGCCACAAGGCTGACAATGACTTCTCAGCGTTCCTGTAGGATTCTAAGATTCGGATAAGGGTCATTTATGAGTTCCGAGAATGGTACAAGCTTGATGGTGATACTGTGGTTCAGGAGTACTGTTACGCCACGGAAAGGAGGCTCGCCGCAAATCAGGGGGCCGGCGACGATGCGAATGTAATTTTCCAGTAGCCGGCCTTAGGAATGTTCAGGGTTGGCCGCAACACAAGAAAGATACAAAACTACGGGAAGTCTAGATACGTTCACAAAGTCAGAGTCGCTTGAAATCAAAGTACCTATAGTTTGTCTCGTAACGGGGTGCGTCTCTCGACCCAGGGACGGACGTTACTCTTGTCATGCAGCTTGTCCACGTACATAAATGGTAAGCGAGCCACCATCGTTCTAAAGCCTAATCGGCGGAGATTTGTGACTCATCCTACGTTTTTGCAAAATGGGCTAGCTGCGAGCTTGTACTCATGTCTTTCGTTCAACTATCGTGCCCAAAGCTCCTTGGCTTGATGGAAAGCCCGCTGAAGTTGACGTAGGGATATCGAAGGTTATTTCCGCCGCGGATGTCAACATGGAGATCCCACTGGAATTAAATATTCGTGGAAATCACGAGTCATATGTAGTGCAGATCTCTTGGCGGATCTACATTGCCAGCAGTTGCGCGCCTGCTAGTGAACGCAACTACTTTCATTACTGATGATATCTTCGTTCTATTCGGGGAACCCATCACTACCGCAATAATTACCATATACTCTCGCTTTCATCTTCGAAATGGTGTACAGCTCTGATAGGCCGGAACATCAGGTAAGTTGTATCTGTAGCCTAGTACCAATGTTGACTTATACTCACTGAGATCTTTGAACAGCCTTTACAACCTACATCTGCCGAGGTTGACGAGTCCTATTCTAGCGCAAGGCGATACTGGAATCGTGAGGCGGATGCAACTCTCCATGAACTCAAGAGCGGCCTCAATCTGGAACGGTTCGAGCTTCGGAACATGTTAGGCAGAGTACCCCCAATACCTGATCGTACGAGCTACGGTCTGATGGAATCATTTCCCTTGGAGTCAAAATGGCACATCACGGGATCTAAGGATTGCAAAGCTAGTGGGAAGCCCATTCACATTCCTCCAGTTCAGCTGCGCTTGCTGATACGGGCTCCCACTAAGGTGACTCTACGCGGTAACAGCTTCCGCGTCTGGACTGACTTTGAAGGGAATGACCAGCCGAATCTTCTCGCAATACTGGTTCTGGCCTGGTCATACATATTATCTGCTCGTTTGATGGAGTTGCAGGGCTGGAGTGGATCACAGATGGTCTATATAAAGATCACAGCCCCTCTATGCCAGGGCGATGAAATTGTCTCTAGCTTTCCAGTGGACGTCGGCGATGTGGACTCCCGAACTGTGCGGTGGTTTACGGCTGTTCTGGCTCCAGGTAGGGGCTTTCGGGTCGCTCTCCTCCAAGGAAATACGTACAGCCATGACGCCCCATGGGAGATTTCTCTAGTGGCGCCCGGATCTCCGTTCAGTATACGGTGCGGGAAAGGCCGCAGAGACCTGGGAATGAGCGGCCACACGCCTCTGACCTCGCATGAGGCATTGCGGAGCCTGATTGGCCTCTGCAATCGACACGGCGTGAGCCATCACCAGCTTCATGCGGCACTCGCAACGGCACTGCTACTTCCTACACATAACCACCTCAATCTAGATTTAACCCTTCCTTGCCCTAGAACACGCAACTCCGGATTTTTGTCAGCGAAACTGTGCAGCGAGGACTTGGATCAATTGTTCAACGACCTGCCTTACTACATTACACTGAGCTGCGGAGGCGATGTCATCAATTCGAGCCTATGTGGAGTTTTCTGGGACCCTCTCATACCCAGCAATCTCGCCAGTCCTTGGCTACAGCCTCTGTGGGATCTGAATGAAATGAGTGGTGTCCAAGATGCTCCAGGAAAATACGCGGAGGTCATAGCTTTAATGTGCGCTCGACGCGCCCCAAACATTGCATTCCTGTCTATAGGTGCTGCAATCAGCGGCCTGACGTCCAAAATTCTGGGCCAAGTCAGCACTGGCCAACCACCTCTGGAACCACATGCGTATGCTTGGACTGGAGTACCACAGTCGTTTATGGACATTGTGGGGGACGGTAGATACTACGAGATGTGTTCTTCGAAAGCATATATCCGGCGCAGTGACTGTTAGCGACTTCGAAAGCTTCCTCCAGTTGTTGATGATGATCTGCACTATGGGATTGGCCCTTTCACGCCTTGGGAGCCTCCGGGTTACGCTTTATTGAAGAATTGCCCGCTTAGAGTACAAGTCCATAACGATTGCGACAGACATACTATGGCATACAGGGGCTCGACCAGGTGCTTTAAGGACGGATGCAAACTTGACGACAACATGGGAAGAGACTTGTTGACTCCACATGTCTTTCCGAAACCCCTTCCCGAACGAGAGCTTTTCCACGACCTGCGAGTCCTTGGCAACGAAGACACGTCCATCGATGCTACGATAGCTTCGTTTCGGTGGGTCCTGGATAATGGAGAGGGTAGCCCTCCGGAAGATGCATACAAGGATCCTTGGCTACGTACCATATATGAGAATGACTCGGAAAATGACTCGGAGATTGACCGGACGTCTATTGATAGTTGTAGCTCCGCTAGCGAAGGATCACAAGAGATTGGAAGTAGTGCCGATGGCTTCATGGACTTGAAAGCCTGGATTCATCAAGCTTCTTCAACGGTGGAAGAGAAGGACTTATGATGATTGGGTGTCGGTCTAGCGAATTGAAGGACGTTACTTATTTGGTCTTTCGAAGAATGATAACTTCTACAGGTTTATTAAATAGTTGCCTCTCCGCCAATGACACAAATATCTACTCGTATAAGGAAATTCCAAGTCATTTATATTGCGCTGACCAGCTGCAGAGGTAATCTCGGTATCACCGTCCATTCTGCATCAGCATTCTTGTCCCTCTTCAATATTGCCTCTACGCATTTCAAGAGACCTTCTCTGGCTTCCTCGAAAGCTTTATTGTGGTTATGTCGATAAACTTTTCTGGCGTAATACTGGTCTGTAATACTATCTAGCGATTCCAGCAGTAATGCTTCTTTGTTAAGGACCTCCGCAAGAAGTCGAACTATTTCTTCGCTGGTATTAAGAGTGTATAGCACGCGTAGGAGTAACAAGATCATTTATTTAAAGACCGTCCGTCTGTTCCTAATATCTTGACCATTTAAGATAGCATTAAAGTCCGCTAAGTAGCTACCCCTAACGGGCTTAGTAGTATCGTTCATAGTATATAGAAGTAGTCGCTCGCGGCATAGCAAAGCAGCTAGGGTTAGCGTAAACGCTTCAGGTATTTATTCGAGCCAAAGGTCTTTAATTAGCCGTTGATATAGATTTAAGCTTTCTTCTGATTTTATCTAATCGCTCAGCACTTCGAGGGTCTAACTATAATACGTAGAGCTCCGAGTAAGAAGTACGAGTATATTGTTCTCTTCTTTCCGAAGGGATGGAAGTTGGTAGTAGGTGTGCTCACTATCTTCTATCAGCATTATTTCTTCACTTTACGTGGGATGGTGATTTACAAGTGGAAACGAATCTGATCCACTTATCGTGCCCCCAAACCGTACAGTAGTTGCGACGGTAGATTCTGGGCTATTATTAGCGTGCGCCAGCCTCAGCTTTGATAGCACTGTACTAAGTAGTTATCTAGAAAACCGACAGGCACTAATGCCATCATACGGAGACTCCATTCAAGTATATCTGGAACGTCTGGCTTTGACAGTCCCGCGAAAAGTTTCGACTTGGAAAGCGCGCCCTGCATTTCTTCCAGGTCGAAACGTCCAAATTGACGTGAACAGAAGACGCCCAGAAGACTAGCGCAGAGGGACGCATTTTGGCTTGTCGTATAATTGATTCGGAAATCGTGCTGTCGACAATCCACCTTACCACCGGAAGATTCGAGAAGGCTCCGGAATAATGAAGTTATCTGCTGCCCTAATCCTTCTCGGATCTCGATGGGGAATTTCGCCGCCATCGATAGATCTGTGTGATCGTTTCGAAAAGGTTGGAGCCACTCGTTCTAGTCCCGATCATGGATATCGAGGGCAGAAGGGGTGTTATAACGGTCACAACAGTTCAGACAAAGGAACAAGAGGTTTTACGTGAAATGCTTAAGTATCCGGGGATTGGAATGCTAGGCGTTATCAGCAGGTATATCGGAAGGTAGATATATGGATAGCTCACTTGAATGTCCAAATTCAGGATTGCTCTCTCAAGCTCTGTCCCGAGGCCAGCCTCTTCGATAGCTCTTCGATAAAATTCTGCCGGTCCATGTCCCTATCCGTTGCGGGTCACTTCCGCAGCGTTGTTAAGTGTGTTAATTCGAGCTCTTTTCTTGGCCTCCCAAATCCCGTGGATACGTGTGTCCTCCTCAGCTGGCTTAAACGGATCGTAATCAATAACTAATTTAAAATCCTAAAATTTTTCTAAGAGTAAGTCGAGACATACTATTATAATAACGAGTTTATAAGACCTAGCATGCTTGTGTTCCATAATGTGGGGGACCATATTGATTATAATGCCCGAATCCGAAAGGAAGCGATCTAAGTCGAAACCCTCTAGTAGGATTTTATCTGTGAAGAAGCGAACAAGAGTCCATGGCCCGTCGCTAGAGTAGCGACGTGATTCTCTGGACTGATCCAGAAACGGTTCTGGTATCTATGAAAGGTTGGAAGATGTTAGCAAGGGCTTTCAAAGCTAAGAACCTGGAGCATATTACCTATCTACCCGTTCCCAGTAAGCTACAAGTAGTCTCAACTTCCTCGCTGATCTGGATGTTCTTGAAGCCTGACCAGGTGGAACTAGGTTCTGCTGAGCATAAGGCTGCATTCTTCGGGTCTCGCATTTCGAACTCCGGGCGGACTGGTTGAGGCATACTCGGTGTCGAAAGATGGCAACGAGAATGAGGCCTTATAGGCAAACAGGCACGCAGGATGATAGGGTGATAGGGTGATAGGGGGCAAGCAGACTCCGGAGAGCCGACCACCTAGAAGCAGAGACGTCGTCTAATCCTTGTCCCATCTCATCCTTCCGGTGATTCGACTGC
>JAABUL010005359.1_pt1 | contig 16035 bp, 12 predicted proteins | sample 5559151 | NCBI WGS metagenome assembly JAABUL01 (sample SAMN10711876, study PRJNA513368) | rock metagenome | isolation source: Antarctica rocks | place: Antarctica: Victoria Land, Pudding Butte sud | reverse complement strand
AGGACCGCATTCTTTCCGGTGCTGCGCTTTCCGAGCTGCCGCACGACCGGCCGATCGTGTTGCACTGCAAGTCGGGTGCGCGGTCGGCCGAGGCATTGGCCGCCGTGAAGCGGGCAGGCTTCGCCGATGCCACCCATCTGCAGGGCGGGGTGCTGGCCTGGGCCAAGCAGGTGGACCCGTCGCTGCCGACCTACTGACCCGCAGGTCGAGGAAGGCCCGACGATGTCCACGCTGCTCGTTGACGACGAACACGATATCCGCCGGATCAGCTTCAACAGGCCCGAGCAGCTCAACGCATTGCACCGTGACGACGTCCGGGCGGCAACAGATGCGGTGAACGGATTACCGCCCACGGCGGAAGCGCTGGTCTTCACCGGCGGGGGGGAGCGCGCCTTCTCTGGCGGGGTCCACATCGGCAGCTTCGCCGGCCTCGGTCCGAGCACGGCGCACCAGTTGATCACCGAGCTCGCCGCGTTGCTTCCCGCCGTATGCCGCGCTGCGGTTCCGACCGTGGCGGTTGTCCGCGGCTACTGCATCGGCGGGGCATTCGAGCTGGCGCTGGCCTGCGATCTGCGTATCGCGGCAGACGACGCGAGCTTCGGCCTTCCGGAGATCAAGGTCGGGATCCCCTCAGTGATCGACGCCGCGTTGCTGCCCCAGTACGTCGGGTTGGCACTCGCCAAGGAGATGATCCTGACGGGGAATCTCTACGGGGCCGCTGAGATGGAACGGCGGGGCCTGCTCAACGTCATGACGTCACCGGAGGGCCTGGACGCCGCGGCCGAGGCGATGCTCGAGCGGGTGTCCGGGCACAGCCGTACCGCGATGGCCGCGCAGAAGCGGCTGTTCGAACTGTGGCAGAACGTCGGCCTGGGGGAAGGTATCGACGGCAGCATCGAGGAGTTCGCGGCAGTTTTCGCCGGGCAGGAGACCGCCGATCGGGTGGACGCCTACCGTCGGCAACGCGCCCAGCGGCACAAGCACTGACCCTTCCGTGCCGGGACAACTTTGTCAGATCAGTACGACCGAGGCAGCCCGAGGACGTGCTCGGCCAGGTAGTTGAGCACCATCTCCTGGGTGATCGGCGCGATCCGCATCAGCCGGGCCTCCCGGAAGTACCGCTCGACGTGGTACTCGCTGGCGTAGCCGAAGCCGCCGAGGGTCTGCACCGCTCGGTCGGCGGCCTGGAATGCCGCGTCGGCACAGAGGTATTTCGCGGCGTTGGCTTCCCTGGCGCAGGGTTCGCCACGGTCGTAGAGCCAGGCCGCCTTCCGCGCAACCAACTCGGCGGCGTCCAGGTGCGCCAAGGCGTCGGCGAGCGGAAAGGCCAGGCCCTGGTTCGCGCCGATCGGGCGGCCGAACACGACCCGTTCGTTGGCGTAGCGGGTGGCGTGGGCCAACGCGACCCGCCCGATCCCGAGCGACTCGTGGGCCAGCAAGATCCGCTCCGGGTTCAGCCCGTCCAGCAGGTAGTGGAACCCCGCACCCTCCGCGCCGACCCGGTCGGCCTCGGGCACCTGCAGGCCGTCGATGAACAGCTCGTTGGAGTCGACCGCGCCCCGGCCCATCTTCTCGATCGGCCGCACGTCGACGGCAGAGGGGTCGATGTCGGTGAGAAACAGGGTCATGCCTTCGGTACGCTTGACGCACTCGGCCAGCGGAGTCGTCCGCGTCAGCAACAGCATCTTCTCCGAAACCTGAGCCTTGCTGGTCCACACCTTGCGCCCGGAGATGACGTAACCCGCGCCGTCGCGGCGGGCCCTGGTGGTGATGGCAGTGGTGTCGGTACCGGCGTCCGGTTCGGTCACCGCGAAGGAGACGTGCAGCTGTCCGGCGGCGGCGCTGGGCAGCAGCCGTTGGCGCATCTCGGTGCTGCCGTGCCGGACGACGGGGTTGAGGCCGAAGATGGTGAGGTGGATGGCGCTGCAACCGTTCATGGCGGCACCCGAGGCGGCGACCTCTTCCAGCACCAGCGCCGCCTCGCTGATGCCGAGGCCGCCCCCGCCGTACTCGGTCGGCATCGCGATGCCCAGCCAGCCGCCGTCGGCCATAGCGCGGTAGAACTCCCACGGGAACTCATGGGCAGTGTCGCGCGCCCGCCAGTAGTTGTCGTCGAAGGGCCGGAGGACGGCGCGCACGCCCTCCCGCAAGGCGTGTTGGTCGCTGGTTTCTGCGAAGTCCACGCTGCCACCTCCTTCGGCGGGTCACTGGGACAGTTGGGTCAGGGCGCGCTTGGTCGTCGGCACCGCGGCGAGAATGATAAGCAAACTGATCAGCGCCATCACCGCGAAACTGCCGAAGACGGCACGGGCGCCGAACGCCCCCAGCAGGGCCAGCACAATGTAGGGCGCGACGGCTCCACCGCCGTGTCCGAGCCCGTCGCCGATCGACATCGCTGATGCGCGGGCCCGGGTCGGGAATACTTCCGAGGTGTAGGCGTAGGCCGTGGTCACGGCAAGAAAGTTGCCGAATCCGACCACCAGTTCACCGATGATGATGGTCGCCGCCCCGGTGCTGACGGCGAGCAGCACAAACCCGACGATCGAGATGCCGATGCCCGCCCCGATGAGCAGCTTGCGCTCGATCCGGTCGATCAGGAACGGCGCGGTCACTCCGCCGGCGACAAAGCCGAGGAAGCCGATCCCGGCGTAGAGCAACCCCGCGGGCAGTGCGACTCCCAGTTTGGTCAGCAGTGTCGGCTGATAGCCCAGATAACCGTAGATCCACATGTAGAAGAAAGCCCAGAAGAAGAACACCACGGCCAACCGGGGCAGGTACTGCCGGGACAGCAACTGCCGCGTCGGGAATCCGGTGAGCCGCTCCTCCCCGGGCAGCACCTCGGCCGGTGGTAGCGCAGCGCCGCTGCGCCGCTGCGCGAAGTGCTCCATCCGGCGCACCGTCTGCTCGGCTTCGTCCTCCCGGCCGTGCAGAACCAGCCAGCGGGGGGATTCCGGCAACCAGCGATCGCGGCAGAACACCAGGATGACCGCGGCCAGCGCACCGATGCCGAGGAGAATGCGCCACCCGATGTGCGGCAGGGGGAGCAGGCCGAGGCCGATGAACGGGGAGACGGCGAAGCCGAGGGAGCCCCACACCACATTGAGGGCGAGGAACTTGCCGCGGGAGGTGGAATTGGAGTATTCGCTGAGCAGGGTCGCGGCGAGCGCGATCTGGGCCCCCATCCCGACGCCGGTGATGATCCGGAAAGTGGTGAGCGAAATGAGGTTCCAGGAAAATGCCGTGAGCAGGCTACCCACGGTGATGATCAGGACGCTGATCACCAGAGTCCGCCGGCGGCCGATGTAGTCGGCCAGGGTGCCCAGGCCATAGGACCCGACGATGTAGGCGAGCAGGTTGTAGGTGATCGGCGGACCGGAGGCGCTCTCCGGCAGGTGCAGATCCTCCAGCAGCGCCGGCAAGCTGACCCCGACCGCGGTGATGTCGTAATAGACGAAGAAGTACGACAATCCGAGGGCGAGAAATACCACCCAGCTCAAACCCCAGGTTGGCAACCGGTCGATCCTGGCATTGAGCGCCGCGACGCTCTCGGCATGTCCGGCAGGCGAGGATGCATTTGTTGCCATTGCACCACCTGCCCCATTCGGGCTTCCCAGAGGAAATGCTTGAGGCGAAGGTAACAGCGCAAGCCGAACCGGGCAAGATGGATGCGGTGGAGCTACGTCATCTCAGGAGCTTCGTCGCCGTTGCCGAGGAGCTGCACTTCGGCCGTGCGGCGCAACGTTTGCACATGGCGCAGCCCCGGCTGAGTCAGCAGAGCCGGCTGTTCGAACGCAACTTGGGCGCGAGGTTGTTCGGCAGGAGTACGCGTTCGGTGCAGCTCACCGCGGCGGGGCAGTCGCTAGCTCGTCGGGGCACTGCCCGAGGAGCACCCACAGGCACAGCGGTCGGATGTTCAGCTCAACGACCTGGCGCAGGACCCGTTCGTGACCTTCCCCGCCGCGCGCGGATCGGCGGTTCGCGATGCGGCGATGCACGCCTGCAAGGACGCCGGATTCACCCCCTTTGTCTCGCAGGCCCCGGATTACTACAACCTGCTGACCCTGGTGGGTGCCGGCGTAGGTGTCGCACTGGTGGTCGCGTCGTCAGAGACCATTGCGATGGAGCACGTGATCTACCGGCCCCTCGTCGATGACATCCCACCCTTGCTCATTGTTCTCGCCTGGGGCGAGAACAATGAGTCCGCGGTATCGAACCTGCCGCAACTCGGTCTTGGACGGGTTCCAATCGAAGTGGAATGGTTGTCCTCATCACGAGGAGAGGACAACCATGAACTTCGCCGATGCCGACCCCGCCCTTCGGGCGCTGCTCGATCAGGTCCTCGACGGCGACGACCGGGCCCGCATCGAGCCGATCCTCGACGACGTCGGCCAGATCGCCGCCGGTGAGCTGGACCGTCTCGCCGCCGTCGCCGATGCCCACCCGCCGGTGTTGCGCCAGTACGACCCGAGCGGTGAGCGCATCGACGAGGTGGACTATCACCCCGCGTATCGCCGGCTGTGCGAACTGGGCTTCCAGCGCTACGGCCTCGCCGCGATGTCGCACCGTGCGGGTGTGCTGGGCTGGCCTGCCCTGGTGAGCCACGTCGTGAAGTACGCACTGTCCTACGTGTTCGTGCAATCCGAGTTCGGGCTGGCCTGTCCGTTGTCCATGACGGACTCGGCGGCGCGCATCCTGCGGATGTTCGGCGGCAGGGAGTCCTTCGCGGCGGAGATCGACGCGTTGACCTCGCCGACGATCGACGGGTTGGCGACCGGCGCGATGTTCATGACCGAGAAGCAGGGCGGTACGGACATCGCGCAGACCGCCACCGAGGCGACCGATCACGGGTCGCACTGGACGTTGCGCGGCACCAAGTGGTTCGCCTCCAACGTCTCCGCCGACGTGATCCTGACCCTGGCGCAGGTTCCCGGCCAAGGGGTCGGCACCCGCGGCCTGGGCATGTTCATGGTGCCGAGACGGCGTCCGGACGGCACCCGCAACGGCTACCGCATCGACCGGCTCAAGGACAAGCTCGGGGCGCGGTCGATGGCCAGCGGTGAGGTGACGCTGGAGGACGCCTATGCGGTTCCCGTCGGCGAGCTCAGCAGGGGCTTTCTGCAGATGGCGGAGATGCTCAACGTCTCCCGGCTGTCCAACGCGATGCGGGCCTGCGCCCTGATGCGCCGCGCGGTGTTCGAGTCGGTGCAGCACACCCGCCAGCGCATCGTCTTCGGCCAGGCGCTGTTCGAGCAGCCGCTGATGCGGGTCACCTTGCTGCCCCTGATGCTGGCCACCGAGGCGGCACTAGGCCTGGTCCTCGAATCGGCTGCCCAACTGGATGCCGCCGACGCCGGGAACGAGAGCGCGCAGCGCCTGGTCAGAGTACTGACCCCGCTGGCCAAGTACACGATCTGCAAGCAGGCCCGGACGGTCACCGCGGAGGCCATGGAGATCCGCGGCGGCAACGGCTACATCGAGGACTGGGTCAACCCCCGGCTGGTGCGGGATGCACTGCTGGGCTCGATCTGGGAGGGCTCCAGCAACGTCATCGCGCTCGACGTGCTGCGCTGCCTGCGCCGCGAGCTGGCTCACCACGCCGTCGCCGAGACCTACCTCGACCGGTTGCGGCGCATCGAGGAGCCTGATGCCGCAAGCACGGTCGACCGCCTGGTCGAGCAGTGGCAGCTCGTGCTCACCGACGGTGACGCCCTGCTGGGCAGGGAGAGTGCCGAGCAGGAAGCGGTCATCGGGCGGTTCGCCGAGGTCATGACGAAAACGGTGATGGCGACGCTGCTGACCGAACAAGCGGCCAGGGAGATCGCCACCGGTGGCGGGCACCGCAAGCTGCTGCTCGCCAATACTTACGTGGGTGAGCTGCTGGGGACAGCGCTGGCCCTGCCGGAAGCGCTGAGCTGGATGGGTCAGCTCGCCGACGGCGGCGCAGTGCCGCGCACCGCCGCCCTGGACGCCGCGGCGCAGCTCGCCCCGTCAGCTGAAGGGATCCGACGATGAGCGCGCCACCGACCGGGCTCGGTGCACCGCTGGAAGGGCTGCGGGTCGTCGACTTGTCGAAGATCCTCGCCGGTCCATACGTCACGATGTCCCTGGCCGACCTCGGCGCCGAGGTGACCAAGGTCGAACACCCCGACGGGGGCGATCCCACCCGCGCCTGGGGTCCGCCTTTCAACGGGCCGGATGCCACCTACTACCTGGCGATCAACCGGAACAAGCGCTCGGTCACCCTCGACCTCAAGACTGCGCAGGGGCAGGAGGCCGTGCACCGGATGCTGGCCAGGGCGGACGTACTGGTGGAGAACTTTCGTCCGGGCAGCAGCCTGCAGCGGGTGTTCGACTACGCGGAGCTCTCCGCGCGGTACCCGCAGCTCGTGATTCTGCACATCTCGGCCTTCGGCGAGGTCGGCCCGCTCAAGCTGGAACCCGGGTACGACATGGTGGCGCAGGCCGCCGCCGGGTTGATGTCGCTGACCGGCGAAGCGGACGGCCCCCCGGTGAAGGCCGGCTACGCGATGGGCGACCTGGGTGCCGCGTTGTTCGGCACGATCGGGGTGATGTCCGCGCTGTACGAGCGCGCCCGGACCGGCATGGGGCAATACCTCACCACCTCGCTGTACGAGACCCAGCTGGCGCTGCACATCAACTGGGCCACCGGCTATTTCGCCACCGGGCAACGGCCTACCCGGATGGGTTCCGGGCATCCGAGCCTCGTGCCGTACCAGGCCTACCGCGCCGCCGACGGATACTTCGTGATCGCGGTCGGCAACGACGCGATGTGGCAGCGGCTGTGCGTCCTGCTGGACCGCCCCGACCTCGGCGCCGACGACCGGTTCACCACCAACCGGGCGCGGGTGACCCATCGCGACGCCCTCAACGCCGAGCTCGAGAACACGCTGGTCGGCCGGACCGTCGAGCAGTGGTGCATCCTGTTGAAGGCCGGCGGCGTGCCGGTCACCCCGATCCGGTCGATCGACGAGGTCTACACCTCGGCGCAGACGCAGGACCTGGGCATGGTCGCCGACGTCGAGCACCCAGTTGTCGGGCCGCTGCAGCAGGTGGCGTTCCCGGTCAACTACGCCGGCCGTCGACCGGCGGTCCGCAGCGCTCCACCGCTGCTTGGTGAACACAGCCGCGAGGTGCTCGCCGAGCTCGACTACTCCGAAGCAGAGATCGACGCGCTGCTCGGCTGACGGCGAGCAATCTATCTTCGCAGCGTCTGAATTAGACGCCGGATCGGTCTTGGACCCGATGTGATCGGTACCATAGCTTCGAAAGGCGTACATCATATTTGATTTACCCGAGTGCTTCGAGAGGTGCGTCAGGATGAGCCAAGCAGCGTTGTCCGGGGAAACCGGCACGGGCCAGCCGAGGGTGAACGAACGGATCGACCGGCTCCCCGTCTGGGGGCTGAGTCCGGTGGTGTACGTGGTCCTTGGGTTCTGCTACCTACTGGCGTTTTACGACATCGCCGTCATCGGGGTGGCGCTTCCGCGGATCGTCGAGGACCTCCACCTGTCGGCCAGCCAGGAGGCACTGCCGATCACCATGAACCTCGTCGGCTACATCGTCGGCGCCTACTTCCTGGGGACCGTCGCCGACCGCATCGGTCGGCGACGCGCGCTGGGCATCGTCGTCGTCCTGTTGACGGTCGCCTCGATCCTGACCGCGCTGTCGTGGGACGTGACCTCACTGACTGTCTTCCGCTTGGTGGCCGGAATCGGGATCGGAGCCCAGATCACCCTGGCGGCGACGCTCATCGGGGAGTTCGCCCCCGCTGCGTCGCGCGGCCGCTACCTGGCGCGCAACATTCTCTGGGCCGCGTTCGGCAACATTGTCCCTGCGCTACTGGCGATTCCGCTGCTGAGACTGCCCGGAAGCATCGGGTGGCGCGTGCTGTTCGGCCTCTCCGGCGTCATCGTGTTTGCGCTGGTCTGCTTCAAGGACACGATTCTTCCGGAGTCGCCGCGGTGGTTGGCGATGCACGGCGACCTCGACCGCGCCGATCGGGTGACCACCGCGATGGAGGACCGCGTCCGGCGCCAGACCGGGACGGACCTGCCCCCGGTGCTCGAGCTGCCCGCAGAGGAACAGGCGCACACCGCATTTCCCACCGCTGAGCTGTTCAAGCGCCCGTTCCGCAATCGGTTGGCCAGCGTGCTCGCCTTCTGGTTCTTCCTCTACATCGCGGTGTACGGCTTCCTCGCGTTCGAGACCACGCTCGTCGGCGACCTCGGTGTGGCGCTGCCCAACGCGGTGCTCATCACGGCCATCGGCTTCACCGGCGGCGTCGTCGGGGCTGTGGTGATGCCGTTGTTCATCGACCGCTTCGAGCGCAAGTTCTCCGTGATGGGCGGACTGGTGGTGTTCGGGCTGGGCTTCGTACTGCTGGCCGTGGCTGCTGGGCCGGTGCTGATCGGCGCGGGCAGCTTCCTGGCCTCGGCCGGCATCTTCCTAGTCGTCATCCCTGCCTACGCCTACACCGCGGAGGTGTTCCCCACCAGGGCCAGGGCGTCCGCGATGGGCGTTGGTGACGGCTTGGGCCACGCGGGTGGTGCGGTGCAGCCCTACATCGTGCTCCCGCTGCTGGCCGCCTTCGGCGCGCGTTCGGTGTTCTGGTTGCTGGTGGCCGTCGTCGCGGTCGCGTTCCTCATCATGTGCACCTCGCTGCGCACCAGCCGCCGTTCCTTCGCCGAGCTCGCCCGGTGATGCCCGCCGCCACCGCCACCCGCTCGTGGTTGGATGTGCTGTTCACGCCGCACTCCATCGCGATCGTCGGCGCCTCGGACGACCCGATCAAGCTGTCCGGTCGCCCGGTCGACAACCTCCTGCGCTTCGGCTATCCCGGCCGGATCTACCCGATCAACCACCGGCGTGCGCAGGTCCAGGGACTGCCGGCGTACCCGAGCCTGGCCGCGATCGGCGAGTCGGTGGAGCTCGCATTCCTGTTCGTCGCGGCGCGGGAGGCCGCGGCAGCGGTGCGCGAGTGCGGGCGGCTCGGCGTTGCGGTGGCCATCGTCGCGGCGGCCGGGTTCGCGGAAACCGGAGACGTCGGGGGACGGCTGCAGCGCGAGCTCACCCTGGCCGCGGCCGAGAGCGGCGTCCGGGTGCTCGGACCCAACTGTCTCGGGGTGATGGGGACGGCCGCCCGGTGCGCCGCGACCTTCACCTCCGCGCTGGACACCGGTGATCGGCTCGCCACGGGAACGACCGCCCTGGTGTCCCAAAGCGGGGCCTTCGGCACCTTCATCTACAGCGCGGCGCGCCTCGCGGGGGTGCATCTGAGTCACTTCGCGAGCACGGGCAACGAGGTCGACCTGGACGTGGTGGAGATCCTGGACGGTCTCGTGGACCAGCCGGAGGCCACCGTTCTCCTCGGCTACCTGGAGGGGTTGCGCGACGGCCGGCGCCTGCTCGAGCTGGGCCGCCGGGCGTTGGCGGCCGACAAGCCGCTGATCGTCACCAAGGTCGGCCGGACCGATGCCGGGGTGCGCGCGGCCAGCTCGCACACGGCGTCGCTGGCCGGTGCCGACGCGGTGTTCGACGACGTCTGCCGCCAGGCCGGGATCCACCGCGTCGAGGGGATCAACGAGATTGTCGACCTGGCCGCGGTGTTCGATCATGGTCGACGCGCGGCGGGGAACCGGCTGAGCATCTTGACGCTGTCGGGCGGGGCGGCGGCCCTGATGACCGATGTGGCCAGCGCCAACGGCGTGGTGGTCGCGGAGTGGGAGCCTGCCTGGCAGCAGCGGGTCGCGGGCGTGATCCCGACGTTCGGGTCGGCGGCGAACCCCATCGACCTCACCGCCGAGCTGATCCGGGACCCGGAGATCCTCGCGGGTGCCCTGGCCGTCGCGATAGACCATCCCGGCACGGACGTCATCGTGGTGCTCGTCGGCAATGCGGCGCGCGGTGCGGACCGGCTGGTCAGCATCATCGCCGCGGCCACCCGCACCACGGACAAGCCCGTCGTGGTCGTCTGGAGCGGAGACAACACAGCGCCGCTAGAGCAGCTGGCCGAGCTCGGCATACCCCGCTACGACGACCCCGGTCGCGCGGCGCGAGCCATTGCGGCGCTGACCCGGCACGCGGACGCACGACGACAACATGGCAGGTCACCGGTGCCCCCTGCGCTCGATCTGCCCAGCGCCACGCAGGCGCTGCTCCGCACCGCGCGCCGCGCCGGGCGTGCCCAGCTCGACGAGCTCGAGGCCGGGCAGGTACTCGCTGCCCTTGGCGTTCCCGTCGCTCCCGCACTGCCGGCAGCCGATCCCGACGAGGCCTGGAGCGCGGCCCAGCAACTCGGGCTTCCGGTGGTGGTGAAGCTGGTGAGTGCCCAGGTGGCGCACAAGAGCGAGCTCGGCGGTGTCGCGGTCGGGCTCGCGTCCGAAGCTGAGGTCCGGGCGGCGTGGGCCGGGATGCACCGCAGGGTTACCGAGCTGGGACTGCCGGACGGGCGCGTCATGGTGCAGGGAATGGCGGGCGGCGACACCGAACCCGACGGCGATACCGCACTGGAGCTGGTGGTCGGCGCGCACCGCGATCCCAGCTTCGGGCTGGTGGTGACCGTGGGCTTGGGTGGCGTGCTGGTCGAGGTGCTCGACGACGCGGTGAGCTTGTTGCCGCCGATCGACGCGGCCACCGCACAGGCGGGCTTGCTCGGGCTGCGGGGTGCCCGGCTGTTCCGTGGGTTCCGTGACCGACGGCCGCGCGACGTCGCCGCCGCCGCAGAGCTGGTCGCCGCGTTCTCCCGCGCGATCGAGACCCTGGACGGCGAAGTGGATGAGGTGGAGCTCAATCCGGTGCTCCTCGGCCCGCAAGGATCGGGGGAAGCGGTCGGAGTCGACGCGCTGATCGTGCTTCGCCGGGCCGGGGCGGAATGATCAGTCTTGCTCGGACCAGACGCCCCGGGCGTCGAGGTGCTCGATGAGAAACTCACCGGAGCGGGTGACGTGGCCGACCATCGCCGCGCGGGCTGCTTCCGCGTCGCGGTCCCGCAACGCCTGCAGGACGGCGGGATGATCCTGCACCGAGGCCTGCGACCAGCCAGCGATCTCGGTGAATCGCAGGCGCGGCACGTAGCGCGTCGCCGAAGACAGGAACAACGCCAGCTTGGGAGCGTTCGCGCTGCGGTTGATCGAACGATGGAAATGGTGGTTGAGGCGGTCCACCCCGGTGAGGTCGCCGCGCTCGTGGGCGGCGTCGATCTCCAGCTGCGCCGAGGCGAGCCCGGTGATCGCGTCCTCGCTCATAAGCCGGCACGCGCGAGCCGCCAGCTCACCCGCCAGCTGCGACTGGACCAGGAAGACATCGGCCACGTCTTGACGGGTGAGCGGGGACACGACGAATCCCCGGTGCGGCTGAAGCACGACGAAGCCCTCTCCGCGCAGGGCGAGCAGCGCCTCGCGCACCGGCGTGACGCTGGTGCCGAGGCGCTGGGCGAGCTGCTCGAGCCGCAGGTACTCACCGGCCCGTACCTGCCCGGACATGATGAGGTCACGGAGATGGGCGGCGACGTCGTCCGGCAGTTGAGTCCTGGGAGCCAGCACCTCGTCGCGCAGCGTCATCTATGTATCATATACGAAACGAGTTGAGCGGAGGAGGTTGACCATGCACGAGGAGTCATCGGCCACCGAACAGGGTGCAGTGATCGTGGAGGTGCAAGACGGTCGCTGGCACGTCCAGCTGAGCAATCCCCAGCGCCGCAACGCGATCGACGTGTCCATGCGCGAGCAGCTCGCCAGTGTGCTGCAGGAGGCGGCGACGGACGCCGGCTGCCGGGTGGTGGTCCTCTCCGGCGTGGGTGGCACCTTCAGCGCGGGCGGCGACCTTTCCACGATGACGGCCGAGGATGCGGTGGTCCGCCGACGGATGCACGGCATGGCTGACGCCGTCCAGCGCATCGTCCGATGTCCCAGACCGGTGATCGCCGCGGTCGAGGGCTTCGCCTACGGAGCGGGGCTGTCACTGGTGGCGGCGTGCGACCACGTCGTGGCCGCCCGGTCGGCGCGCTTGTGCTGCCCGTTCAGCGCGGTGGGGCTGACCGCTGATGCCGGGCTGCACTGGTCGCTTCCCGCGCGGGTGGGCGCTGGCCGGGCCCGCACGATGATCATGCTCGGCGAACCGCTCACCGCGGAGACAGCGCACGCCTGGGGTCTTGTGGACACCTTGGTCGAGGACGGCGACTGCATCGAGCAGGCCTTCGCCCTGGCCGCTGCCCTGTCCCGGCGCGCCCCGCTCGCGCTGGCGGCGTCCAAGCGGGTGCTCGCCGATCCCGCGGCCTCGCTGGACACGGTGCTCGCCGCGGAGGCGACGGCCCAACAGGAACTGCTCGGCACCGCTGACTTCGCCGAGGGGCGCGCCGCCTTCTTCGCCAAGCGCCCGCCGCGTTTCGACGGGCGATGACAAACGCAGGACTGCTGCCGCTGGCCGGGGTCACGGTGGTCAGCATCGAGCAGGCGGTGGCGGCCCCGCTCGCCACCCGGCACCTCGCCGACCTGGGCGCCCGGGTGATCAAGGTCGAGCATCCCGGCGGCGGGGACTTCGCGCGAGCCTACGACACAGCGGTGCACGGTTTGGCCTCGCACTTCGTCTGGCTCAACCGGTCCAAGGAGTCGGTGGCGCTGAATCTGAAGACCGCGCCAGGAATGGCAGTGCTGCACCAGCTGATTGCCGGAGCGGACGTGGTGCTGCAGAACCTGGCGCCGGGCGCGGCCCGCCGGCTGGGACTGGACGCAGACACGCTGCGGGAACGACACCCGAGGCTGATCGTCGTGGACATGTCCGGCTACGGCTCGGATGGCCCCTACCGTGATCACCGGGCCTACGACATGCTGGTACAGGCCGAGACTGGGCTCATCTCGATCACCGGCACCCCGGACGCACCGGCGAAGACCGGAGTGCCCAGTGCCGACATCGCCGCCGGGCTCTACGCCTTCTCGGGCGTCATGGCGGCGCTGTTCCGGCGCGAGCGGACCGGTGAGGGTGCCAGCATCGCGGTGTCGATGTTCGACTCGCTGGTGGAGTGGATGGGCCATCCGATGTACATGGCGATGTACGCCGGGCGGCAGCTGCCGCGTTCAGGGCTGAGCCACCCGGCGATCGCGCCCTATGACGCTTATCCCACGCGCGACGGGCAGGTGCTGATTGGGGTGCAGAACGACCGGGGGTGGCGCCAGCTGGTGACCGAGGTCTTCCGGCGCCCGGAGCTCGTGACGCACCCGGACTACCTCAGCAACGTCGCCCGGTGTGCCAACCGGGCCGCGCTCGACGCGCTCGTCGCCGCCGAGACCAGCCGGTTCGACACCGCGGAGCTCACCGCCGCCCTGCTCGCTGCCGGCGTCCCCGCCGGGCAGGTCAACGACGTGCAGGGGATGGTGGAGCATCCGCAGCTGTCCGAGCGGGACCGGTGGCGGCAGGTGGGCACCGAGCACGGTCCGGTAAGGGCCGTCCTGCCGCCGATCACCTTCGACGACGTCACCGCGCGAATGGATGCGGTGCCTGCCCTCGGCGAGCACACGGCCACGGTGCTGGCTGAACTGGGTTACCGCGCCGATCAGGTCCGAGACATGCAGACGACGGGAGCAATAGCAATGAGCGAGCGCAGCGACGTGGGGGTTCAGCAATGAGCGAGCAGGTCAGTGCCGAGGACTTCGGGGACATCCTCGCTCAGGTACGCGCCTTCGTCCGCGAGGACGTGCTGCCCCGCGAGCAGGAGATCGCCGACACCGACGCCATCCCCGAGGACATCCGCCGCGCAGCCAAGAACATGGGCCTGTTCGGCTACGCCATCCCCCAGGAGTGGGGCGGTCTGGGACTCAACCTTTCGCAGGACGTGGCGCTGGCGATGGAGCTGGGCTACACCTCGCTCGCGCTGCGCTCGATGTTCGGTACCAACAACGGCATCGCGGGCCAAGTCCTCGTCGGATTCGGCACCGAGGAGCAGAAGGCACAGTGGCTGGACAAGATCGCCTCCGGCGAGGTGGTCGCCTCCTTCGCACTGACCGAACCGGAGGCCGGCTCGAACCCGGCCGGACTGTCCACCCGCGCGACCCGCAAGGGAGACCGCTGGATCCTGGACGGGAGCAAGCGGTTCATCACCAACGCCCCGCTGGCCGATCTGTTCGTCGTGTTCGCGCGGACCCGCCCGGCGCAGGGTCGCTCCACCGGGATCGCGGTGTTCCTCGTCCCCGCCGACACGCCGGGCGTGCAGGTCGGACCCAGGGACAAGAAGATGGGCCAGGAGGGGGCGTGGACCTCGGAGGTCACCTTCACCGACGTCGAGCTCCCCGCGTCCGCATTGGTCGGTGCGGACGAGGAGGAGGGCTACCGGGCCGCAATGACGTCCCTAGCCCGCGGACGGGTGCACATCGCCGGCTTGGCGGTCGGCAGCGCCCAGCGAGCACTGGACGAATCGGTGGCCTTCGCCGCGGAGAACAAGCAAGGCGGACGACCCATCGGCGAGTTTCAGCTGGTCCAGGCGATGCTCGCGGATCAGCAGACGGGTGTGCTGGCCGGACGCTCGATGGTCACCGATGTCGCCGCGCGCTACGTCAGCGGCGAGGACCGGCGCATCGGCCCGTCCGCCGCGAAACTGTTCTGCACCGAGATGGTCGGCGAGGTCGCCGACCTGGCGGTGCAGATCCACGGCGGCACCGGGTACATGCGGGGCGTCGCCGTCGAGCGCATCTACCGTGAGGTGCGCCTGCTCCGGCTCTACGAGGGCACCAGCGAGATCCAGCGACTGATCATCGGCGGCGCCCTGATGCGCAGTGTCCAACCAGCTGCAATGTCCAACGAGAAGACACGAACGGGACGTTCCGATGATTGATGCAGTGATCTGTGAACCCGTCCGTACGCCGGTCGGCCGGTACGGCGGAATGTTCCGCGACATCCCCGTGGTTGACCTGGCCTCCACCGTGATCCGCGGCCTGGTGGAGCGGACGAACCTGCGCTCGCTGGACATTGACGACGTGGTGTTCGGGCAGGGGTACGCGAACGGGGAGGCCGCGGCGCTGGGCCGCGTCGCCGCGCTGGACGCCGGACTCGACGTCAATGTTCCTGGGCTGCAGTTGGATCGGCGCTGCGGGTCGGGCCTGCAGTCGGTGCTCTACGCAGCGATGCAGATCCAGACCGGAATGAGCGACCTGATCATCGCCGGCGGTGCCGAGTCGATGAGCCAGACCGAGTTCTACACCACCGGGATGCGCTGGGGCGTCTCCGGCGCCAGCGTCACGCTGCACGACCGCCTCGCCAAGCCCCGGGTGAACTCCGGCGGCAAGAACTTCACCGTCGAGGGCGGCATGATCGAGACCGCGGAGAACGTGCGCAAGCAGTACTCGATCTCCCGTCGGACTGGAGACGATGTGCATCGGCGGAGGGCAGGGGATCGCCGCGGTGTTCGAAAATCTCGTACCCCGGTAGCCTGCCGCAGGTGAGTGCCACCGATCCCTCCGCATTCGAGCCACCTGTGCACGTGCTGGCCACCTTCGGCCTGCGTACTGTGTCGCCGGAACCGTTGGGATCGGTGTGGAGCAGGGGCTGGCGCTGCGGTGACGTGGTGCTCAGCCCCGTCGCAGACCATGCGCGAGCGACCTGGTCGGCCGGGGTGCGTGAGGTCCTCAAGGTGGATGGCGTGCGGGTCGCTCGCCCGGTGCGGTCCACCGATGGTCGGTGGGTGGTCTCCGGATGGGCGGCCGATACGTTCCTGACCGGCGAGCCGGAGCCGCGCCACGACGAGGTGGTCGCAGTGTCCACCCGCCTGCACGTGGCGATGGCCGAGCTGAGCCGCCCCCGCTTCTTGGTCACCGCTTTGGCCAAACCCACCTCCGACGAGGTGTCGGGGGTGCTGACGGCGGCCGACGCCGCGGCGTGGGGTGAGGAGCCGGCGTCGACGATTACCCATGGCCGCGCCTTCACCGTGCTGGATGACCCCAGCAGCGGCGCGTTGTTTGCGGAGCTGGCGCAGGCGCGCATGCCGGTGCAGTCCCCATCTCAGCTGGTGCACGGCGACCTGTTCGGCAC
>JAABUL010005358.1_pt1 | contig 16047 bp, 13 predicted proteins | sample 5559151 | NCBI WGS metagenome assembly JAABUL01 (sample SAMN10711876, study PRJNA513368) | rock metagenome | isolation source: Antarctica rocks | place: Antarctica: Victoria Land, Pudding Butte sud | reverse complement strand
CGGACCGACGCCCAGCGCAGGTCACACCGCGATCCAATCAACGGGTGTGGTGGCAATGCGGAACGTGTAGACACACCTGGGCAGCGACCGTGAAGAGCCGCGTGGCGGCGGGCACTGGCTGCCCGTCCTGCGCCCGCACTGCGGCCGCCGGGCCGGTGACATCCGTACAGCGATGAGCGGGTGCGAGCAGGGTGCAACACTCAGATACCGGTAAGCCGTTTCGCGGCTGATGCCGTACTCGCGTGCCAGGGGCCTTCGCGGCACCCTCGCCAGGTTCACCGCGACGCAGCAGCGCGGCCACGCCCCCATCCAGCCATGCGGCGCCGCGCACTCCCCGGACGGTGTAGGACACGGTGTGCACAGCGCGGGCCTGTGGCGCACCGCCCGGCGCACGATCGATGCGTAATGACGGTCAGCGTCGAGGGCCGCTGTTGCGTTGGTGCGGATCGACGGGCGTTACCGCGGTGACAGGGTGGTCGGTCGCCGGGCTGGTGTGCTGCGCGGCGTGCAGCGCCGAGCGGGACGGGACAAAGCTGCGGCCAGCCGCTGAACGGTCCCGGTCCCCGCGGCGCACCGGTTCATTGCCCGCGGCCCGGGCGATGCGGGCCTTGTACTCCACCGGGTCCACCCCCATCTCGGCTAGCAACGCCGGGGTTGGATTGAGCAGCAGGCTCCACCCCGGCTGACGGCCCGCCGCGTCGAGCCGCTGCTGGTGTTCGGCTTCTTTGGCTTGTGCTTGCGGGCTGTCTGCGCTGATCTGCAACTGCGCGGTGAGCGTGTCGAGGCGTTGGCGTTTGTCCCGCAAATCGTCGGTGTGCTCGAACGGTTGATCGGCGACCGCTTCCAACTCACTGATCCGGGTGAGCGCATGGTCGTGGCGCCGGGTCAGGTCGTCGCGGTAATTAGCGGTGTCGGCGACCATGTTCTCCACCCGGCGCACCAACCCGATCGACTTCTCCTCGGCGTTGGTGAAGTCCTTCGCTTGGATGTTGCGGGTGCGTCCCGGCACATTCAGCGTCACGATCATCTCGTCGCTGGACAGCATCCGACTCGCGGTGACGTGCACACCGCGCAGCTCGGCGATGGGAAACTCTTTGGTGTTGCCGTAGCGCTTGCCCTCGATGTAGGCCTGGCGGAGGCTGTCCAGCAACGCCGGTGCCGCCTCCGCCCGTTCGGTGTACGTGCTGCCGCGGATCGTCATCGCGAACGGTGCCCGCTCGTTCGCGGCCAACGCGGGCAACACCCGATCCAGTGCGCCGATCTGCTCGGCGACCGCGGTGACTTCCCGGGTCATCGAGCGCCGTTCGGTGGCGTTGCGGGCCTTGGCGTCGGAGTGCGCGCGGGCCATCGCCGTAAGCCGCTTCACGTCGTCATCGAGTGACACCTGCTCGACGTAACGGGTGTCGCCGGTGGCGATCGCTTTCGTCGCCGCCGCGGCGTTCCCCAAGTCGTCACCGCCCACATCGGCGGCGGTGCGGGCGGTGGTGTTGCCGGTCTTCAACTGGGCAATGAACCGGGACTTTTTTTCCACCGTCTGCCACATGATGGTGTCGAACGTGCCCTCGGTGACGTAGTTGAAGATCTGCACCTGCGGGTTCTTGTTGCCTTGGCGCAGGATGCGGCCCTCCCGCTGCTCCAGGTCCGCCGGGCGCCACGGCACGTCCATGTGATGCAACGCCACCGCACGGTCCTGAATGTTGGTGCCGGTGCCCATCTTCTCCGTGGACCCCATCAACACCGCCACCTTCCCTTTGCGGCAGTCCCGGAACAGCTGCGCCTTGTCCGCCGGCTTCGGGTAGTCGTGGATGAACCGGATCGCCTCGCCCGGCATCCCGCGGGCCACCAGCTCCTCGCGCAGGCCTTCATACAGCGACCACCCCCCGTCCTTCTGGTGCGGGGTGGAGCGGTCGCAGAAGATGATCTGCACCCCACCCGCAAGTGGTTCCGGGCACCCGGTGTCGTCGTGGTACACGGTGTGCCGGGTCTGCTGCCACACCCGGTGCACCTGGGTGGCCACCAGGTCCACCCGGCCACCATCCAGCGGCTCGCCAAGGTTGGCCATCCGCTCGTCCATCGACACGTTGCGCCCGTCGTTGGACACCTTCAACGAGTTGTCGAAGTCGGGGCGCTTGGGGTCGAAGTGCGCCCCCCGCCACGCCAAGTCGGTGATGAAGTCCCGCACCTCCTGGGAGGCTTGTTTGCTGATCACCTGCCGGGCCCCGGTCTCCAACTCCGGGATACGCCCCACCTGGGCGACCTGATCGCGGGTCACCGCGTCGGTGTACACCGAACTCATCGTGACCAGCTCGGGGACGTTCACGAACTCCCCGATCCGCGTCACCGGGCGCAGCGTGCTGCCCGTGGCGTTGAGCTCCACGCTGGTGGTGGTGCCGGTGAACACCGCACCCCACGCGTCGATCCCCTCCACCCCGGCTTCCTGCAACAGGTCCGGGCGCAGGTAGGACTGCATCACCCACATCTCCCCCAACGAGTTCGCCACCGGGGTGCCCGTGGCGAACGTGGCTACCCGCTCCGGGCCCGGTACCCGCCCCTCCGCGAGGTCGCGGTCGTTACGCCGCTCGCGCAGCACCGCCAGCTTCATCGTCAACCCCTCGGCCTTCTGCGACCCGGGGTTGCACGCCAACTCCGCCACCCCAGAGGGGCGCATCTTGTTCTTGAACATGTGCGCCTCGTCGATGATCAAATAGTCACAGCCGGACTCCTCGAACGTCAGCCCGGTGTCCTTGCGACCCTGATCGGTCAGCCGCTCGACGCGCTCCTCCATCTTCTCGATGGCCTGCTGCAACCGCTTGAACGAGGTGTCGTTGCTGGAGGAGTCGCGGGCGGTGCGCATCGCGTCGACCGTGGCGTCCAGGTGCGCGGCGTGGCGTTGCGGTGAGACTTTGATCGCGGTGAACACACTCTCCGGGAGGATCACCAGGTCCCAGTCACTGGTCGCGGTCTGCGCCACCAGTCGGCGCCGGTCCTCGGCGTCGGCCCCGGTGGTTCCGATCAAGATGTTGGCCCCCGGGTACCACTGCTTCGCCTCCCGCCCGACCTGGTCGATGATGTGGTTGGGCACCACCATCCACGGCTGCGACACCAACCCCAGCCGCTTCTGCTCCATCGACCCCATCAGCATGGTGCCGGTCTTCCCGGCCCCGACCACGTGATCGAGCAACACGGTGGGCTCGGCGACCATCCGGGCGGCGGCGTTGCGTTGGTAGGGGTGCGGCACGAAGTGCTCCCCCAACCCCGGTAGCTCCATCTCCGACCCGTCATAGGTCCGGGCGCGCAGCGAGTTGAACCGCTCGTTGTAGACACCGACGAGGCGCTCACTACGGTCGGGGTCCGACCACAACCACTCGCCCCACTTCTCCGTCAGTTTGCGGGCCTGGGCTTGGGCGGCGAACGTGGCGTTCATGTCCAACACACCCCCACCGGTGCGCTCGATCTCCTCCTTCGCCCGGTTGACCTGGATGGTGGTGGAGTTGCACAACGACTCCAGCAGCTCCACCGCGTCCTTGTGCTCGGTGCCATAGGTGTCGATCATCAGTGGGGTGCCGCGCTGGTACTTCGGGACGTCGATGCTCCAACGCCCCAGCGTGTAATCGACCTCCACATCCCGGGCGCCGAGGACCTCGCGCACGAACCGTTGGTAGTCGCCCACCGGTATCCACGGCACCCCCGGGCGCTGATGAATCTCAGCCGCCTCGATGGTGGGCGGTAGCACCTGGCTCAACGCCTCCACATTGCCGGTGTAGACCGGGTCCGCCGCGGCGGCGGCCTGGGCTTGTCCCAGTTTGGTGCGCACGTTGCCCGACAGGTACTCCGCCGCCGGGATCAACACCGCCGGATCGGTGGTGTCCGGATACACCCGCCCGACCAGCGCCTCCCGCACCTCTGCGGTGTCCATGTCCAACAGCGCCGCGATACGGTCCACGTCCACGCTGCGGGTCTCATCCAGGCTGATCGCCAACGCCGCCTCGACGGTGGCTGCCGACGTCCGGACCGGGCGCGGCCCGACCACATCGGTGGAGAAGATCGGTGCCTTGGTGGCGGTCTGGGTGTCCTCGTCGAAGACTTCCAGTGCGGCGACCGTGGCGAAGGTGGGGTCGTTGCGGATACCGCCGTCCAGGTGCGGTGCCCGTTTGCTCGGAGTGGCCGGCGCCCACGCCGCCTCCTCCCACCCCTGCCGGGTCTCCACCGGAACCGGCCCGGTGTAGGGCACCCCGTCCTCGGCGTTTTTGCGCCGCCACGCCGCCTCGGCCTTGCCCATCCGCTCGTCGTGCTTAGCCTGGGTGATCTCCGCCGGTTTCGTCCAGGTGAACCGGTTGATCGGCCCATGCCCGGCCACGTAGGCGTCATAGCAGCGGTTCAGTTCACCGCGCAGCTGATCCCGCTGCCCGGCGGGCAGCCCGTCCAGTTGGGCGCGGATCAATGCCCCGCCCACGTCCCGCAGGTGCAGCAGCTCCCGCGTCTCGGCGACCTTGCCCGCCCGCGCCGGGTGCGCCACCCACCCGGCGCCGTCGAAACGGTGCAGGGTGTCGCTGTCGGCGTCATAACGCAGGGTGGCCAACGCCGTCTGCTGCCGGGTGTCAGCCGCCCTCAGCAGACCCCGGTCGAACGAGGTCGACTCCAGGCTGGTCACCGATTCCGGGGTGGCGCTCAGCGCCAACCCCGCCGCGGTGGCCTCGCGGGTAATCACGCTCAACCGCTCGGCCACCACCTGGGCCAGCGGCAGGTCCCCGGTGCGGCGGACCTCCAGGGTGTCCGCGTTGTACATGCCATGCCCCACATGCAGCGCACCGAGGACGTTCTCCGGGCGCGCCGCGAAGTAGGCGTTGACCTCGGTCTCGGTGTAGGCGCCGTCCCTGTCGGTCGCCGCCACCGCCCGGGTGTCGATCCAATCATGACCGGCCGCCGGTTCTCGGCCTTCCTCCCGTTTACGGAGCAGGAGAATATCGGTGACCGCGGCCGTACCGGCGACCCGGTCGAACGCCTTCGTCGGCAAACGGACCGCGCCCACCAGGTCCGCCACCGCGGCCATGTCACGGCGGGCCCGCTGCGAAGCACTGTCCATCGTGAAATGCGAGCTGATGACAGCGACATACCCACCAGGTGCGGTCAAGGCGAGGCTCTTCAAAATGAAGTGGTTGTGGATGGAGTGCCGCGCCGGGTTGTGCGCCGGGTCGTGCACCGCGAACCCACCAAAGGGCACATTGCCGATCGTCGCGGTGAAACTGTTCTCCGGCACCCGGGTCGCCTCAAAGCCCTCATTGCGGACCTGCGCGCTCGGATACAGGTAGGAACTGATCTTCGCGGTGATCGGGTCCAGCTCGACACCGACCATCCTCGCCTCCGGCGGGGCCAACCCGAGGAACGTGCCCGACCCACACCCCGGTTCCAGCACCCGCCCACCGGTAAACCCCGCGGTATGCAACCCATCCCACAGGGCGGCGGCGATCTCCGGGTCGGTGTAGTGGGCGTTGAGGGTGTTGGCCTCCGCGCGGCGGTACTCCTGCTCGCTCAGCACCCCCCGCAGTGCCGTGTTCTCCACGGCCCAGTCGGCGCGGCCGTCGAAAATCTGCGGGACCGCACCCCACCCCGACCACGCCGCCAACCTGTCCTGCTCCGCCGGTGTCGCCGCCCGGCCCTCATTCTCGAGCTGGTCCAGCAGGCCGATCGCGGCCAGGTTCGCCCGCGCCCGGGCCTTCGCCCCCGACGGCACGTGGATCGTGGTGCCCGGCCGGTAATCGGTGGCCACCACCGGTGCGGCGGCCTCCACCGGCTGCGGTGCCGGTTCCTCGTCCCGGATGGGGGTGCCGCCGGGGTCGATCGTGCGGGGATCGGTCGGGACGTCGAACGGCTCATCGAACAGCGACGGTTGCGCGGCGGCGGGCGCGGCGCGCCCGATGCGGCGGCCTACCGGCTGGGCAGGCGCTGCCGGTGCAGTTCCTCCAGCACGAGGTGCTCCATCTCTTTCTGGGCGTCCCTGCCGGCCCGGCGTGCCCGCAGCTGCGTTGCGGGCAACGGGGTCGTCGCCGGCACCGGTGTGCCGTCCTCGATCCGGCTCTGCCACAGCAGACCCATCCAGTACCGGAAGGCGGCGGTCTTGTCCGGCCACACCGTCTTCACGGCCGCCTCGGTCTCCTCCGTCGGCTCGGATCGGTATACGGTCCTCCACCGGTCCGGGTTGCTCCGGCGCCGCACCGACTCCGGGTCCTGCCCCTGGGGCAGCTGAAGCCAGGTCTCCTCCTCGGCGACCTGGGCTTCCCACTCCTCCTGGTCCGCCTGCTCCTCCGCGGAGAGGTCGTCCTCCGGGATCTGCTCGTACAGCTCCTGGCTCAGCACGATCTCCTCCGCCTGCGCCCGCGCGGTGTTGATCAACCCCACCTGCGTCAGGTAGTCCGGCTCCGCCCCTTGATGCGCCGCCCGCCACGCCCGGATCACCGCGTGCTGGGTCTCGATCTGCAACTGCCCGATCATCTCCGAGAGCCGGTCCGCTTCCGTCTGAAAATAGGTTTGGGCCTGCTCCGGACTCCACTCCGGGGGAATCCCCAGGTGCTCGGTCCACACCCGCTCCACGATCTGCTGTATCGCCTCGTTCATCTGCGGACCCCTCTCCGTCGAGGAAACTGAACAGGTCAGGCTCGTTGTCATCTGCCGCTGATCGCGCCACAGCTCTCCCCCGGACGCGGCATCGGCACCGGCCGGATTGGATTCACCGGGCTCAGGACAGCCACGCCCGCGCCTGCCCCGCGTGCCTGCGGGGCTCACTATTCCCGATCTGCTGGGGCACGGCCATGAACCCCGCGCACCGGGCCGGGCGCCGGTCACGGCTTTGCCTCCCCCGCCCCGGCCCGCGGCGACATCACGTGGGCGCGCGCCAGGGTGCGGTACACCGTCGAGCGGCCCACCTGCAGCAACTCCGCCAGCTCCGTGCTCGTGTGCCCACCCTCGTTGTACAACGTCACCAGGTGCTTCTGCTGGGCCGCGCTGAGTTTGGGTTGCTTACCTTTCAGTCGGCCTTTGGCTTTGGCGACCTTCATGCCCTCCCGAGTCCGCAACCGCGACAGGTCCACCTCGAACGCCGCCACCATCGCCAACGCGTTGAACAACAACTTGCCCACCGGGTCGTTCGGGTCGTGCACCGACCCACCGATGCTCAGCTTGACTCCCTTGCCGGTCAGCTCGTCGGCGATGTCACGGGCATCGGGCACCGACCGGGCCAGCCGATCCAGCTTCGTCACCACCAACGTCGAACCCTCATGACACGCCGCCAGGGCCTCCCGCAGGCCTGGGCGTTTGCGGTCGGTGCCCGTCAATCCGTGATCGACATAGATGCGGTCCGAGGTCACCCCCAACGCTGTGAGCCCATCCCACTGCGCCGTCAGATCCTGCTTGTCAGTGCTGCACCTGGCGTAGCCGACAAGTTTGCCGCCCGTGCTCATACCCGGAGCGTACCACAAGCCCCCCCGCTAACGGGTCGCCTCGCTCCGCGGTCCTGCCCCGAGTGACCTCTGTCTGCGCTAGGGGGAACGCGAAGCCCCGCACACACCAAGCCCGCAAGTGCATCAGGAGCGGGGCACCAGAGTTCCGCGGACTACGGACTACGGTCCAAGGAGGAACCATCAGAACGACACTTACTCGGACTACGGCTGCGGGCGTGGTGATCTCGTCGCTCGCCACGGCCGGGGTGCCGTGGATCGTCGTCGGTGTGCTCACCGCTTTTGTCTCGCTGCTCGTATTCGTAGATCGGCTCGCGTTCAGTCCCCGGGCCGAGCCGACAGAACGCGTGCTCAAGCTTGTGCGAGCGGTGAAGTCCCCCAGTTCACCACCCGACGCGCCGCGACCGTAGGCGGGCGAAGCCACCCGACCAGCCGTAGTCTCGGTGCTGGACGCGGCCAACTCTGTTGGCCGTCCCCCTGCACGCCGGACCCTCCCCCCGGGCTGGTGTCGCAGCGGCCACCGGCCACACACCCCCTCGTGGCCGGTGGCCACCCCTCACGCTGGCCGACCGTCTCTCATGACCGCGGGTGCGCAACCCGTTCCTCCAGGGCCTCGCGGGCGAGCTGGGAAATGGTCTTACCCTCACTGGCGGCGACAGCCGCGGCGCGCTCCCGAAGCGTTGCGGCGACCCGGAACGCGATCTGCGGGGAGGTAGCCGTGCCGGACAGGGAAGGCCGGCCAGTGGCGCGACGCACCTGGTCGACGATGCCCTCGGCGACCTCCGGGGTGAGCCGGGTGCCATCCGCCAGGCGCAGGTCCTCTTGGGTCAGGTCGACGTCCGGCCCGATCGGAGTCTCTGGGGTGATGCGGGGCGGGTTGCGTTTGTTCATCAGGTTTGCTCCCTTCGGCGCAGGTCTGTCGGCATGACGTGAATGACCAGCAGGGCGGCGTCTCCCTCAGGAGTGTCGTCGAGCTCGACGGCAATGATTTCCAGCTCACGCTCCCGTTCGTCACGACCCACGTACCGCCAAGCGGGGTTGCCCTGCTCGGTCACCACGCCCGTGGGTGTCGTCCGGGCCATCACGTACCGAGCAGAACCCTGCCCGATGCGGTGCTTGCGCGCTCCTTGGGTGAACCGGATCAACACCAACCAATAATGTCAGACACAAGCAGTTTTGTCACTCAATATCCCAAACACTGTGCCGGATACGGCCCCCCAGGTTCTATCGGTCGACGCAACGCCTTCTCGGAAGGCGTCTCGACAGCCTGGAGAGCGCCAGGACATCTACGCTGACGGAGTGGCTGCACCGGAAAGGGACACCAAGTCACCTTTGCGAGAGGTGGCCTACCACTACGAGCCGTATTGGGGACCGGGGCAGGGCGACTGGATCAAGAGTCTGCTGCTGTTTTTCGACGGGGTGGCTCTGCTTGTCCCGGATTACATGCGTGACCGGCCGCTATTTGCGGACCCGGCACTTGCCCAGCCCCTAGCCGATCAAGGGCTGTTGCACCGGCTCAGTCCGGAAATTCTCGTAGATCAGGCGACGGCAGAAGCGCTCACCGAGCTGCTTGACGATCTGCTCACCGCGGGGGCCTTTGACGACCTTGAACGCGACACCGCGTTCGCCGAGTTGTCACACTCTCGACTGGGCGGAACCGCAGACGCCGGCCTTACGGAGATCATCCTCGAACAGCTCCGCGACCGCGGCCTGGCCCGTCAGACCGAGGACGGCGTCTCCATTCCCGTGCATCCAGCGGTGCGGGCCTTTGTGCTCGTCGTGCTGCCTCAATTGCTACGGGCTCCGGCCGAGGCGGCTGGCTACGCCCTGCAGCCCGCGAGCATGCAACCCAGGAGCGTGCGAGCGCTGCTCGACACTCTCAACCTTGCAGCGTTTCCTACGGCTGGGCATGTCGTGGCCGTCGACCTTGAGCAAGTCACGCTAGACCTCGCTCCGATTCCGCTCGACGAAGTTCTGGACTTCCGGCGGCAGCACGGCGCCGACCACCGCGCCTACGCGCGCAACCTGCGCGAATTCGTGCGTGACCTCGCTGCTCTCGACCAACCGGCCCGCGAAGAAGCATTCGTCGATCGGCACGAAGCGCTCGCTGACGCCGCCGACCAATTGCGGCGCCTAGCGCGGAAGTCCTGGCGGCGTCCGCTCGCCACCTTCGGTCTCGGGATCGCCGGGAGCGCCGTCGCAGTAGCCGTCGGCAATCCCATCGGCGCTGGTATCACCGCAGCTGGAGCCCTGATGGGTCTCCAACGTCGGGCCGACCCCGCCAGCGCCTACACCTACCTTTTCAGCGCTCAGCGCCATCTCTCTCGGTGAGGCATCCAAACGCTGATGCTGGCAGCAGGACTACCCGGAGTCCGGTCCGATCACTGCGTTAATCGGGTTAATTTAATCCGGACACCACTGAACTTACTCATCGACAGCGACTCCGGCACCGTTTTGCCGGGTCAGCGGCCCTCAAACGAACCCAACCAATGCGGATTCGGGCGGCCGTTTGCTACTCGTCGCTAAGCCCTGGTCCTGGCCACGCCTCCGTTGCGATCTTGGCCAAGTAGAGGGTGCGAAGCTCGATCCGGTCCTCGTCCCAGGTGTCTGGCCAGTCGAGCGCTAAGGCCCCCGGTACGCCTGGTGGCGCCTGCTGCACACTTCCCGACGTCACGAGTAGCACTGCGTGCTTATTGAGTTCCCTTCGTTTGGTTGGCCACGAGCCATTGCTAATCGCGCTGTTCAGCTTCGTCGTGGTAAGCGTCAGGTTACCCAACCTGTGGAGGGCGGAAGTCCGGCGTTCCTCCGCTTCTTCGACTGACCTGTCGGTGGGCAGAGGGTAGTATTGTGACCACTTCTGCGGGATTAGATGCTCAATATTCAGCTTCGCTACTTGAGCGGGAATGAATGGCATTTCCGACTTTTCGCGACGCAGCGCACTCTCCACGCCTCCCAGCAAAACGCGAAGGCGCGGCCCACGAAGTGTTCGATACACGTTCGCCTGAGTTAGCCCTGTAATGAACTCCGCGTCCTCCGGCCAGTATCGAGACGGCGCGCTCTGGTTGGCCAACTGTTGGGCCAGTTGCTCACCTACTGTGGCGTCCTCAGCGACACGGATGTTCTGCAGGATAGCTAAGAACAATCGGTTATAATCCTTGGTCGTCAAGCCGCAGGCCATCCGCCTGACCAAGTACGACTCGATTGCCGCCGCCGCCAAGGACCGCTGTTCTTCGCTGACGCCGTCGCGCGCGTGGAGGTGAAGTAGTACCGGGATCGGTGTACTCGTCGTCATCAACTCGAGTATTTGCAGCAAGCGCGCAGTGGCGTTGGGTGGCTGCAAGTTCTCCATCCGCTGCATCGCACGGCCGTGGTGCGCTAGGTCTGCGAGGACCTGCGCGGCGGTGAGTGTTGTCCGTTTGAGCCAAATCTGGAAGTCCGCAAAAAGTCGCTCGACGGGCACTTCGGAGCCGGTGTGGATCGACAGCCAGTACGAGAGCAGAAGGTCGATTCGGGCGCGGCGTATGCGACCGGTGGTGACCTCCTCTCTCCACCTCTTCGCTTCAAGCGGTTGCCAATATTCTTTATGCAGTTCCTCGACGTTCTCCCCTTGCTGTTCAGCGAGCCGAAAGAGAGTGTTCTTGACAAGGTCCCCCGCCTGCAACCGGGTGCCGCGGTCGTTCAGTGTCTCGAAGATGATCTGCGCATCATCCTCCTCTTCGAGCTGGATCTCTACCAGTCCCAAGCGTTCGCGGATCGCGATGACGAGAGCATTCGCGCGGGTGATTGGATTCACCGCATCGCTCATCCACTGGTGCAGTTGGTCGTCGAAGTAGCGTCGTGCCTCGATAAGCAGGTGTTCGCCTGGAGCTTTGGGCGGCAATTTAGCGGCCTGCACTTCGCGAAATCCATCGCGATCTGGGAGCGAAGGCCAAACCTTGTACCGCTCGTAAGGATGCTCCGGGTGGATGAGCTGCTCGGTGTTGTGGAGCAACATCTTCAAGAGCGCCTCGGCGTTGGACGCAGCATTTGCCTTCGTGTTCGCCCAGCAAGCGGCGATGAGCACCTGCAGGGTGGTGAGCCGTTGCTGTCCATCGATAACGTTCATGGCCACGATCCGGCCCGGGGCGACCGGTAGGCGCTCGAGCACTATCGCGCCAAGGAAATGAGTACGCCCAACCCTGTTAACTTCAGTGATGCCACCCGCCTGCTCTGCTTCGACTTCCTCTGCTGCTGACATGACATCCGCCCACAGCGGCGCCCAATTTCGCTCCGGTCCCCAGACGTAGGGTCGCTGAAAGATCGGGACGACATGGCGTCGATCTGTCCCGAATATATTCACGAGGCGGACAGTGTCGGCCTTCATATCCGCGGCTTCACTATGGCATACGCGCCAATTGCCGCTGATTTAACATCGGAGATACTCATCGTTCGGCGTCCAGATCGACTGTTCTCAGCGCCGTTTCGCGGCTAGGTGGACGCTGACCCATTGTTGACGACCACCGCATTTTCCCGGCGCGCACACCTTCGTACTTGACCGCTTGCTTTAGGTCGACGTCCCTACAGCGGTTCTTCTCGACAAAATACAGGAGATTCCACGTCGGTCCGGACGACATGGCAATGACCGGAGCGGGCCGATAGGTGGTAATGCGAGCACGGACGGCCGACTCGAGCTTTGGCAACGAGGCGGAGCTGGAGACCGGGTGGGACCCAGAGACCGAGAAATGCTCCCTGCTCATCCATGCGCCGTACACCATTGCTCTCTCCTTACTCGCCGTCCGACGGCGACAAGTGTATGCCACCTGCCGATGACGGATCTCGACTCGGATGCCTTCTGTGCGAGCGCGTCTGCGCCGACTTGCTTGATGGTCGGCGTCACTCGTTTAACACCGCCGCGAAGCGCTGCGTGTCTGTTCCGGAACATCCCGATGGGGCCCCAGATCAACACTGTCCGCCACATTCGTCCCCGAATGCGCTGAAGGAGCACCCTGGTGAACCTGGGATATTGCCGCGGCTCCCACGGTTGTCCCGCTCTCCCTGACGGCGGCGATCCACGCCCCATCGCCGCACAAGCCCAGGAGCGTCGATTAACGGTGGACCTCGCTTGGCGTTAGTTGATGCGTCCTTCGAAGGTGATGGCGAACGCGTCCAGTGCTGGCCTGCATCTGGGCGTCGAGGCTACTTCCAGACGCGTGTGAAGGTTCACTCCGGCATCCTGGTCAACAAACCTGATCACCTCGTCGCACAACTGCGCGCGGCCGGTCAGGATGTTGGGGCGGCGAACTTTCCCGGCTATCGACGCTGGCTGCGCACGATCGTTCGACAACAGACTCGAGAACCCCGCGTCACCGTTGGGGGTGGAAGGATGCTGGGCATGCGGACGCTGTTGGACCCACCTCCCACGGACGAGTTGGTGCTGCTGCGGGCCATCGCGGACAGTTACGCAGCCGGAGGCGGGCGCTGGCCGGTCTGGCAGTACGTCGTCCGGCAGTTGGACCGCGGCGGGATCGACGCAGCACAGACGCTGACGAACTTACCGACGTGGAAGCACCACTACCGCTACGTCACCGGACTACCCAACGGCCGGCCGCCCAACCCCGACGAGAACATCCACCTCACCGCAGCGGGCATGTTCCATGCTCGCCAACCCGACACCAACGGGCTGCTGGCAGCATTCCTCGCAGCACTGACCGCGGCGGTCAAAGCGCAACGCTCGGCCGAGCCGATGCCAACCGCGGCCGTCTCCGTTGTATGGCTCAGCGCCCCGCTAATCACAGAAACCGTCCTAAAGACGGGCATGAACATTGCAGCCGAGCAGCTCTACGAGTTGCTGCAGGCTGAACCAGCGACGTGGAAAGGCTTCACGCCGAACGGCGAGAGCTGGCAGTGGGACGTGACGCAACTTGGCCTGCACCGCTACCGGAACGCCACGACGGCCGCGGACTACCTTGCCGCACTCGAAACCGTCATCGGCGAGCCGGCCGTCCCCGCTGAGCCCCTGAGGCTCAGCCCGTTGGCCCTGCCCGACGCGCTTGATCACCTCGACCTCGCGTGGCAGCTGGTCACCAATAACAAGCTGGTGAGCATCGGCCGTGCGGGTCCCCTCGCGGCGATGACTCAGCCGGCATCGACCCGGGAAGAGTTCGAGAGCCGGTGCAGCGGCCTGGCCGATTTGCTCAACAACTTCACCACCGCCGTCAAACAAGACAAAAGCGTCGGCACGCCGGCGGTTCGAAGTCTGCAAGGTTTCCGAAACGAACTAGGGGCCCTCCTCGGCGACAAGGCGGGGCGGGCTCAGGGCGCTGTGGACGTGTTGCGCCATATCGTCCGCGTGCGGGCCGGCCAGCAGCACCCAGGTGCAGGCGTGGACGCGGAGAAAGCGCGTAACGCGTTGCGGTTGAACTCCTATGACAACGACTGGCCGGCAACATGGGAGCACATCCGAGCCGAGGCAGTGCAGGCCCTCACTACGATCCGGGAAGAGATTTCCTCACTGCTCCCCCGCTGAATTACGGCCGTCCAAGCGGGTGTGTCACCGAGTCGGCCCCTGCCCGACCTGAGTACCGAGCCGGCGGTACAGCGTGGAGACGCTGACCCCGACAACGCTGGCGATCTCGTCCTTGGTGGCGCCCTCGGCGAGCATGCGTCGGGCCTGTCGTTCCTTCGCCGGCGTGAGGACAGTCTGCCGTCCGCCGACCCGGCCGCGGCGGCGGGCGGCGTCGAGCCCGGCCCGGGTGCGTTCCCGGATGAGGTCGCGCTCGAACTCGGCCAGCGACGCGAAGATGTGGAACACCAGCCGGCCTCCTGGGGTGGTGGTGTCGATCGCCTCCTGCAACGACCGGAACCCCACACCCCGCTCCTCGAGCATGCGCACCGTCTCAACGAGGTGCGGCAGGGTCCGGCCGAGCCGGTCGAGGCGCCACACCACCAGGGTGTCCGCCGGCCGCAGCGACGCCATCACCTCGACCAGCTGGGGGCGGTCGGTCTTGGCGCCCGACGCGGTGTCGGTCCACGTCCGCCAGCAGCCGGCGGCGCTGAGAGCGTCGTGTTGCAACGCAGCGTCCTGCACGGTCGTCGACACCCTCGCGTACCCCAACAGCTCGCCCATGGCATTGCACCCTGTCATAACTCACCGACAGAGCAGGGCGTGACCGACAGCTAGTGACCGCGAGTTGTGACCGACGTGTCGGTGGTGTCGACCAGCACCGACCCGATCGGGGGCGGGAGCTTGTGTGGTGCGTTGACCCCTTGAGCGCACCATCGTTATTGGGCATCAGGCCGGCGCAGGGTCAGGCTCAGCGACGAGTTCCCCGCAGCGACGAGGACCAACACGATCGCTTCCGGGCCGTACGCCACCGAGCTCAACGCGTCCAAGGACAGGGCGGCCAACCCACCGAGGCCGCTCAGGTGCTCTCTGTCACCTTCCCCATGCCGCCGCGGGACGCGGGGGAACAGCGTGCGTGGGGCCAGACCGAACATCATCCGCGACTTTCCTCACGAACCGTTGGGTACCGAACGGGGCCGTCGAGCCGGCGCACCGGCAGGCATGATTCGCGCGGCGTGGGGCGCCTGTGTCACCGGGTGCGCCACCTGAGACCGGATCGCCCGATCATGGCCGGTGCCGTGATGGGTGGAGGGAGAGTTGGACGGACCGGACCACGGCAGTGAGCGCCGCCACCCCGAGGAGAACAGCGAGGTTGATGACGTCGCTGTTCCCGTGCCAGGAGAGCGCGCCGTATTGATTGATCACGAACCCATTGAGCATCAACCACCCAAGTCCAGCGGACAGCACAGCACCGCCCACTGTCGACCACCAGGCGAGGACCAGGACTGTCACCGTCATCACGCCCAGCGCAAGGCCCAGCGCCACATGGGTACGGACGGCGGTCAGTACGGCAGCCGCGGCCATGGTGATCGCGAATCCGAGAGCTAGCGTGAGCGGCAAAGGTAGCCGCGGATCGAGGCTGGGACCATACTCTGCTCCCGACGCTTCAGTACTCTGCCGGCGCATCAACATCGCGGTACCCCTGTGCGGAGACGACCATGTGCGAGTTGGCCTCGTTCAAAGCCCGTACTGCCAGCAGGCAGCTGAGGAATGCGCCCAGAATGAACAGCACGAAGCCCAAATTTGCCATCACAGACCCTTCCTAACGATCGTCGAGGCGCGTATCCCACAGCAGCGTTTGCGCGGGAAACGAGCCCGAAGACAGGATCCCGCAGCAGTAGTGGGTGATCAGCGAATTTTGACGAGACTCTTACGCAAACATCCGGTATCTCTACGGTCTCGCGGTGGCGTCCACCATTTCCACTGCCAGTCGACCGGACAGTCGAGGGAAAGCCCCGTCCCCACATCGATGGGACCGCCCGTCAGGTGGGCGTGCACCGCTCCGATTTCGGCAGTTGGCGTGGACAGGTAGTGCACGGGGTTGCCGGCAGCTGGTGCAGCGCCATGGTCCTCAGCGCCTCGGGTCGAGGAGCGAGGTGCACAACAGCGCAGAGGAATGGTCCTCGCGGAACGATGAGGCATCCGGCTCATGGTTCGAAGCGGTAGCCCATGCCCGATTCGGTGATGAGGTGGCGGGGGCGGGAGGGGTCGGGT
>JAABUL010005357.1_pt1 | contig 16047 bp, 24 predicted proteins | sample 5559151 | NCBI WGS metagenome assembly JAABUL01 (sample SAMN10711876, study PRJNA513368) | rock metagenome | isolation source: Antarctica rocks | place: Antarctica: Victoria Land, Pudding Butte sud | reverse complement strand
CTGAGCTCAGGCAGCAAGACGGAACAACATAGAACGGAAGCTGAAATCGAGCACCCTTGTTGGGCATGTAGGGCAGCTTTCCGCGGTTGAGCGCCCTGAGCCAGGCGTGTGGGTCCTTGTTACCACGGTACCGCGCCGGCACCACCGGCGCTTTTGGCCTGCAACCAAGATGGCAGACATGCTCCAATGACACAGCATAATCCGGATTGTCGCTCATGGCCGAGCGCCCTGAGTCAGGCGTGCGGTCGTTGCCCCGGTACTGCGGCGGCACCACCGGCGCCCGCGGCCTGCGATTGTTCAGGTTTCATGAGGTTTCGTGGCTTCTGAAGTGGCTGAAGACGAAGACTTGACCTCTGAAAGGTGAGCTACTCAGCAGCTTGCGAATGGGCGTACCCAATGACGGTGGCGCAATGGCAGCGGCATCCGCACAGCATGTCCTGAGGCAGCCCGAGGGGCGGTGAGCTCAGCAGAATGAGCCTTCCACAGCAGCTGGGTAAACCTGTCTCCTGAACTGGAGAGGCAGGAAGCAGCAAGCGCACCAGCTCACGCCCTGCTGCAGCTCCATCTCCGCAATGTACCGCACTGTGGACCGCCAGCTGGTCCTGCACCGCGGAACGGAGGAGTATTCACCACGGTCAGGCCACTGTCAGCCCGAAGCTGCTCTGGAATGCTTCAGGTGAGTCTCGCGACTGCAGTGTCTGCTCATAGGGAAGCCTTTCCTCTCCACCTGCAATGATGATTTGCAGATATCCATGGCAGGAACAAGCTGTGCACATCGTCGGACACTCACGGGCGGGGGTGGGCGGCGACGCCGCGGCACTGCGCCTGCGTCGGCATGCGCGCCAGGTCAGAGCACGGCGGCGGTTCGTGCGTCACCTCGTTGCACGCCGGCACCTGCGGTGTGGGTGTAGCATCTGTGTTCGTGGGTCTATGTAAGCGGTTCCCGATCGACTGCAGGCGGTTTGTGCGTCGCCTGGTTGCACGCCGGCAAATGCGAGGACACGGGCCATTCAGGGTTTAGGGTCGACTCATGCGTGCCTCCCAGACAGCATGTTCAAATCATCTGGTTGCACTCACACAGCCAGGCCTCATCTGCCACGAGATTGCGTGCGAGGCATCACCGGCTGCGACAGCTCAAGGACAGGGAAGGGACCTGGGGTCGTCGTCCAAGTGCCGAGCTCCGCCGCCGGCGACGTCAGAGAGACCAAGCGTGCGCGAGCGCTGTTGCTCAAGCGCTCCCCAAGTATGAGGATCAGGCGGGGTGAGGAACGTTTGCGCAAACGCAATGGGATCTTCTCAACGCCGCCGAAAACCGTCGTTGTCGATGATGCCAAGACGGCTGAGCTGACTCGAATTTGTTGATACGGGACCTACGGGCTTCCCGTGATGCGTCACAGGGCGCACCGGGATGTTCTCCACGCCGCCGGAGATGTCGGTGTCGATGATGCCGGGCCGGCTGAGCGCGTTCAGGTCACGCGGCGCGCTGCCGCCACCAAACTGCACCGCCTTTGACAGCAGCGGCCCCTGCGTGTCACGGATTAGGGGGTTTACAAAAAGAACCGTATGACCGTATGCGGTTTTGGACACAAGTTGCTACAGACGGTCTGAATTCTGATGATAGTCACTACGCTTGCAGCGCAATAAATCCATGAAACTTTGCACAGGGCGCGGCCCTGCACAGGTCCGCAGGAGCACAGCCTTGCATCGCACTCGCGTCAGCAGCAGCGCCCAATAGCATGTGGACCTTCAGGAACAGGGCCAGCAACCACAGCATGGATCCGCCGCGCACCTGGCCGTGCCGCCGGCGCAGCAGGTACTTGAGGACGCTGAAGCCCTCTTTGCCCTTCGCCCGCACGTACTTGACCTGCAGCATGTTGTGGGAAATGAGTTGAACGACAAATCGCAGGATGTGATGCAAGACAGTCGTGGTGATCCACAACCCCGGGTTTGCTAGATGAACTGTTTCGGTTATCAGGCTTGAGCGCATTGCGCCAATTCAGCTGGGCAGCGGGCTGCCACGGCCACCGCTCGCCGGCAGAGCCGAGCATAGCTCGAGTTTGCCGCAAGCAGCGCCATGGGGAGCCCGTGCCTTTCATGCACGTCATGCTGAGGAGTGGGATTCAAGATTCAGGTTCAGCGGCCGCATCGCATAGTAAGCGCCGCATTAGACAAAAAAGGAAACACAAACATGTGGCCGCACATGGCGTCTCTCTGGCATTCTTCACGAAATATCTATCTACTTTCTATTAGTCTTGAAAATGTCATGTGAGTGTTTCAGGCGAGGCGAGGCGATAGGGTTTAGGGTTTAGATTTTGCTTGATTGGGAGAGGACATCAGGAAACGAAGAGACCACACCACATCGTACAGGCCATCGTATACGAAGACGTGGCCGTACATGGTGCCGGAGTCCGGGTTGTTGCGTGTAACGCGCACCGGGATGCCCAGCCGCATGTTGCCTACCTGCACAGGCCGATCACGGCTTAAGTTTCAGGGTTTAACTCCTTCGCGAGTCGGTCTCTGTGACGGTTCAAGTCCGGAGGCGCCAGGACGAGGGAGACGAGCACGCAGCGGCGAGCTGGCGGACGTCCCAGCAGGACAAACAGAATGGTGGTGCTTCGCCAGTCCGATTCCCTCTTAGGGGCAAACTGTCTAAGGCTTGGCATTGTGGCGTTCGGGGCTGCAGTGCGGGCAGGGTTATAGGGTTTGGGGGCGCACCAGAGCCTTGTTGCCCCTTTCTAGCCCCTGGTCCGCCACCTGATTCTTCTTGCCCAGCAGGTCGTTGCCGCCCTGGCCTGCAGAGACAGCACATTCCAGCTGCTTTCAATCGAGCTTTTTGTTAATCATTGTGCTTATAGATTAACGAAAAGCTGTCCAGATGTTGATCTGCTCGGCCACTTGATGTTGATTGCCCAGCAGGTCGTTGCCGCCCTGGCCTGCAGGCAGCACATCCCGGTTGCTGTCAGTTGGCCTTCCTGCGGAAGAATGGCGGCCGAGGCTCCTTCAAGGCTGTCATGTTGAGGCCCCGCTTGGCGACCTGGTTTCTCTTGCCCAGCAGGTCGTTGCCGCCTTCGCCTGCAGAGGAAAATACGCTTGTCATGTCAAAGACTGCCCTTCTTTAGAGTGAAATTCATCATGTAAGGATGCTCCGTCCTCTGTAATCATGCCGCGGACATTGCATATGAACTTTCGAAAGGGTTGCTCTTCCACATGCTGCTACATACATGCATGTAAACACACATGCGAAATAGTTCAAGCCCAAGCCCGCAACTCGCCGCCGTAGTGTTGCTGCTTCTGGGTATCGGCTCGAGGTGCCGCCATTGCAACACCAACATTTACGCTTCCAAATGAGCAGCGCGCTTGCATGCACCGGTGAGCCACAGCTCGTCGCCGAGGTCGAGGGCGTCCGGATAGCAGCACGACACCATTTGTTGCAACCGACTGTTTTAAGGGCTGTTGGTTCATTGACAGTTTCAAGTAATGTACGGTAAACAGCGCACCGGTGTACCACAGCTTGGCTGTGCGGTCGTGGTCGTCCGCATAACAGCCCTACACCATGATGCTGGTGGCGATGGTGATGCCGCGTATTTTTTGCCATAATTTCTTAAGTAAAACCATACACACTGCGGAAATATAAATGTACACGCACCAGTGTACCATAGCTCATCGCCGCGGTCGTGGTCGTCCGCGTAGCAGCCGGACACCATGATGCTCGTGGCAAAGGTGATGCCGCGCGAGAGCTGGAACAGCTGCTTGTTGGAGCCTGCCACCCAGTCGATGCCGGCGAGCGGCGGGAAGTGCAGGTTGCAGCACGCTATCTCGGCACGCGTGTAGTACCTGCGGGGTGGCCAAGATGTGAATAAGTGACCACGGTGATGCAGAGTGGCGACAGTTGCACGTGCCAAGCATGTAATCTCCGGGCTCTGGTGTGAATGTGCCAAGCGGCAGCGGATGATGGGCAGCGGCCGTGCCAAGCATGTAATCTCCGGGCTCTGGTTTGAATGTGCCAAGCGGCAGCGGATGATGGGCAGCGGAGAAGCGCCCCACCTGCCGGCCGCGGCGATAGCGGAAACTTGCCCCGCCACCTTGCCGGCTTTGAGCGGCAGGCCCAGCAAACGTCACAACGGTCACAGAAGGCAACGTGGTGGTACATATTGTAGGAACCCGTAATATTTACCGGTCGAAACTCGCCTGTCGGCAACAGCGACGCCCGGGAAGTGGCCGACCACTTTGCCGATATTGATCGCCAGGCCGGCCTCGTTGAGCTTGGTCTGCGCGACCCGGTCGGGTCGCTGGCTGAGCGCCTTGCCCGTCGCGGCGTCTCGTCCCGGCTTGCACCGCTCCGCCTCGCTCTCCTGCGCCTGTCGACATGCAGGAGGAAAGCGGTGAAACCCGTGCAGCTGAAACGAAGAAGTTGAAGACTTCGAGTCGGCGCCTTACCGCTCGCAGGGTCCTTCTTCCCCATGCACCGCTCCACCTTGCTCCCCCCTGCCTGCGGCAGCAGCAGCCGAGCGCTGGAAAATTGCTATGAGAGACATGAGCTTGCAAGTCGCGGGATACTTCTGCCCCTTGCGGTACTCCGCCTTGCTCTCCTGCGCCTGCGGCGTCAGCGACCAGCGAAGTGAAACTCGGTCCGTTTGCCAACTGGCATGCCGTCGGCGTGCTGCATCCCTTTTAGCGCCCCGCCCCACCTTCCAGCGCCTTTTGACATGCAGACAGGGTGGAAGGAACCGGCACCAGGTGAAGGGCGTTTCAAAGGACGAGGTCAGGCATCTGTCCGATCGTCAATGGACAGATGCCGTGCACTGTATAGCTTCAGGGTGTGCTGTAATCACGGTCACCCTTTTACCAGCCTCCGATGCGTCGAAAGCTGTCAATGACCACAGTCAGTCGGTCACTATGATCAAGCGGTGGAAAGTCAGTGGTACCTTGCGGTACATGTTGTAGTAGTTGCGCTGGCAGGTCTGCACTCTGGTGACCTTTTCCGGCGCCAGGTCCTGTTCCAGATTGACCGGGAGGCCGCATGCGCGCCACGGCTCCATGCCCGACCCCCACACCGTCTGCGTGATGACCATCATCGTCAAGAGAGGCACAGGCCAGGTTCCAGGACAGATGGTTTGATGTGCAGCCCACAGTTGCGCTAGGGCTCGTTGCCCGCCCCCCACACCGTCTGCACAGAGATAAGACCGTCTCATGTTCAGTGGAAGCAGCAAGAACTTGAGTCTTCGATTCTCAGTGGCGGCATGAATGGCGGCCCCCACAATGGCGGCCCCCACATGCGCCATGGCTTCGTGCCCGACTCCCATGCGGTCTGCAAACGGCGGGGACAATGCTGTGAATTGTCACGCGGCCGGGGACTGTATTGAGGTCCTGTGTGACTGACGCTTTGAAAGGCTTGCCGTCACAGAAGGGATGAGAGGCAGATGTCTTGCACACGCTGTGACAGCATAGCAAGCTTTGGCAGCGGCAGCTTGTGTGAGAGACACATGCTCAAGAGCCGCGGCCCCGACGCCCGGCCCCGGCTGCACTCGCAGCTGCTGGCATTGCATCCGGTACATGCTAGGATGCAATGCTGGCTAGGTGACAAGGCGGGAACGCATACCTGTTGAACGCCAGTGCCGCAGAATCCAATGTCGCACACACAGAGCCTGTGGAGAAAGCCTGACCGGAGGGCGCACCTCCATGTCTATCACTGCCTCTGGGATGTCGACCTCTGGCAGCACGATCTTCGTCGACTTCGCCCTCTTGGGCGGGCTGCGCTGCAAGAGGGACTGGGAGTGGATTGAGAGAGGTAAGAGGTGAGAGTTGACAGGCATGTGAAAGGGGAGCCGATGTAAGCGACGCAATAAAGTCAGGGGCGATATGACAGGATGGATCAGAAGGGAACAAAACATCGCTCCCGTGTGGGCAAGAAGTTCTCTCAAAGATGGCAATGGTGTTGGACCCAATGCTCAAGCAGACAAGACCCACCTGCCCAAGTCGCCAGCGCTGCCGGAGTCGTCGCCTGCCGCCGCGCCGCCAGAGCGCTTTCGAGGCTTCTTCGCCTTGGCCGCAGCGCCGCTGCCGCCCGCTGCTGCCGGCGGCACTGCGGCACCGCTGCCGGCGTTGCTTTTGCGCGCCGGCTGCTTTTGCCTTTTGCGCGGTGCTTCATCTGCATACAACGGAGGGGCGGCACGGTTGGTGTGTCGCTTCTCTTGCAGGATCCCTCATTTTTGACATGGGGGACCAGGCTGGCGGTGTGGTGGCAGATCGCAGTGGCTTCAAAGTGATGCCATTGTCTGCATACACTGGAAAATTTCACAAGGGTGCAGTCGGCGGGCGCATTTGTGAGCACATTGCACACACCTGCTGCTGGAGCCTCGCCGCTGGGAGCAACAGTCTTTTCCTCCACGGGCGCCGCAACCGCGTTGCTGGTTCTCCTTGCGGCATGGTGGGACCTGGCTGCCACTGAAGCCGCCGCCGCCGCCACAGTCAGCGCCGCTGTCGCCGCCGCTGTTGCCGCCACGCCGCCCGCAGCGGCACCAGCAGCGCTGGTCGCCACGGCCGCCGCGGCGGCCGCCTCAGCCGCCATAGCGGCTGCCGCCGCGCGGGTCGAGCGGCCGGCAGAGGCTTTGCGCGCCTTAGACCTCGGCTCCTTGGGCGGCGAACCAGAGGGTCGCTTCCGCGGGAAGGCCGGCGCCGCATCGGCAGCCGCTTCTGCGTCAGCAGCCGCCGCCACATTCTCCCGGCCGCTGTCCTGGCCCTCTTTGGCACTGCCCTGCTGGCGGCCGCCAGCAGGCGCCGCCGTTGCGGCGGCGGCTGACGTCCTGACCCTGCCGCTCGCCCGCCTCGCCGGCTGCTCCGCCGCCGCTGCAGGGGCGGCCGCCGTGCCGATGGCTGGCTGAGCTAATGTGCTGGCTGCCGTTGCTTCATCGGCAGATGCCGGCTTCGCCCGCGGCGCGGTGGTAGCCGGTGACATGACCTCCTCCTCTTTGACGGCTGCACCCCTGTGCACACCCTGCGTGTGAAGGCGAGGGCCATTGGGCAGCAAGCCAATTGGGGTCGTTGTCATCAGCATCTTCAATACTGCGTTGCGGGCAGCAAGCTGGACGGCGAGCTCATGGTGGACAGCGGTGGCGAATGTAGAAGGCACTTGACACGATGATGGGATGGCCTGGCGCGGTCGGCGCCCGCTGGCTTGGCGTGGTACAGGGAGACGAAGCCAGCAATTGCTTCCGCAAGTCGAAAAGAACAGGCCTGCTCGGAGGGCGTGCCGGGCGCGGCGACCGGCACCGGCTCGGTGTCTGCGAGGGACCTGATGCTGGGCTCCGCAAGGTCTGACAGCGCCGCAATATTGCGTATCACAAAGGCAAACGCGCTGGGGCGCCCCTGCGCATGCGGAACAGCCTCTGAATTTATGCTGAATTTAAAGGGCAGTGAGCTGATCGCACGCTGTCTTGCGTTTCTGCTTCTCTCCTGTCTGACGCTTGTAAATGGCAGCGCCGTTGCACAACAGACTGGTATGACGCGCGCTTGTATCCCGCTCTGGGAGCATACCTTGGCCGTTCCGACGCTGATGACCGGCTTGTCCCCGAAGCTGACGACATCGCCGTCGGCCAGCGCCTGCGCCTCGTTTGCCGGCAGCCGCATGCCGCCGACGAAGGTCCCATGCGTCGACCCGGGGTCGGTGACCATTAACGTCGCGGCGGCGCCGCCGTTGGCGCGGACTAGGGTGAAGGCGGCGTGGTGGCGGCGGCTGATGTGCCTGTGCAGGTCCCCAGAGGCGGTGCCGCCAGCTGGCGGCTTCCGCACCAGGACAGCCGCTTCAGTGCGCCCGACTGTGAGCCTGTCGCCGTGCTGGCCGAAGAGCTGACTCAGGTTGAAGGCGGCATCGCCGGCGGCGTTGCCGGGCCCGAGCCAGTGCAACGTGCACGCCTCGGCCGCGGTCGCCATGGCAGCAGCGGCGTGCGGTGCACCTTCAGATCAGAAGGCACCTAGACTGCATGCACAGAGGCAGGTGGCGCTCCGGCAGCCGCCTCTTGGTATTTGATTCGAATCAAAATGCCAGAAGCGCATCGGTGGCAACTGACATGCACGTGGTGAGGCTGGGCACGCAACGCGTGCATATTTCTGCTGAGCCTTGACAAGCAGTCAGCCGTGCACAACCGGCCAAATATATGCATTCCAAGACCAATCGAGGTGGCCGATCCGCTGCTGACCTGCTGCTATCCGCGTGTTGTTGGGATGGTCCGGGGACAGCGATGTTCACAATGTGCCTTGTGCAGAAACGCCGGCGACAGTGCACAGCATCTTCATCAGTGTCAACTTGTCAAGGCTGACGCGCCGTTGGCATATTGCCTTGAATGCGATTCTTTTGTGATTTTTTTTTGAATGGCATGACCATGCGCCTTCCTGTTGCCAACGCCGCATCCTCTTCATGGCCAGCCTTCAAAGTCGGAGTCAGGTCTGCATGATAAGCAGCGTGTGGCACACGAGAAGCAAACGAGAAGCAGGCAGATGGATCCGAGTAGGAAGACTGGTGATAGTTGGACGAATGGTATAAAGCCGGGGCTGGCAGGCATGCAGCACCAGCCGCCGCCACGCAGAGGGCCATGTTGCTTTGCCCGCAGGTCCCGATTGAGAGAGTCGAAAGCATGATCTTTTGAAGCCTTTGACCAGTAGGGCCGCAGTGGCAGACACCATGGATCCGTTTGCAAATCTCAGTGCGGTCACATTGTTTGAGAGCGCGCATTAAAAGCACGCCTCACTGCCTTTGCATGCTGCTCGATGGACTTGTGTACAAGCAAAGTCAGTTGAAACCAAGCAACTCAAACTCCAGACCACGACATTGCAAGCTTATGCAGTCTGTCAAGTGCGGCCGTGGCAGTGGGCTACAGCTGTGCCGGCCCCCGGGCAGGGGGGTGGCAGTCAAGTCTCACTCCTCGTTGCTGCTGAAGCGGCGACTCGAAGCAATCTTTGCGTCATTGGGAACCCTACTCCTTCTTCCCAACCTGCAGACATACAAGGTGGATTGCATCAGTGGCTGTTAGTGTATGTTGCTGCGAGCATGTGCAGCACTTGCAAATGAGTTGAGGTGGGCCATGCATTCTGAGCTGATGAACAACATGGAGGCGAGGGACAGGCACCGCACCTTGTTGATGAGGGATTTGTGGATGTGGGGGATGACACCACCGCCCGCGATGGTCGCCTGCGAAAGGGACAGCGTCGCAGTTGTGCAGGCGGCATGACGATAGCGCAGCATGTGTGGTTTGTGTCACCTCAAAGTCTGAGCAAATGCTGCCAAGGGCATGCTGCTGGAAGAGTCTGCCGTTTGAAGCCCCCATGCAGGTTGCGCCAAACAGCAAGTGAGGGGCGCACACCTTGATGAGGGTGTCAAGCTCCTCGTCACCACGAATGGCGAGTTGCAAGTGACGGGGCGTGATACGCTTCACCTGTTGGGGGCAGAGACACGAGGCGCAAATGCGTCAGCATACTTGCAGCGGAGGTCACGTTCATGTGTCGGAACGTGTCAGATTGGATTTGCAGATCCAGAGCCTGTGATGATGTGAAGATGCTCCAGGAGGTGTACATATAGAAAGCAGATACAAGCAAGGGACTGTGAACCACCAATGCCGCAGCGGGAGGCGTCACATGGGCAAAAGGAGGTCACCTTCAGATCCTTGGAGGCGTTACCCGCCAGCTCCAGCACCTCTGCCGTCAGGTACTCTGCGTGATGAACAATGCACTGCAGCTTCAGCTTTGGAACCCTGCACTCGCAGCTTGACTGCACCTCAGGTGTGGGATCAACCAGAGTGCGCTCACACAACAATCAGCAGGGACGCATACAACGCAGCATGGGTGCAGGGTTCAAGTGGTTGTTCTTCGGGGCGAAGAAGTTCAAGTGCTGCCAAGCAGCCGTCCGTGCAGCCGTGGTGCAGTAGAATTTTTGAATTTGGCGGGTCAAGCACAAGATTGCAGCGAGGAGACGCGGCCGGCCGCGAGAGGCGCTCTCACCGAGAATGGCTGCTGAGTACACGGCTGCTGTGGCACCGACACGGCCGCTGGAGGTGACACGCGCCTGCAAACAATTCACATCCAGGTAACAATCATTTCCAAAACAGACGGGCTGTCAGGGCCATGGTCGCTCCAAGGCTGCCCCGCCGCGCAAAAACTGCCAGTAGGAGTACTCAGCGGCGGTTGAAGAGAAGCGCATCGGCGGCTGGTCGCTGTAGTGGTCCTTGAGCGGCAACTCTGGCAGCAAGCCCTCTCGCGTCCTCCGAAGCAGGTCACCGCTGTGTACGGCTGCACCAGGCCCAGCCTCAGGCTCACCTTCAGCAGACGGTGGATACGACCGACGGGGAACTGCAGGCCGGCGCGCGCGGACCGCGAGATGGGCTTCTTCTTGTCTCCGGACTTGCCTTTCTCGCCAGTGATTGTCCCCTTTTTTCCTCCCACACAAGGAAAGCCTTAGCAACAGGAGGAGAACAGATCCACCAGACGACACAAGCAGACGTGGCTGAGAATGCGTCCAGTATGCAAGTGAAGTGCGCTCTTGAGCACAGTGTTCCTGACATCGCCCCCACCTTGGCTCCCTTCCCAGAGAGGCCCTTGGCCCCCTTTCCGCTCATGTTTGTTAAGAAGAGGAGAAGAAGAGGAGACGAAGGGAGTGAGTAGTGTGTGCAAGTTGCCGAAGTGCCGGAGTTGTGCGCAAGCGAAAAGCTTCGAACGAGTGAGAAACCAGAACTAAGGAAAGCTTTTAGCATCCCTTACAGCAGGAAATTTTGAAAAGTAGGGCAGAAATTTTGGCGGCCGGTAGCACTTCAGCTGCAGCCTGACACAGCAAACAGCTGCCGTATGGTTGTTGTAACTTGTGCGGCAATCCTGCATAACACGTCAGAATGTGAGCTGTAGCGTGAGCGACGGCCTAAGAATCAAGAAGATTAGCATTGCCAATGCAACGCCGCATCAGCAGGTAGGAGCTCACAGCTTGTGATCTCACATTCAGTGCGCCATGGCATGTTGAAATCACCGATGCGAGGTTTAAATAATGTCAAACAAACCCAAGCGCAACCCTTTCAGGATGCAACAACCGCCATGGCAGCCCCTCAGAATAGTGCAAACCACAAATCACGCCGGACGCCTCAATCCCCATATATCTAACGTGCAAGTGCCTTGCATGTCGATGTCACACGGATCCGACAGGTCACTGCTAATTCGGGGAGCTTCAGCACGCGTCGACTGCGGGCTTGGAGCTCGCCGTGCCCAGCCAGCTATAGCTTGTCGGCGTAAGGGACAGGTCCGCTGCAGAGCGCATAAAGATGCTGTTTAGCAGCGGCAGACGCTCGTGGACATGTGCAGCTGCTGCTGGGCAGTGCCGAAATCTCCAGAGCAGAGCATACAGAGCAGAGCAACTTCATGTGGAGACGCCTTCGCCCTTTCCACGCAGCAGCACAAGCAACAGCTGCAGCCACGCCATGGCCATGAAGACGCTGTAAGGCACGGTGAAAGAGATTGCACCTGTGCACTGCCAAGTGTCGTCCGCGGGCCCATAGCCGCGCCACCGCACCAGCCACTGGCGGTCGCCGGGCGGTCCCGCCACGTCCACCAGCCCATCAACCTGCGCCAGAGAAACCGGCTCCGTCAGCAGTGTTTCTGCAGTGTCAACTCCGGGCAGCTCTTGAATGTCAAGACGTGCCTGTGAGGCTGTCCACCTTGCCACCATATCTAGGATTGCCCGCTGGAGCTTGCTGTGACGCAGTTCTACGGTTCACACCAGCTTGAAACAGGCCCCAAGCCTCCAGATTAGGCCCTGGAAAGTCCATTTGACGATACGAGGGCATTCAACTCACCACATAGATCTCATCGCCGTCATCAGTGACCTCCACAGGGTCTGGCCGCGCCACCTCAGCGCCCGCTGCCGTGCCGCCGGACGACTGCCTCCGCGGCTTTTTCTGCCGCGGCTTGTTCTGCCGCGGCTTTTTCTGCCGCGGCGCCCGCTGCTTACGCGACCGTTGGGACGCCGCCGCTGTGTCAGCTGCCAGCCCTGAGGCGCTGTCGCCGCCGCCGCTCGCCGCCGCCGCCTCCTCGAGCAGCACCATCGGCGGCAGCATGTCCGCGCCCAGCCGCACGAGCGGGTCCGCGGCTTTAGAGATGCGCTTGGGGCGCTGCAGCTTGTCGCCCGGCTCGCCGTCGCCCGCGCGTGGCTTGCGCTGCGCCATGAAGTCGCTGACCTGCGTTTCAGGGTAAGGCTGCATTGAATCGAGGGACGCTGGCAGCTTCTAGACCAGCAGATCCGTATTTGCGGCGTTCTTCATCTTGGAAAGTTTGCCAAGGCGCGCATCACATGCTCCACCTCCTGCCGCAGCCTCGACTCAGAAGCCTTGCCTGCTGCACGCTCCAGCTGCCCACCTGCGCCTGGCGGCTCGCCGCTGGCCACGCAGCGGTAAGCGACAGTGACACCCGCCCCCGTTTCGGCGATTGCGCCGCGCCGTCGGCCGCGCCACCATCGGACCCCTCTGAACGGCCGCGCTTCGAGGGCGATGCCTCCGCTGCCTCCACAGCCGCAGCCGCTGCCGCCGCCAGCGCCGCCGCGTCAGTGCTGCCGTTATTGGCAACAGCCTCTGCATCGCTGCCTGAGGACGCGCCGCCTTCTGCCAACGTCGGCTGCGTCAGCGACGGCGTTCGCGGCGGCGGGGCGCCGGCGCCAGCGCTGCCGCCGCTGGACTCGCCGGCGTCAGAGTGCATCCGCGGCGAGCCGCTGGAGGCGTCCGTCCCAAAACCCTCCTCGCCCGGCGGCGGCGGCGCGGACGCTCGCAGCACCGGATCCGTCTCGTAGTGCGCAGCGCGGAAGATGTGCACACGGATGCGGCGGGGGTCCAGCACCTCCCACACCACCACGTCGCCCACCTTCAGCCCCTGCGCAGGCAAGGCCATTGTCAAGCGCAAATTATTAGGGCTCATATTAGGGCTCCTGGGGTCAACAGGCCTTTTTTCCCATTACGGACTCCGCACAGTCAAGCGTGAGCACACCCATCCTCATGGCCAGATCCAGAGTTCATGGTCTCGTTCGTGGAAGCAAAAGCGTGGCACACCATGTCGGTGGCGAAGCCGCGCCAGTTGCCCGAGAAGCCGGCGCCGCTGGGGCGCGGCAGCCACACCACTGTCCACGTCGCCGGCCGGGAGCCCGTGTCGACAAACTGCCCTCTGCCTTTATCATCCACCTGTGACATACACAAGCAATCGGTTTACATGCAGGCGAGTGGCTAGCGTTCGTCTGCAGCACCGTCATGGCCTGCAGCTGGAGCCACAGACAGGGTTGAGAATATCCAGGTCGTTGGGCCGTGTAGCGCAGGAGGACCATGTGCCAACAGAGTGCAATACTGCCGCACCCTGAAGTCCTCCCAGTCGATGCCGACACAGGTGTCTGTGGTCTCATAGGTCACTTCAATCTTGTTGTAGCCGATGTGCGAGACGAGCTCCTGCAGATCGTGGCACTGCAGATTACATGCTGCATGCCGCAAGCCGCAATGGCGTCGCGCGTTCAGTCGCGCACTGCCAGGATGCGCGTCGCAAGCAGCGCAAATGCCAGCGGTTTGTGCAATGTTGCTGTACAATGTTGGCACTTCCAGACCACATTTCTTAGGTTCAGGCAGTTTCACCTTTGGGCACTGCATCCAGAACCCGTTGCTGACCATGCTCTGCATCAACACCTGCAACCGCCAATGCGAGGTTGATCGATCAGTAATTTTTGCCCGGCGGTAAGTCACGGTTCCCTAGTAGCTGTATTGCCTTCGAGTCACGCTGACACCAAGGAGTCCATTCAGACGGGCACCTTGCAGGCGGCGGGGTTCTCCAAACGCTGGCACAGCGTATCGCCCGCCTCCAGCGCAGCGTCCAGCGCCGCCCGCGTATACCCCGGATCGACTTGGTCCGGCACGACGTGGTTGCTGATGCGGGACCTGCAATGCTACAGAGGTGCTTGTGTGAGCTTTGGGTGTGTTTTGATGGCAGTGCAGTTTGCACATGCACGGACTGATCCGCCATAGATATCGGTCGCTGGCGTCGCAAGTTGCAGGCACACTATCGGCACGGCAGTTGTGATCTGTATATGGTTTGTGAAGACTCGAGGAAGAGCAGACACCGCTGATCGGCAGGCAATGCATCGCTCACCGGGTCTCAGATCAAGCGGGTCACCTGCGGAAGGTGCGACGACCGCCGCTGCTCTGCACCTCGAGTGCCGCGTGCAGCTCCGTCTCCCTGTACGTGGGCGCCGGCTTGTCTGCTGCCCTGCGTGGTGAATCGGGACGCTTGAGCGACAAGATCGTGCATGCAATATGCCAAATTGTCAATGGCTTGTCTGGTCATGCATTTGGCAGGCAAACGGCCCCGCAACCGCGCGCACCATGCACAATGTACCTTGCCGACCGTCGAGAGGGCCCTAAGACCTTGCGGACCCTGGCTGGCCTGCAGAGCATGCATTTTGATCGGTGAAGTGTGAATACGATCGGCGTCACACATCGTGTGACGGTCAATGCAAGGCCCCGCGCATGCGGATCCATGCATGATCAGCCAGTATAAATGCGAGCTGGGGCAGTGGGGCCTCACTATGCACGCATCACCTGTTGACGGTGACGCGAGCGACAGGAGTCGGAAGCATGGACTTTGCAGCAGCAAGCAGCCCGGTCTCCAGCATTTTGCGCTGGTTCTCCTGTATCTGTGCTTGACGCTGCGCTTCATACTCGTTGGCCTCCACGTCGTTCATGGTTGCTGCCGCACTCTTGCTGCTCCTGGATGATCCGAACAGCACACGCAACTTCGACGGAGAGGGTATCGGGCCTTACCACGATGGATCAAGCAATCTCGGTGTAGCCTCTGATGCATGCAATACGCGATCGCGGCGCAGCTGTGCGAGCTCAGAGCGTCAGCTTGATCAGTTTCGGGGGGACTCTCGTCATGCCGAAAGCAGCCAATCGGAGCCAATCTTGAGCCAAGAGGTGTCAGCGCTTGACCTACTGACCTGATTGACACAGAGCTGACACATCACGTAGGACCCTGATAGGACTATAGTAGCATGCCTTAGAAACCAGGGGAATCAAGCTCGTATGCCCAGGGAGCTCAGGGGAGTGCCCAGGGTTCGTGCTTAAACCTCAGACGTAAGGTGCGAAACGCGAAACTTAAAGTACCGTCGGCGAAACGTTTCGCATGGATGCGAAAACCTAAATCTGCCGTAATTTCCTTCCCCAAGCTCGGAAATACCCTGCTAACCGACGCTTCCAAAAGACGCTTCCAAAAGCACGTTCCGTGCACTGTGCGTGAGCACGGCGGGCCTTGTTCCTTCCAAAAACATGTCGCAGCTCTGAGTTCGGCTGCCACATCAAGCGAGGGGCGTACCAGCCAGGGTGAAGGTACCTAGTTAATCACACCTAGTGAGTCGATTGGCGATGTGGCCTGTGCACTCGGGCAGGCGGGCAGGGCAACCAGGTTGCAGGACTGCTGCAAGCGTGCGATGGGCCTCAGATAGGCCTGTGAGCTTTCCAATGGCCGGTTGTGATCTTTTCTGGCAAAAGAATGGCCGTCGGCGGCAGAACATCAGTAGCGGCGGCAGCGGCCTCGCCTGGAGGTTTCGCGTGATTGCGAAACCTCCGAGCCGTAGGCGAAACCAGCGAAACCGTATGCGAAACCTACTACGGCGAAACCCTGAGGTTTAAGCATGAACCCTGTCGTATGCGGCTCAAAAGTGGTGCAATTGACAGCGCTGCTCCTGGCGAACACGACCGTGCTCTTGTTTACCGGTACTTAAATATTTCAAACATTTAATGAGCTGCCACTAACCCTAAAGCCGCGGCTAACTCCGGGTAACTCCGGCTTACTGACACAGGCGGTGACATTTGAGGCGGTGTGTCAGTGTGTCAACTGACTCAGTCTGACTGTGTTAGTGTGTCAGAATGTCAGTGAGTCAGGTGTCTATCTCTGTCAGGTGTCGATCTCTGTCAGCGCCCAACACTGCTTGCAAGCAGCCAACCCCCCCCCCCCCCCGGGCGGGGGGGGGGGGGGTGGGGGCGGGGGGGGGGC
>JAABUL010005354.1_pt1 | contig 16055 bp, 4 predicted proteins | sample 5559151 | NCBI WGS metagenome assembly JAABUL01 (sample SAMN10711876, study PRJNA513368) | rock metagenome | isolation source: Antarctica rocks | place: Antarctica: Victoria Land, Pudding Butte sud | reverse complement strand
ATTCTCCCTTTCCACGGCATCTCTTATGGGCAGGCTCAACCATATATACCCCCTTGGTGACCAATTCCTGCGCTTCCTTCTCGAGCAGCAAGTATTCTCCAAGGCCCATATTCTCATCTTTCACCCGTGACAGCAGACGGCTTTTCAGCCTTTTTGTCCCACATCTCAGGCTTCCGGCAGCAATGCGCATGGCTGGTTCTCTTTCCTGATTATGAAAAGTCTGGATTCAGACCGGAAAATTGCTATGCCCTTTTTCATTGTTATAATTGGTTATCCTCAAGCCCTCCTATTTTATATAGCTCCGGTGTTAATTCTCCTGCCCTTTGCACAAATGTTCATTTTCCCTAAGATTCGCTTCATTTCAGGCTAAAGCACCTGATAGATTTCTCTGTTTCGATCTCGGGTTGGGGACCTATCACTAGTCGACCATTCCAGCGCTCTTCAGTTACTATTTTCTTGGAGATGGTCAAGGGATTAGTGCCCGCTGTTCTTCCTGAAAATTAAGCCCTGTACATACATGATATCACTGGCTGTTTCGACTGTCTGGGGGTTCTTTTCGCTTGTCTGGCTTCCTGCACGAAGGAATTATATGAAACGTACGGATGGTTGATAGCTGGGAAGCTCCCAATATGGTTGCTACCATGCCATAATTCAATGAAGAGCGAGGTATCCAATAAGGCAGGGACAGCATGACCAGCAAACCTGGGCTCTTTCTCGAACAGTCACGAACAAACATCCTCAACACCGCACTGTTTGGGAAGATGTACTGACTACGGTCCTCCCATCACGACGAGTCTTCCTGCTTTCCCCTTTCCCCTGTCTCTACCCGCTTCAACCTCGGTCCCATTCCACCTCATCAAGAATATGCCTTCAACGCGCTTGCCCCATCATCCACATCACCAATCTTGCGTCAACTGCGCATTTACTTTCTCTCCCAGACACCTCAAAGCCCCAGCCTCCTCCCTAACCTTCTCTACATCTTCGTCTCTCCCACAATCAGCCACGCAGCCACCAAGTTGCACATTCGCGCACGAAGCCACTCTCCGACTATGGCCTCCCAGCATTCAGATTGTCAGAACGTCTTGTCTCGATGGTGTGATGATTTTCTCAGCCCCATAACAAATAAACAAGTCGCACACTCGTTCCGCAGGATGTCTATCCGGTGCAGGACCGGTCTGTCAGAGAGATAGTAGATCAAGTCCTTTGATCTGGTTGATGAGGAGAGGCCAAGATGGCATGGAAATCATTGCCTGAACAGACGCAACAGCTGCTGGACGAGAGTTCAGCGAGCTTTGGAAGAGAGGTGCAAGGAGAAAACTTGAACGAGCCTGACCAGTATTGGGACGCCTGGTGGTTCTTGTATGTAAGAACAACAAGTCGACGAATGGAGAGGCGCGGGGGAGGAATAGCTGCGCTTTGAACAGCAGAGAAGATAGGGGTAGTGACTCGCAACTGTTTTTCCTCTGGTGCCACTGTCCGCTCGCGAGGAAGGAGGTCAAAGATATCTTGGTACACTGACATTCTTGCGAATTACTGTTGTTCTGAAGCTGTCTTTCGGGCGGGGTGGGGAGAAGGCGGAGAGCTCTTACTCGCCGGTTCGCTCGAGAGTCGTACACGGATGCATTGATGAGAACAGTCCATCAGCTCGCGGAGAACCAGGGTCCCCCAAAATGTGTTTTTAACATCGATCTTAGTTTGACGATCGGGATCAGGGACTTCGTGGATGAAGGTGTGATGGTCTGGGAGTGGTGCTGAAGCGTGGGAGAGATGGTGGAGGTATGGGATTTAACAAATTAGCAGCAGTCTCCAGGGGGTCAAAGTGAAGGTGAGGGTTTGGAATATGGTAGTGACGGGTAAGTGGGTTGTAGAGGAGCTTACGTGATGTCACTAGGGCTTTTGCTTTGTAAGTCTCAGCGTGGTATTGCCTATAATGGGTCTGTCAGCATTGGCTATTTTTGTTAACGTGGTTATGCCTAAGAGGTGTACTGAAGCTGTCAAGAGCTTAGCTGCTTGCAAAATCTCATCTTATGGGAATTTAATTGCTATTGATTGGGCAATCCACAAGGTATTGCTCGACGGTGATGTGAGATGATTGGTCTCATGATATAAGTCTAGATATATACCCAACCTTCAACTAGATCCTTGCTCTGATACTATCAGAGAATCAGCCCTATACCACCGCTATCTATATACGTCCAGTCTCCGCCGTCATCCCTATCAAAACCACCATTATCCCATCCGCCGGCAGGGTACATCTTCAAGAGGCACTGACTCCTAAGCAATCTCCAAAGACGTGTCCAGGAGACGATGACGATAGAGTTCTGAGTAAGCTGACTGATGCGACGTGCCCCTGGAAGCAGTGGTGCTTGAAATGTAGTGTCGAATGCTGGACCGGGAAAGTGTCCTTGTTAAAGAGCATTGACAGCAGGCTTGTTGGATGGACCGAGAGACCAGCGACGATCCATAGCTAGGTTGGCAAAATAGTCAAAGAGTATTGCGTGCTTGATCACGACACCAATGAAGCGACCTGGAGATGAAGAAGAAGAAGAAGGTTCTGGGAGTACTCGCCACGCGTGTTGAGGTCGGATATCGGTCCTTGGTTCTTTATTGGACGGAACCCCCACCTAGACACAGCATCCATCGTCCGCTTTTCCCCCCCAAACACCCATCCCCCCGCCCGCCTCGTCTCTAGGTCACCCTCTCTGTGGTTCGTCACGACCGCCTGTCTGCCGTAGTCTCTTATAGACAGCAGCTGTTCCATTGCTCGCGATGTTCGCTGGAGCCTCTTCTAAAGCAGCCTTCATGTAGGGACCGACCCCGTCAATGACAATGCCTTGGAGCTGGGGGTACTTAGCCAATCGCAAACGATGGCTGCCTTGCACCGCCATTGCATGTTCGGAGTCGATCGTGCGTTGCGTGTCGGGTTCTCCGGGTGGTACGGTAGTGACGCTAGATGCACGGTCTCATCCAGGAAGGCCCTTCGGCTGCTCTTCCAGAACTAAGGAAAGCATCTGATTACAAATCCATAACGGAATCAGACTTAACGTCGAACATATCCGTTGGCTCGAATATATGAGCATTTATGCGGGCGAGGCGCTTGAAATTTGGTACCCGTCATCCAAATTGGCAATTCTGGCTCCGCCTTTGCTTCTAGAAGTCCATCTCTTCGACATTGGCACTTTATATCCCCTCCTAGACTACCACCGGACTGTGAAAAGGCAGAGTTGCTCATCCCAAACGGCAAAAAATCGGAGCTTCGCATTAAGAAAGCAAAAGTGCAGGAAGATTAGAATTTCCTCAGGGATTTCGACAAAGAGACCAAAATGCGAAACGACGTTGGGCTCGACGATCAAGAAATCCAGTTGCGTAATTGGGCAAAACGACTTTTCGTCTATTTTAGTATCATTCAATCAATTGATGAGAGCGTTGTTGGGGCATTGAGAGATTATCTCGGGGAAGTCGAGAGCCGTCTTGTTCGTTGTGCCGTTGTCATTGCCACTTAGATCCTCTACATAGACGACTATTTGGACTTTGCCCAAGCCGATCAAAAGACGACCATCTGTCCGCACTGACTTGTCCAGCATGTTGATCAATTTTTCCGGTGTCGCAAATACTATTAGAATCCCGGGCTTAAGCCTAAGAAGAGCCCTGCAGGACAGGGGGGCTAGTGCCGGGGATGAGGGAGATTAAGGGGGCAGTGCTTGGCCGTTTGCCATACTATTTAGTATAGTAACTGCCCATTGCACTTCTCTCTTTTCTTCTCTTTCTTATTGTATTTGGCTCTTTTGTTTATCGCGCATATTACTATTTGTGTAGTTGTTTCTTTTATATTATTGTTTTGCAATTGTTTTCTTCTATTATTGTTTTGCAATTATTTTCTTTATCTCTTGCTCTATTCTCTTAATTGTTGCATTTCGTCGATATAGTATTTTGTAAAAACAAAATTGCTAATACAATTGCTTCTAAAAGAACGTCTAATATTTGTTATATATCTTGTATTAGAAAGCTTGTCTCTAAAATACAATTAAATACTTGTTTCGAGTTAGAATTCAATACTTTATTGCAACAAATATTTAGAAACATTTTTTGTTATTGTTGATTATTATTTTTTTCTTTACAATCTTCTTGTTTCTTACAATTTTCTTGTTTTTTATTATTATTATTGTCTAGAAATTTAGAAAAACAATTCGAGAACAATATACAAAATATTGCTCTAAATAACAAGATTGTCGCTTTTTATCTCAAAATTAAAACAATAGCAAAAAAGATTATTGCACAAAAACAAATAATAACAACAAAAAAGTCTTTTGTTATTTAGAAACTTTAATTGCAAAATATAACAATAAATAATATATATATATTTGCTTTTATAACTTTTGTTAATTTAAAAATATTGATAGATATCTTTACAATAGACTTTTTGCTTAAATTTAATAGTTTTGTTGTTATATTTTCTAGTATTTTGCGTTGTTATTTGAACAATATTTTTTATAGCAAACTAAATATTAAAAATATTATAAAATTTATTATTAATTTTTTTTTTGTTGTTGCAACAAATACAATTAACTCTTTTAATACAAAAAGTCTTCTAAATTTGCTTTATACTTTTAATATTTATATTTTTATTGCTTTTAGTTTTGTTTTGTATTTAATAATAAAATAGAAACTTTATTAAAATATTATTCTTTATTGTTAGTATATAATAGATATAGCAAGCTACAAAAATTTTGTTTTTATTAAATTGTATTATTAAGAGTTTGTTACTTGCGCTATTTAAATAAGTTAAAATAATTCTTTATATTAGATATTGTTTTATTTCGAAATAAAATAAAAATTTATAAACGTTTCTAAAAAGCAATTTGAATCTTTATTGTTGTTAATATTTTTGCGAAAATTATATTTTTCTACTAGTTTTGCAAAAAATATCTTGATATTTGTATTTAATAAATTATTTATTATTATAAACAATATTTGTTGTTAATAAGTTAAGTATAATAAATACAGCAATAATAACAATTGCAAATATAAATATATATATATATATATATTTTGTTAAAAAATCTACAATCTTAATTGTTGTTTTAATAAGATATAATATTTAACAATTTTGTTGTTTTCTTTGTTTTCTAATATATTTAGCTTGTTAATTTTTGTATTAAAGAATTTTTTATATAATTTAATATTGTTAGACAAATCTAATTTGCTATTAAGTAAATCTCTATTAATAAAGAGATAATATAAATGTTTAAAAATATATTTTAATAAATATTTTGTTTTTATTTTTTTAAACATAATTACGCAAAATACTAAAATCGAATATATTAATTTGTATATTTTTTGTATAGATACAAATTATATTTTTGCAAACAAAACTTCTAATATATTTATTGTTAATATTAATAAGTAATTGCAAACAAATTATTTAATTATACTATTTATTTTATTATCTAATCTATATATATATTTATTATTAAATCTTATATTAAAATACAACAATAATTGAAAATATATTTATAATCTTTTCTTTTCTAAAAATATTTTTATTAATAATAGTATATTTTGCAATTAAGAAGCTCTTAAATATATTGCAATTAACAATACTATTGCAACTCTTATTATACAAGAATAAAAAACAATACTTTTTAAAAAAAACTTTGCTAATATCTCTAAATATATAATAATAATAATATTTAATTAATAACTATTAGATTTTTAGTAAAATCTTATTTTCTATATAGAAAATTTCTTGTTCTTTAAACTACAAATTGTCTCTTTTTTTTTCAATTTATTTGCAAAATTTTTATATTAAATATTAATATATCTTTTCGAGTAATATATTCTTTTGCACTATTTAGACATTTTTTTTATTACTTTACTACTTTTTATTAATATCTCTCTTTATTAAAAAGAGTAAAATATATTTTACAATCTTCTAGAACTTTAAGATAATAAAAAGAAAAAACAATTAAATTAACAAATAGAGTTTCTAAATATCGAAATAAATAGTAAAATAATAAAGATATATTTTTTTTTTGCTAAATTATAGCAAGTTTATAATTTTGTTATTATAATAATAAAGACAAAAACTCTTTTATATTAAAGTCTAAAAATTTTAATAAACTTTCTATTTTTTTGTATTAAAATAATAGTATTAAGACACGTCTTTTTAAGTATTTTATATATTTCTTTAACAAAAGATATACAATATTATAGTATTATTACTTTAATAATAAAAGATATAGTTTAATAGTATTATTTTCTATTGTGTTAAAACAATATTAAAATTCTACAATATTGTTACGCTAATACTTTCTACAAAGATATTATAATAGATTGTGCTTTGAAGAGATTTGTAGACGTCTTTAGACAATACAAGCAATTACTTGATAACAAGAGTTGCAACTATAGACAATTTCTATGTTCAATAAATCTTAAGAGAGATTCGATAAACCAAAGTAACAATAAGTAAAAATCTATAATAAATTGAATACAATTTAGAAGAAAGTTGTATTCGAAAACTATATATTTTTCTATTATTGAGTGTTTAAAATGTTCAAAAAAGTCAAAATCTTAATTATCTTAATTATTTTAATCAAAATTTAAGATATTTAAAAGTTAAATTATTTTAATTATTTTGATTTTGTTAATAGATTTTTTCTTTTTGATTATCTTTATAAAGAGCGATGCGCGACAACTAGTATATATTAGTATACAACTTGTAATACTATTTTTTCTTTTCAAGAGTTTTTGTTTCGAAACTATCTATTCTTTCTTTATTATATTAACAAAGCTAATTACTATACAACGTCGCAATTCGATTGCCAACTATCGCTATAGACACGCTTTTATCTCAATACGTTCTTGTCGAGCTTGTATATTGTTTGGCGTGCTCTATTAAGTAAATAGAGAATATCTTAAGTATAAAAAATGTTATCGAAAGAATCGAAAATATAATTTGATTTTTAACTATCAAAAAATAGATAAGATTATAAAGAAGACTAAAAAGCTAAATAATAAAATAACTAAGTTGTGTCTAAGAATTGCGCATAAAATAAAACAAAAAAAACACTAATTTTGTTGTCTAAAAGATATAGATAATATCGAATCGAAGAATATTTTAAAAATCGAGAAAAACAAAAGAGAGATTAAAAATACAAAGAAGATACTCGAAGTTCTATTTGATACAAATATTAATTTATTTTTGTTTGCTCTTTTGTCTTTTGATACTTTGTTTTCTTTTATAAGTAGCTTTGTTGCTAACAAAATTATTGCAACATATCAAAATAGTTCTTCAAATTCTTGAGTAACTTTTATATATTCTTAGAGATAGAATATTCTTTTTACTTGATAAGATATTTTTGATCTTTTTGTTGTAGAATTTTCTCAATCTTAAATTGTTTCTCTTTTTGTAAATAGAAATAAAAAATATTTTGTAAAAATATAGTTAAGTTTGCTAACTTCAACAATAAAATATAGAATATTAAAAATATTTTAACGTTCTTAAATAAGTCGAGTTTGTAATTGATTGATTTTTTAGTTTTTTTAACAAAAAACAATCTAACTTTGATATAATTCAATTTCTTGTTTAACTTTCTTGTTCTAAGATTTTTTGTAAAAAGATATATTTTATCTCTCTCTTTTAGCTAAGATGCCATTTTTCGTTTTTTATTTTAATACTCGATTAACTTTTTTTGTATCTTTGAGATATTGTTATATTTTTTTTTCAATATTGCTACTCTTTCGATAATTGACTACATAGACAAATGTGTGCGTTTTTTTTTAAAAAAATTTAATTTCTTGCTATAGTTGGCAAAAAATAGAGTTATTCTAGTAATATTCAAAATCTTTGTATTAAATATTAGTTATACTATAGATAAAAGTAATATTCAATTGCTATAAATATTGTTAATATAGTATTTCAAATACTATTTAAGACTTTGATTTGTTTTTTTTGTCTAACTATTTGTAATCGAATAGTAGACAATAAATATTCGAAGTTTTGTATCTAATATTAAGAGAAGTATCTTTTAATAATTAAATATAAAGAGCTTGTCTCTATTACTAATTAGTCTCTTAAATATATTGTAATATTGTATAAGTCGATTTAATATAATATATTTTAGTTGTTTTGCAATAAACTTCTCTTTGTATGCAATAATATATAAGTATTTGATAAATTTATTAACTATTATTAGTATTAAATTATATCTATCTTTAGTTGCTAGATTTATCGATTTAGACAACTTAATAATAAAGTTTATTGTAATTTTATTCTATAGCGATTTAGATAATTTCTAATATTGAATTTTGCTATAGCTTGTATATATATTATATTTGTTCTACTAATAGCTAAAATATCTTTTAATATATATCTCGACAACTTGTTTTATCTATAAAAACTAACAATACTAATATAAAAGCTAAAAAGTTTTTGTTACTCTCAAATGCTCTTGCAATAATTTGTTATAATATTTTTTTATATATTTGTCAATCTTGTTAGTAGATATTTGAAGTTTTTCTTTCTTTATTGAAAATTCTTCTATATTATCTCGAAGTATCTATAGTGTAGTATTTAGTTTATATTTGTTTGCTAATAGTAATTTGTTTTTATTAATTTTTAGTATACTATAATTAAACAATTTCTTTGTTTCTATATAATTACTTCTTTTATTAAATGTATCTACTCTACTATTATTTTTGTCTAAAATATACTATATTTTAAACTTGTACTATTTAAGTCTTTCTAACTATTACATTTGTTTTTTGTTAAGTTGTTTAATAGTAGTAAAATATACAAGATTTTTATAATTTATAAAAATTGTAAGTTCTAATAATTCTTCTATATATACTTTTTATAATTTCAAGAAAACTACTATAGCAAGTAGTTTTTTATTATAAATATTATAGTTTTGTTCGACTAACAAGAGTTTTCTCGAGAAATATATTATTAAATACTATATATTTTTATATTTTTGATTAAAATATATATCGATAGCTAGATTTAATGCGTCGATTTTAATTCTACTTAATAATTGCGAATTGTATATTTTTAGTACTAATTTTTTCAAATATTTTAGTTTAAGATTTTGAAATAATTTCTTTTTTGCGAATTCTTATAACTATAACATATTTTTTTTTGTAAAATTTGTTAGTAGTATTGTGTTTGCTAAATAGTTTTTAATAAACTTTTTGTTGTAGTTTATAAAATCTAGAAAAAATTATACTTTTTTTATATTTGTTAATAATTTTTATTTTTTAATTGTTTGTAGTTTCTCGAAATTTATACGTACTTTGTATTGTTTAACAACAAATTCAAGAAAATTAATTTTTTTTTAATAGAATTTGCATTTTTTTGACTTAAAATATAAGTTTCTTATATTTAGATATTTCAATATTTTGAAAATATAACTAATATATTTTTTCAAGATTTTTGAGTAAATTATAATATTGTTCAAGTATACTATAACAAATTGATTTAAATATTGTTGTAGTATATTATTAATTATTTTCTAACACGTTGTCGAAGCGTTTGTAAATTCGAATAGTATTATTGTGTATTTGTATAATCTATATTGTGTGCAAAAAGCTATCTTTTACTCTTTCTTTGTCTTTATTCTAATCTAATTGTATATTTCTTGTAAATTCAATTTAATAAAATACTTTGCTTCAAATAGTCGATTTTAAAGCTCGCTAATATTAAATAGTAAATATTGATTTTTAATTGTAATATTGTTTAACTTTCGATAATTAATATATAGATAAAAAATTCTATTCTTCTTTGATACAAAAAGAATCAAATATTCTGTCTATAATTAAAATTTTTTAATAATTTTTTTTTTTTTTTTTTTTGTTAAATATTCGCGAAATACTTCGAGTTTCTTCTTAAATAAAATATATATAGATTTAAATATAGATTGTTTGTCTAATTTAAGTTTGATTTCGTAATTTTACAATTAATATTTAGAGAGAGTCTCTATTATTTTTTTTTCTTAAAATAGATATTTTTAATTGTTGTATATTTGTAATACGTATTTTAGCAATTTCTTCGCTATATTAGATAGTTCAAGATTTTCAAAAAATTTATAATTTTCTTTATTTATTCTAATTTTGTAATTCGACTAATTTCTATCAATATTTGTCGAATCGAACTCTATTAGATTGTTTTTTTGCAAAAATATAAACTTGCTACTTGCAATCAATTTTCGATTTGTTCTTTTATCTATTATCGAACGCTATTAATATATAGATTAAATATAAATTATATAATTATATTGCGCAAATCTAAATACTTTTGTATTTTAGTTAACTTCTAGATTGTACTACTTCAATCAAGATATTTCTAGAACAATATTGTAAGTAGTTATTTTTACTATATTAAAAATTAGTTTTTTGTAATATTGCTAAATAGCTATCGATAATAGTTTTGTTTCTTTGTTTACTTTTTTATTCCCGTCAAATAATAGATTTTTATCTACAATTACTAGATTGTATATATCAAATTTTTTTTAAATAAAATATTTTTCTCTTTTAACAAAAGCTCTAGCTATAAAATTATCTATTGTATTAGAATTGATTATTGTAGTAAATTGACAACTATTGATTTTAACTAATGTAATAAAATATTGTATATATACTGTTAAATTTAGTTGCTACTATTAAACTAGAATATTATATTTCTCTAATATACTTTTTATCAAAAAATTTGAACTTTTTTTTGTTTTTGTGTTGCAACTTCTGTTTCGAGCGTTTGCTTACGCTAAGCTTCTTTCTACTATTGTTTAAAAATAGATAGCTTTCTAGAGAATTATTTAGATTCTTTTTTGTTTTTTATATAAGTTTAACAAAAATTGTTGTAGTATTTAGTTCAATTGAGTGTCGCGTATTTTTTTGCTTTCTTTATCTTTTTTTAAGATAGACTTATACTGCTTAGTTGTTGTTCGATTTTATTAAAAATTTCTTTTTCGATAATAATGTCGCTTTCTAGCGCTTTCTTGCATTTATTTACAATTTGATTAATCTCTTTATCTCTTAATAAACTAGCTAAAATATTAAAATAATTTGTAATATTGTCTAGATATTTGTAAAAGTTCTATCAACTATATTTGTTGTTTAAATTTGTTGCTAAATAAAAATATAATATTCTTGATTGTTGTACTTCTATAGTTTTATTGAGTTTTTTGTTAATTTTCTATATAGATACAAATATTTTGTTTAATAATATTTTATCTAGAATTTTCTATAACTAATTTGAATTTTCTATCAAATAGTAGTTGTTGTTCGATTTAGTCTTGGAAATATTTATTTCTATATTAGTTTGCTTTCTAATATCTTTCTAGCTATTAAATATCTTTTTTAATATAGTATTAATTTGTCGACAATTTATTAAATTTCGTAATCAATAATCTCTTGCAAAGTGATTCGATTTGCTATATAAATAGCACGTTTTCTAAAATTTGTTATTTTGCTTTTTTCTAAAATTCTTTTTTTTATATTGTTAAGTAAAATTCAGTTTTATAGATATAGATCTACAATAGTCGAAATTACTATATTTCTAATTAGAACAAAATTTTTTCTACTAATATTCAATTACTAATTCAAAAAAGATTTCTGCTTTTTCTCGAAATTAATTGTATTTTTTTTTCTATAATTCTTTTATATAGTTTGTTGTTAAGATCGATAGTTATTTCGATAAAATCGAATATGTTGCTAAGAGTTTTTCTATTATATATAATTTTGTCTTTTAGATTGTTTTTGAGATTTTGTCGAAATATTGTTATAAATATAGTATTGTTTTACTCGATTAAATTAATATATTTTTGAAATCTAGCTATATAGTCTGCTGCAAAAATTTGTTAAATTAGATATTAAATTATTTTTTTTGCAATTTGTTTTTTGTTAAATGTTTCAAAGATTCTTCGAAGTTCTCTTTTGAAATTGTCGAAATTTGTAAATATTACATAGAGATTTTTGTTATAATTTTTCAAATATTTTTGTAAATTTAACTTGAGTTAATATTGAGTTCTTTCTCTAAGAAATATTAATGCAAAATTGTCTTTTGATTTGCTAAAACAAAATAGAAAATAAAATAGATATTTATCTATATAAATTAGTTTTTTAGATCGATACAATCTCTATAGTAGATATTAGATTTGTTAATTTTAATCTTGTTGTCTTTTATAATCGATAATTGGCGTAATATTAATAAGCTAATGTTTGGAATAGAGATGCGTTAATTTGATACAAATATTTTTTTAAGTATTTAAAATATTATACTAATACTTTCTACAAAAATATTAGAATAAGTTGTGTTTTAAAAAAATCTATAGATGTCTTCAAACAATATAAGCAATTACTTAGTAATAAGAGTTGCAACTATAAATAGTTTCTATATTTAATAAATTTTAAGAGAGATTCGATAAATCAAAATAACAATAAATAAAAATCTATAATAAGTTGAATACAATTTAGAAAAAAGTTGTGTTCGAAAATTATATATCTTTCTATTATTGAATATTCAAGATGTTTAAAAGAGTCAAAATCTTAATTATTTTGATTATCTTAATCAAAATTCAAGATATTTAAAAGTTAAACTATCTTGATTATCTTGATTCTATCGATAGATTTTCTCTTTTTAATTATCTTTGTAAAGAGCAATGCGCGACAGCTAGTATATATTAGTATGCAACTTGTAACAAATATTTAATCTCTTAATTAATCTCTTATATATAAACAAATATATCTAGTTTTTAAGATATAGACAATTACTAAATATCTTATAAAAACAATATATTTGTCGATATTTTTATCGAATACTATTTTACTTATATTAAGAATAAAGCTTTTTATATTAATATATATAAAATATAAACAATTTTTTATATTTTTTGTCTTTAATTGTTTTAACTTTGCAATAATAAAATTATTATTTATAGCAATAATATTGTTATTGTTATTAATCTTAATAAAAAATTTATTTGCAACAATTCTATAAGTTTGTTGCAAAATATTATTATATTTTTTGCTTTTAACAATATATTAATAGAGTCGATTTAAATTAATTCTAAATTAAATAATTTTATTAATTTGTTTTTATACAATAAGTATAAAACTATTGCTAACAAATATTTATAATTAATATATTTTATTAATTAGATTCTTGCAACTTTCTTAACTTCTAATATATAAAAATATTTTTAGATTAAAATATAATTCTTTTTTTATAGTAAAAACTTATTATTATTATTAGAAATCTTTATTCTATTGTTTTTAAGAATTATATATAATACTATTATCTTTATTTTAATTGCAATATTTTATTTGCTATTATTTAAAGTTTTATTAATTAAATTGTTTGTTTAAAGTTTAATTGTATTAAAACAAAAACTATTAAAAACTATATTTATAATCTTTGTTTTATCTATATCGATAAAAACTATTTTAATTATATAATTTTTAATAGCTTGCTTCTTTTTTGTATTATATACAATATTAAATATTGTTAAGACAATAATATTTCTTGTAAATACAAGATTATTATACAAAATATTTTACTAAATATTTTATCTATATTTGATATAACTATATATTTAGACACTATTTTTTATACTATTTTTTGTCTTATCTTTGTAGATTTTTTGCGAATAGACAAATTTATATAGAATATATATAATTTAAATAATACAAACTTTGTTAATTAATTAATTATTAAATTAATTATTAGATTTCTAATAAATAGATTTAAACTTAATATTTCTATCTTTAAAATAAATCTTTTTTGCAAGAATATTATTTTTAAGATTGTTGCTATTAATAATATCAATTATACAATTATTTTATTAAGAAAAATACTTTTTATAGTATTTAGTTGTTTTAATAATTCTTTATTTAATATTGGCAAAAATATCTTTAATAAAAAAAGAATTATTGATATCTTTTGTTAAAGACTTTGTTTACTAGATTACAATAATTACTATATTAGTTTTTTTTTTTTTTGTAATACAATTACAAAAGTATGCAATTCTAATATATTAAAAACAATAATAATATTTTTAGATTAATAAAAGTTTAATATTTATTTTTGCTATATTAAAATTAATTTTAATTTAGTTTTGTAAATTTTGCGTTGTTACTAGAGTTGCTAGTTCTTATTGTTTTTGTTTTAACAATATTATTTTAAAATTTAAAAAAAGTTAGTTAACTTCAAAGCAATTCTAATAATTTTGTTAATAATCTTATTTTATTAATAATCTCTTTTGTATATATTTAGATAACAATAAGATATTTTTCAAAATAGCTAGTGCTCAAATATCTATATAACAAAAATAACATTTTTGTTTTCTTTTTTTTGTCTATTTTGAGTTTTAAAAGCAATAGCAAAGTTCTACAAAACAAAAAAGCTAATATCGAGAATAAAAGAGATTAAAAGAGCAATACTTAATTGTTTGCTATATTATTTAGTATAGTAATTGTCTATTGTATTTCTTTCTTTTTCTCTCTTTCTTATTGTATTCGACTCTTTTGTCTTGCTCTTTTACTTTTTTTGCTTCTATTGTCTAGATAGAAGAGAGTTAATCGACTTCGAAACAGTCTTGATAACTTTGTCGATAGTCTTATTCTATTGGCGGCCTCTTTCGCACGCATTTAGGCGACAATAAGATGCTTTTCGAGATGGCCGATGCCCAAACACCTGTATATAGAAAATGGCATCTTTGCCTCCTCTTTTCTGCCTATTTCGAGTCCCGAAAGCAGTAGCACTAACGATTCAGGGACCCCTCCCTCTATTAGACCGTAGATCGCCGCACCTCGAACACTGATGTCACTATAGACTTAGGCGATTAGTTTGCAATCAATAAGCAGACGCTGAATGGCATTGTAACTTACCTCGTAGTGATTTCGATAGACGTCTAATATGATTGGATGCAAGCTTCTCGAGTTGTATGTATAACCCACACATAAGGCTCTGCCCAAGCTTCTGGGCCGTCGCAGTGATCTCCGGGGAGAAGCTTCTCAGCCCTCTCTTACTCATGCGCTTCATCAGCCGTACTATAAGTGGTACTATGTACGCAAGAGTCTTTCCAGAGTCTAATTTGAGGCAATATATCAGCTTTTTAGAGCGATAACGAGGCTCTCTGGGGCGCCATAATAAGTTCTGTATACTGGCCTTTGGTAAGCCCACCATAATTGGTGCAGAAAACCTGCCATCTCACTCTGTTCTAGCCCACAGCTAGGTTTCTTCAGATCGGCATAAATGTGAGAACTGTGCCGAATAGAAAGTAATAATAGCAATCTTGTAACTCGGAATCCCAAAGGTTAAAAAAATTTCACCAAATCGAGAATAACAATCAAGTAGACTAAATTTAGTTTCGAGTGTTTATCGACTTCGATATAAAGTTCGAGTCGAGAAATCTTACAAAAGATAGATTGTCGAAAATTCTTGTATTCTAATAATTGAGTCTATCAAGAAAACAACTTAATATTGTCTCGATTCAAAGTGCAAGCATTGTCTACCAATTTATCGTTGTAGAACAGCGTGTTCACCATCTCTGAAATCTGTGGGTGCATGCTGATTCTAGCTGTGTGTCCTTCGACACCTGTGGGCGGTGGAGGATATTGATATCCTCAGAAGTTTTCGAAGTGTGGTGGCTGATATCATTCGCTAAGTTGATTCTGCTTGATGATAGTGTCTGTCAAGTACTGCAGTTCGAAAGGATCATGGATGCCTTACGCGGCGAACCGAGATGCAGTGCATCCAGGACCAAACTGTGCTCCTCAGAGCGAAGTAGCAAAGCACGACTTCGGCCACTATGGATCCGGGTTTCTTGTACCATTCCATTCTTGATATCGAGAGTGGAGGGTGAATTTGCATTGCCCAAGCACATATTATATATTTATACTACAGCCGGCCATGCAAGCAATAGATGATATGGCGATGACAAGCGGGCTGCGTGCTTCCTAGTAACTATAGCGAAGTTTCGTCACGGCGAGCCAGGGTCTTCCTGGCGTGCTCAGATTTGTCTGTTATTGATGCCAGGCTGGGATAGATGCTCGGACTACCT
>JAABUL010005352.1_pt1 | contig 16058 bp, 36 predicted proteins | sample 5559151 | NCBI WGS metagenome assembly JAABUL01 (sample SAMN10711876, study PRJNA513368) | rock metagenome | isolation source: Antarctica rocks | place: Antarctica: Victoria Land, Pudding Butte sud | reverse complement strand
GTGCTGGCCGTACTTGGGCTTTTGGCGAACTCCCGGTCTGGGAGCAAGTGCTCACGGTCTGCTCCAGTGGCACTTCCCTTCACTGCCCGATAGGCCTGCCTTTGCCGGGGTTTAGGGCCTCTACATACATCTTGCATCTGTAACTGTAAGTCTCCACTTCCACAGCACTGCTGAAGACTCGTCCTCGGGCGGCTTGTGCACAAATTCCCAGGGTGCAGTGCTACAAGCCGGCATCACCTCGACAGTGTAGTAACTCAGATAGCAGCCTGCTTTCTGTTGCTGCACGCGGCCGCCACCGTCGCAGCTATTGCAAGGTGGTTCTTGCAGCACACAGAGGCTGCAATCAGGCCTTTCAAGCGCGCTCAGGACGTAGAATCCGCACTTGGCCACACGACATAGCAAGCGTTGCCCAGCATGGCGTCGAAGATCAGGTGGGCCGACACACTCGATGATGACGAGGAGCGGGAGATCCCTGTCGGCTCAGTCACTGGGCCCGATGCCAAGGGCGTGAAGACGGTGGTGGAGTACAAGAAGAACGACAGGGGCGAGGTCGTGAAGGTCACTACCCGCATCAAGACGTCCAACATCGAGAAGCGGGTGTACAAGGTGGGCCGCCGCATGTTCTGCTTGAATCGGCCCCGCAGTCATTAGCGGCAATATTCCTGCAGCTGCACGCTCGCACGCAGGACATCATGCCCTGCAGCTCGGTCACAGAGCACTCAGCCTACGCTGGCAGTGCAGCCCTGACTATCGGGCTCCAGGCTGCTCATGTGGCACAAGGCAACTGCTGACACGCTCCCGCGCGCTTCTCACCGCCCGCAGTCGCAGCTGGAGCGGCGCAAGTGGTCGCGCTTTGGCGACGCGCTGAACGAGAAGGAGGGCGACTCGGTGACGGTGCGGGCGGTGGAGGACATCCCCTTCGAGCGCGTGCGGTTGCAGAAGAGCACGCAGGAGGAGAAGAAGACGGCAGTGGACGTCGCCACCGCGCTGGCCATGGGCGACAAGAGCGCCGTTGGCACCAGGTGTGTGACTTGCGTGCTGCATAGCAAATCTGCTGGAGGAAGCGGGGCGTTTGGGACTGTTGGGTCATGAGCGGCTATGGGCGACAAGAGCGTCCGCACCAGGCGTGCAGCGTATCCGTTTTAATTCCTTTCGAAGGAAGCATAGCTGCATGCAAGACGAGCGTCGCCAGCGTGCTTGCCATGGACGACAAGAGCGCCGTTGGCACTAGTGCGCGGCTATGGCGCATGTCCTATCGTCAGAGGACAGGGACAGCATCGGAGCGACAGGAGCCAAAGATTGGTGGTGTGAAAGCGCCGAGTCTTGCATTGCTCGTGAGCACTGTCCATGCTGCAATGGCAGCTGCACATGACGGTTTGGCAGGACCCTGACTGACTTCAGCGATCGTCACACGCTCATTTGAGATGTTGCCGGACATCGCTCAGTAGGCGCGCATGCCTCAGATGTGGCAGACCGAGCAGCATCCGGCCAGGAGGGCAGACTTAGGGGTGCATTGGATGCGCAACCTTCGCCATGCTGAAGGCACTGATGTGTGTTCTCTGGCGCAGCCTGAAGGACATGAGGGACCAGTGACGCATGCTGAAAGTGGCCGCTGGTGGTGGCGCCCGGGCTTGGTCCTGACGGGTGCTCGGAATGCTTCAAAACCCTGTGCAAGTACGCCAACATGCAATCTTCCTGACGGCAGCCTGAGGGACACGCCGTACCGGCGGCGTGGAGCGGCAGCGGGTGGTGGCGCGCGGCCTCGGCCTTGACCGGTGCTCGGAACCCTTCAGACCCTGAAACAGACCATAAGCATGCAAGTAAACCATGTGATGTTGCTGGACCGCAGCCTGAAGGACATGCTGTACCGGCGGCGCATGGAGCGGCAGCTGGCGGCGGCGCGCGGTATGGGCCCCGGCGGCGAGAAGCCGCCGGACGAGGACGGCCCCGCAGGCGGCGTGCTGCCGACAGCCGGAGCCAAGGGCGGCTATGTGCCCCCCTCTGTGCGGTGGGCTTACTTCTCCGCTGCCTGATGCGTCTCAGAGATAACAACAACTGAAAAAGAGACGTTGTATGAGAATGGCCCTGAGGGTGGCGTCCTGCCCACCGCCGGTGCCAAAGGCGACCACATGCCCCCCTCCGCGGCGAGCTGCCAGCTGCTTGTCGTTTGGCGATATGCAATCTCGGATAGTGAAGGGCCGCACTTTGCCAGCATTGGCTCAATGCAGCCTCGAGCTGTGCTCAGGATCAGGGGTCCGGCTGAACTTATTGTGCGGCAAGCAGTTGCACGCATTCAGCAGCCAGAAAGAGTTACGGAATCCTGATCATCACTGGCGCACTGATGACCAGTGCTGATGGTGACGTCCATTTTGCCGCGCAGGAACCGGGCGAGCGGCGCTGGCGCGTCAATGGGCGACTCGATGCACAAGCGGGAGGAGAACAGCGTGCGCGTCACCAATTTGTCGGAGGACACCCGCGAGGACGACCTGCGGGTGCGCCTCTGTCATTTATTGCTATCGCCTCTTTCATTTATTGATATCGCCACAATCCCTCCAATCAACGACTGCCGCTCAGACTCCCAAGCAGGCCGTCTGTTAGCGGACTGTCCGTGGGGACGATCTGCTGGATCACAGATCTGCAGTACTTCTTGGTCCACAGCATCCTACTTTCTGACCAGTTCTCCGACTCGCCTCTAGCATCAGCGGTGGCGTCACCTGAACGACTTGATCCAGTGCGCAGAGTGCACTGGAGCTCCTGAGCACATGCCTTGTTGGGCGGACAGCGAACCTGTGGTAGCGCTTGTTTTCATAGCAACACGAGCAGTCACATATTCGCTGATGCCTGCAACTTGTGCTGTCGCCGTAGGAGCTGTTCAGCGTGTTCGGCTCCATCTCCCGGATATACATCGCGTACGACCGCGACACCGGCGAGTCGCGCGGCTTCGCCTTCGTCAACTTCGTGCACAGGTGGGTCCCGGGACCTTGCAGCGTCTCCATGGTGTTTAGAAGACGGCATCCCATTCTCTGCATGCGGTGTCGTCTGGTCACACAAGCTCGCTGCATCGCGCGTTGCTCACTCGTGCTTTTGCTGCGGCTGAGCTTTGACAGCTGCTGCACTCTATGCTTCGAGACCTGCTGAGCTTTATGCTGACATGCTCCTCCCCTCCGCCGCTGCAGGGACGACGCCAACCGAGCTATCGAGAAGCTCAACGGCTTCGGTTATGATAACCTCATCCTGCGCGTTGAGTACGCCGCGCCCCGCACCGAGCGGCCCGGCGGCTAGGGTCCCATTTGCTCCTGGAAGGTGGTGTGCAGCAGCTACTATGCTACTGTCTCGCGGGCGGCAGTGTGCGGCGGCGGCAGCGGTGACGGTTTCACCTCTGGGGGGTTGACGCCTGGTGCCTGCTGCGGGCGTGCGCCGAGCGGCTTGGCAGCTGTGGGCTTCAGTGCCCCGCTGGAATGCGCCGCGGCGCATGACAGGCAGCTGTAGTTCTTTCTACCGCGCGGCGTCCATGCCATGGGTGCACGAGTGCTCGTCCTGGGCAACCAAATGGCCTGGCGGCTGGGGGTGTGCCGTCCGCAGGCTGCGGGCGAACGGTGCGGCCTCTGACAGCTGGGATGGTTGCCGTTCTAAGATGGCGCGGACTAGGGAAGACGTCGTTCAGACAACCGGCACTCGGCAGGCACGGCGCCTCTGGCAGTTGGTGTCCTGCGGGCTCACTTTGCGACTCCTGGACGGCACTGCGTGTGTCATGTCGGTGGAACTGTTGGCTGGATTCATTATGAGAGGCAGCTGCTTTGGCGCGGAAGGGATTGAAACCTGTCGTTCGTACTTTGCCCTTCCCAGAGCACACAGCATACCTACCACATCTGTGTTGCAGAAGAACCAAATGGAGGCCGCCCAAGGATGCAGGTTCAGGCGGGGATCCCGCGCAACAGTCATCGCACTCTCTTCACCTGGAACTGCGGTCTGAGCTCTTGCAGCATCTTTGGAACCAGTTCGAAATGTTCAGGGACCAACTTCAGTTCTTTACAAACAGCTGCTCAGACCAATCGACAGCTACGCGATATGCGTGGTAACCTGCCCACGACATGGGTTTCGTGTCCACTGGTTGGGGAACGAGAGCGACGCCCACAGGTCCCGGAGAAGCACTGCATCCTTCATCGACCCCTTCCGAAAACGAGAAGCTTGAGCACGAAAGCTGCGTCATTGCCTGCACTATACGCACTCTCATTGAGTCAGCCGTCACTCAGCTGTTCTTACTGTCAGCTACAGTGCACGGCCTACAGGACACATTTCAGTTTGAAGAAGTCCGATTCAATCGGCTTGTCGTCTTTCGCAAAGTTCAAGCCGGGAAGACAGCATCGTGACACCCCTTAGCACCAGACCTGCTCAGGACTTAACAACAAGCGCTGCAGACCATACAGGCGCGATGACAATCTGTTTCCCCTGTCATGCTGATGCCGCATGACGCGCATGCTCTGCTCGCTCGGGCCCGCAACCGCATGCAATGTTCGACACAGCAGTTTCCAGACTCAAACAGACATCTGATTGATCGTTCTATCACGCAGGAACCATGGGCTAATACCATAACTCCATACTGGAGTCTGGGCCGCTCAGCATCACGCTGGCTCAAGACGTTGCAGACGGCAAGGCCAGCATCCAGCTGGCGATAATACTGGCCAATGGGGTGGGGCACAAGCAGTATGACGCGACGGCGGAAGCAGAGAGCAGGGCCGTCAGCCAGCTTGCTGGTCTGTCGACGGGCCACCCCGAGGCGCATGGCGCCTGCCGCCTGATCTGGCCATGGCGGCGGCGCAGGCATCACTGTCAGCCGAGCAGCAACAGCGAAGCTGCAGCTGTTTGCGTTGAGCTTCCACCGGAGGATCAGCCATTGAACATTCCAACTCCTTTCGCGTTCCTTTTGCGTTCCTAGCAGACAGCAAGGTACGAATCGTACAGTCAGCAGCAGCAACAGCAGCAGCCTCCATTCTGCCGATCAGCCAGCAGCCCAAAATGAGTACAACATGCATCGGGATGCCCTGCTGCAGCATCTGCGGCAGATTCAAACAACATCGCAGCATACAGCCTGCCTGCCATTCAGAAGAAGAAGAGCTCCTGATCAGGGGTCATCGTCACCGCTGCGGCATGGTACTTGATGGCGGCATTGCAAACGCGATGAACTGATTGAATTGGATGCAACCTCAACCTTGCGTCAACAGTGTTCCATGTACAATAGGGTGCAGGCACAATCATGCTGGATGCGTCGCCGCTGGCGCCCGGGCCGCTCGCAGCGCAGCTGGCACAGCAGCTGGCGGACGGCACCCGAGCGTCCCGCTGGCCCCGAATGCTGGCAGACGGCGCAGCGCAGAAGCAGTTCCAGGCGCAGGCTGAGCGCGAGGGGCGGCGGCAGCTGGCCGCGCTGACCGCGGCGGCGGCGGCGCCCGGTGCAGAGACAGCACAGCCGGCGCAGGCTCCGCAAAACCCAAAAGTGCCGGGCGCCGCGGCGTGCAGCACCCGCACGCAGTTCAAGCAGCCCTCCGTGGAATAAAAGAAGCATTAGCGGGAGCTGCGATCCCGGCGGGGGGAGCTGCGCGCTTCGAAGGAGCGCCTCGAGGCCGAGCTGGAAGCTGCGGCTGCGGACGGCGGGCGTGCGGCGTCGAGCTGGAAGCTGTGGCCACGGGCGGCGGCGAGCAGCAGCAACCTGAGGTGAAACCTGCGGCCACGGGATGCGTGGAACGATATGGCACAGGTGCAGTATTCAGTCAGCTTCACTAGCGTTCTTGGTTCTATGCGCGCATTCAAGATCCGACTGTGCATTACACCCTCAGGATTGCCGCCGTATTGCTATGTGCTGCGCACCTGCGCTTGGGCTTGCTTCGGACACCCAGGAACGCCCTAAGACCAAGCCTCTACTTCCCCCGCAGGGCTTCTCCAGAAGTGTCGTCAAGGGCAGGCTCAAACCGGATGGTGCGGGTGTGGGAGGCAGCGGCGGCGTACAGAAGGTTGTGGGCAGAAAGATCGGCGCTGCTGGCAGAACAGGCAACACATGCGATGATGGGCTGCAAATGGAGGAGCGCTCTGGCGAGAACTGATGCGCATGGGCGGCAGCCGCTGGTTGTCGGCCACCAGGAATGCCGCTGGAAATTGAAAACACAAGTGTGTGCAGGCACCTGACATGACGAAGGCGTCTTGTTGCCAAGCACTGTGCAGTGTGAAATGTAAGAGAGCCATTGAGCCGGGACCAGAAAGGTGCTTAGGAAGCTGAAGTGTTTTTTAAAACTTAGCTGGACTTGTAACTACAGACGACGCATCATTCAGGCACCATGCCTATTGCACAAGACATACACACATGCATGCCGCCCAAAAAGGACAGCATTGTCAGAAAGCACGTGCCTAAAAGCAATGCCCACACGAGTAGAATACTACACCAAAAGCAGCTGGAGTCTACCGTTTCGTCATGTTGGGGTGCTGCTGCTCAGTCTCCGCTCCTGCCGCATATCTACGTTTGCTCTCACTCTGCTTCAGTGCCAGCGCCGCCGAAGCTGGTGCGCCACCCAGCAAAACCACACTCGATCCGCGTGGGAGCCACCGGTATGTGGCCCTGCCCCCCCTTGCGTCACTTTCCTCGCCGCCACCGCCGCCGCCGCCACCGCCGCCGCCGTGGTGCTACTCACATCGATGGCCCGGGGGCGGGCGGCGCCGCGGGCGCCATCGCGTTGGTCACCAGCGTCTCCGTGAGGCTGGAGGTGAGGACGGTAACCATGCGGCTCATGAGGCCGTGCAGCGCGCCCGACTGCCCCGCGTGCGCGGCCGCCATGTCCTTGTAGTGCTCCAAGGCGAACAGCACGCACGCCTTACCCAGCTGCGGGGCGTCGTAGTTCTCCGCCAGCTGCGGGAGAATGACACATTTCAATCGTCCAGGTCTACCACGAGCATCAGGGTTGGTAATCCGAATCGAAGAAAGGGAGACACGCACGCCGTGCCCAGCTGCGGCGCGTCGTAGTAATCCGCCAGCTGCAACAGGGTTTATGAATAGATATATTACGGAATAGCGGAAGGGCGACGCGCACGCCTTGCCCAGCTGCGGCGCGTCACACTTCTCTGCCAGCTGCATGAGGACAAGGATGATGAAATGAGAAAGATGGATCACAGCGGCAGAAGCTTGCATAGCAACAGACTGTCATGGAGCAAAACCAAGGAGCAGCACGCCCAGTTGAGGCATGACAGCTACGCAGCAGATTGCGCGCACCCTGCGCGGCTGGCCGCAGGAGCAGGATAGTTTCAAGGCAGGAGATTCAGGCAGGGTCTGCGCAGTGGGGGCATTGAAATGCATAGCAGATGCCGCACCTCCTGCGCGGCGGGCAGCGACTCGACAGACAGCGAGCGCGCGATGGCGACTTCGCACAGCCGCTTGAGGCCCTCCAGCATGTACTGGTCCGCCGCCTGCAGCAGCTCCTCCGCGATGTCGCCCGGCACCTCCACATTGCCTGCGGAAGAACATCCAAGGGAAATATTTCATTTCAGCAATGTTTTCCTTACTTCGACCTTGCATGTGTGATCGTTGTTTTGTCGCCGCGGCAGCAGCTCTTCCGCGATGTCACCTGGCACCTCCACATTTTCCTGCGCAAGGCAGCATGGTCAAGAGTCCACGGAATATTGACATTTGCACCATTTCGCGATTTGGCTGCTCCGACGCCGCACAACAGGCCCCGTGGTTGCCCCGTCTGCAGCACCTCCTCAGTGACAATCGCTCGGCAATCGCGCACTGCCGGCAGGATGGCAGGTGTACAGCAATGCGGGAAATGTAGCTTGCAGCCAGGAAGGATTACTGGTGTGCAGCCTGTGCCAACAGCGCTTGGCGGCAGGCGCCCCACCTGTGTAGATGCAGCGCATCATGCGCTCGAAGACGGCAAAGCGGATGTTGGGGATGGGGATGACGGAGGCCTCCTTCTCCTTGTAATGCCCGTCGAACATGGCGCGGAAGGTGTCGGAGGATGCCAGCAGCGCGATGCGGTGCGCATAAAACTTGCGTTCCTGCAAGGGAAAATGCGTAAAGAATTGGAAGTTGTGAGTCGCGACTTTGGGAGGACGCCAAAAGGTTTCAAAAGACGCCAGCAGTGCGGTGGGCATAAATCCTTGCGCGCCTGCAGGAAGTTACATGGCGTGTTTTAGTCCACCGAGTCCCAGGGATAGCATCTGCTGTGCTCTTTGTGGCTGGACTGCCACAACCGAGGATTGTGCGAGAGGTGTGCAGGTGGCGACGCACACGTGCAGTGCTCAGCGGTGTGCAGGACAAAACGTTGATAGCTTGATAGGGGCCGCCTGACAAGCAGGACGTCCGTTGACGGAGGTTCCTTGTAGATTCTCACCTGCACGAGGAAGGTCACGTCGGAGAGCGTGGGGTTGTTGACGTACTGCTCGCCGAGAAAGACCTGCGGCGCGGGCGGCACCGGCGCGCAGTCCATCTCCCCTGTCACGTTGGCTTTCTTCGCCAGCTGGAACAGCGCGTCTGCGGGACAAAACAAAAACCTTCACAAAGCTGTCGAATCCGCAAAATTGTCAGCGTAGGGTCTGGCGGCTGGTCTGCAGCCACAGCCGCGCTGGCTCTCAGCGCTGCCGAGATCCCCTCGCAGCACATGCCGCGCCCGATCAGCCGGCGCAATTCGCACGTTGCACAAGCTAGCGATGTCAAATGCCACGCGCGCTCGGACGCTGCTGCTGAGCTCAGATGGCAGACAGGCGCTAGGGCAAGCAGACGCTAGAGCACCGGGGACGGCAGCTGCTCTGCATTTGTGGCGCACCAGCGGCCTCCCGCTGCAGCGCCTCCTGCTTGGAGTCGATGAGCATGTCCACCAGCACATTCAGCCCCCGCCGGTCCACAAACGCCTGCGACACCAAGCATCCACATCCAGTCAGGAACTCATTCGTCAGCAGGCATAGATTGAGCTGGGTGGTGTACTTAGGATAGGAACAGGGTTCGTGACCGAGCAGGCAGTGTCAGAGGTGGAGTGTCATGTGTTGCTGCGCACACAAACAGAGAGCAACAATCAGCCTGCCCAACAAGTGTCCAGCGGGCGCACCGTCTTGAGGTCGGCGGGCGCGGCGAGGCGCGCCAGGGCGGTGGCCACCAGCTGCTGCACCGCGCGGTCCGAGGAGTACATGGCGTACAGGATCTGGTGCAGCACCTTGCCTGTGAGGAGGGATCGATGGAGAAGGGCTCAGCGAAAGGTGCACTTGGCGCCAGCAAGAGATCCTTCAATGTGCCAGTGTCACTTGCTGGTGCGGAGTGTCTGCTGCGTGACAAGCATGCGGCGGCACACACAGCAGGCAGGGTTGCTCTGTTTTCAAGGCACATCTGCCGCTGCTGACGCCTCACCTGTGATCTTCTCCTCCAGCCGCTTGATCGTCTTCTGCACGCAGTCCTTTGACGCCTGTTGCAGAGACAGCACAAGCGTCAGAGGAACCGGGCAGTTCAGATCCAGCGAGGTTGCAAATGGATCTTAAGACCTTCCGCTGTGGCTGCAGCCCCCTCAGAACGATGCCCATACATTGCTGCCACGCCCAGTGCACCAGGAAGAGGCGACCCACAGAGAGGGAACAAACAGAGCTGGCAGAGTGCGCAGGGCTAGCGCCTGCAATATGAGGTCGCATCGCTGGCGGCACTGCACGCCGCAGCTGCACATAGCGATATTATTGACGCCCCAACAGAGAACGTCAACTTCAAATAGAACAAGGAGCATGTTACCTGCACGATGAGGTCGCACTGCTGAAGGCGCTGCACGCCGCCGTCGCGCACAATGTCCGCGATGTTGTCCTCATTGTCCGCGAGGCCGTACAGCGCGAAGGCCGCGTTGTGCTGCAGGTTGCCGTTCTTGCTCTCCAGCAGGTCGAGCAGCGGCTGCAGGCCCCCCGCCTGCACATGTTTGGAGGAGTTTTCAGGGTTCAGAGTGTGTTTGTGGTGCAATTGAACAACTATGGCTCCGCTTCAGGCTGCCGTTCTTGTCCTCCAGCAGGTCCAGTAGCGGCCGCAGACCATCCGCATGTTGGTGGACATCACATATCGATGAAAACAGTAGTGAGAAAACCAAGAAGAAATCGCCGCATTGTGCGGCAAGATTGCCGTTCTTACTCTCCAGCAGGTCCAGCAGCGGCCGCAGGCCCCCGCCTGCGGTTTCGGAACGCAGTAGGTTGGAGTGCAACAGTTGGGTATTGGCAGTAGGTAAATAGGGAAGAGTGCAATACTGGCAAGGGATTTGCATTGCATCTTCAAAATTGAACCTTTGTAACGACCAACACATTGTGGTGCAGCCATTTCAAGTGCATACTGGGCTTACTCGAACCCCGGGATCGGCGCCGGCACGAGGATCTCTGGCCCTAAAGCCGCGATTGCACTTCAGCCGTGGCTGCATTCGAACGTGTTGTTTTGCAATCCACGGTCACCTGCACGATGCCGGCCTGGTTGTCGGCGTTTTGCGCGAGGCGGCCGAGCGCAAAAGCGGCCATCTCCTTCAGCTGCACGTCGCCCTGCCCCAGCATCGCGATCAGCGGCGGCACAGCCCCTCTCTGCGCGCACGCACAGGTTTGGATCAGGCTCGAACTGTGCAAGTGCGAGATCCCTTGCACGGCTGCCGGCGCATACACTGCTCTGTCTGAGGGGTGGGAGGTCTCTGCTCTTAGTCGCTGCTCTTGGCAACCCACAGCAAAGGCCGGAGAAGCCCCGGCAAGCTGTGCCGTCCCAGGTCAGAGCTGGGTGGGGCATCACAACATGCTGTAGATGCATGCCAAGCAGGCATCCGAAACCATAGTCTGCACACCCACAAACATCCCCAAAGAGCCACACCTGCACGATCTTGGCTTTGTAGTCGTCGGTGGTGGTTGCAAACTGGCCCAGCAGCAGCGCCGCCTCCCGCTGGCTCTCCGTGCACTTGCTGCTCAGCAGCCCAATGACTGGCTGCAGCGCGCCCTCCTGTTGCGGCAGCGAATAAGCGCACAGTCAGGAACAGGCAAGCACAACGTGGAGTGCCGCCGTGCAGCTTTGCAGCCTTGGCGTCAGGAAAACACCGTGTGATCAGGCTGTCTGAAACCGTGTCATCAGGCTGTCTTAAAGATTGAGTTTCCTGTGTGCGTGATTTCGCATGTGCGGCGCAGGATGCAGCGGTCAGCGTGAAGCTGGATGGACAGTCCCACACCTGCAGCACGGTCTTCTTAATGTGCTGTGAGGAGTGCACGAGGTTGCCGATGACGCCGACCGCCTCATAGTGGATGCCGACATCATCGCTGCGCAGCATCTGAAGTCACGAAAGAGAAGGAGTTTGTACGAGGCAGAAACCTGCTGTACTAGACCACGGATGTGTATGTATTGATGACCAGAGACGACGTAAACGTGATAGCAACAGCTCAAGCCAGCCGCAGGATCACCTGGATGAGCGTCGGCAGCGCGTGGCACTCCACGATGAGGTTCTTGTTCTCCTCGTTCTTGAACGCCAGCGTGCGCAGTGCGCCGGCCGCCGCCCGCTGCACCTGCGGGTATTGGTGGATGCACGCGGGATTGGTAAAAGGGCGTGGGCCCAATCACAAAAGCAATGCACGACCTCCTTGCAGATGCCATGCATCCACACCAGGCTCTGCAGGCCCCACGCACAGCGCGTCCTGACACTGCTCAACTACTATGCTGCGCTTGTTGGCGCCGCGCCCACCTTTGCGTCAAAGGACTCGAGGAGGGCCACGAGCGGCGGGACGCCGCCCTCGCTGCGCACGCGGCACTTGATGCTGACGTTCTCGTGGGCCAGGTTGGTGATCGCGTCTGCGGCGCGTCGCGCTACGCTCGCGCCCGGCCCCGGCGGACAGCGGCTCGGCACGTGCTGCTTCAGCAGGCCCACCAGGCCCTGCGGTGTTGAAAATGTGCAGTTCACGTCAGTGGCCATGCCAGAGCTGGATGAACACGTGCTGCTTCAGCAGGCTCACCAGGCCGTGGAAGGTGGAATGCGCGCGGTGTGAAAAACATGCAGTGGGCGGCAGTGACCATGTCAAAACAGCTGCAGGCGTGGGTCTTGGAATCGGGACTTAGCACCACCTGAGAGCGGTCCAGCAGCATCCAATGGAAGCAGATACCGCGCAGTAACTGGATAGTGAAACATGACGATGTTGCAGGATGCATGCTGTGGCATGCAGCAGCCGCATTCCAGTGCAGCAGACGCATAAAGTGCCGCACCTGCAGCGCGCCCCTGTCTGCGATGGCGTGCTGGTGTTCCGGCTTGATGGCCAGCAGCCCCAGCACGAAGCACACCTCCTTCTCGATCTCCTCGCCGCCATTGCTGCAGCATACAGAAACACTCGTCAGCCAATATCGCTGGAAGCACATTCTCAACGCATGCGCAGTCAAAGAAACATCTCCCGTAGGCGCAGGTCAAGATGATGTCGATGCTCATGGACACTGAGGACGGTGATGGACAACAGGGTTACACAGAGCAGCACTGACCTGGAGACGACGAATTCGCGCAGGTTGGTGGGCTCTGTCGGCTGGAAGATGGACAGCAGCGGCACGACGACCGAGATGCCACCCTCCGCCACGATGATGTCCACATTCTCCTCTGCGGGCAGGAAACAAAGGCGTCAATGTGAACATGAAATGACAGCAGATCGAGCTTGACGCAGGTGCCTCTGCCGTGATGATGTCCACATCCTCCTGCCCGGAGAGAAAACGCTAATTGTCAAATGTCTACGCCCACCAGCTCCCCATTAGATTCAGCTTGACGTGATTGCACAGAGGGCACATGACAACTTGGCATGAAATGCGGTCCTGCCCAGCACCTGTTTTCGAGAGGTCGGCAAGGCCATGCGCGGCTCGCCGCAGCGTCACCCGCTCGGCGCCCTCCGCTGGCCGCTTGCCACCGACGCATGCTGCGCTGATCACCGCCAGGAGCCGGCGCACCTGTGCATGTCACCAAAAACCGTCGGTAAGATGCGCGCCGCGTTGACCCTGGAACTCAGGTCATCATAGACGACGGTGTAGAGACATGCACGCCGCAGCAATGTGCATGAGGCTGCATAATATAACACCGAGCAGGGATGAGCAAGCTGCACAGCGCGTGAGGCATGGTGGTTGACCATATGTGCTCTGACATGTGGCCCGAAACAGGGGAACCCCTTTCTGTTGGGACGTGTAACAGCTGTATGCGTGTGTCATATACACGCATGTAGCCAATTTGATTGCTCAAAGCAGCGCGCGTCCATGCCTGCCTTCGGGCTTACACCTAATCCCCTGGGTTTTCCAGCCCTTGAAAGTAGCGAGTGGGCACTAAGTGCGACAGGCAACGCGCGAGCAGCCCCGTACGAAGAAATGATTCAGGCTGCGTGCATGCTTGCACGGCAGAGCAGAGGAGGCTGCGAGCACCTGAGCAGTGACAGAGTCATGGTCCTCCTCCTCTGCCGGGGCGACGCTGGGCGCGGTGGGGCTGACCGGCTCCTGCTGTGGGTCCTCCAGCTTGCGGCGTTTGACTGCCTGCGTGGTCTCGTCGCGGGAGGCGCCACAGTCAACGGAGCCGACCGAGCTGGAAGAACTCAGTGAGTGAGCTCTGTCCATAGGCTTTTTATTTGCCCTCGTACGGCCGGCAGCCAGGCAGCTGCGTCGCTGCGTGCCACCAGACAGTGAGCTGCAACGCAGCTGAGAAGGATCCGGGCAACCGGTGGCAGTTTGACTGAGTGCACGGGTTTAAATGGGCACACTGTCTGACCCCCTGGTGACAAGCTGGGGCGTGCAGCGCCCGGGGTCTCACGTGCAAGTCACCCAAGACAAGATTGCGAGACTTTGCTGAGGTGAGGCGCCCGCCTGCTGGTCAACAAGTGAGCGCGCTGTTGGCATGCAGAAGAGTCAACTATCAGTCCAGCACGTTGACTCTAAACCCTGATCGCGAGCCTCCCAGTACATTAGGCCAGCGCGTCTTGGCCTGGACGAAGCAGCACGCTTGCGCATCAAGGCATCAGATCGACCCTATACCTCTTCTTGTTTGAGGTTTGAAACCTACGCATGGCTATATGTTCATAAATGCACCAGGCGGCACACGCCGCAGCCGTGCCTGGTGTTTCTTGCGACCATGCCATGCGTAACAGTGTTAGCGTGTCATAGCGGCAGCATTACAGCGGCATGGCGCTCTTGACCGCATTAGCAGTTCGCAGGGTTGCTGCACAGTCTCCGTGAGTGGAACTTCCTTGTAGCCATATCCTGGTGCTCTGCTTTATGTGCATTGCATCTTTGTATGCGTTTGAGGAATCTATGATGCGGCGCGCGCTGCATGCAAAGCAACCCACTGCTTTGAAAAGAGCTTCGTTCTGAGCATGCCTCGTGCGGATGCACTCGCACATTACGCTTAAACAATCAATTTTGGCACTGTCAACCACAAAGTTGACCAGGGTACGCATGCCGCCAAGGCAGTTGCGCGGACCGTGTGCGCTGCCGATTGGCGGTGGCATGCGGGCAGTAAGCAGCCTTGCTCAGCACAGAACTTGCGATTTCATGTTCTGTGAACATTACGAAATCACCAAGCAAATACGCAGGTATCTACCCTGCTCCGCAATGAAGGCTTACGGTGAGGTACGGCAGGTCAGCAATTCTTCGCGGCTGCCAGTGGCGTTTGGAGCCCGTTCCTTCCTCTCATCATTCCTCATTTTTCTCACCAATCACTCATGAAATCTTTATGCAGCGTGTCCTGCGTTGTCTACCAATTTTGTAGTGAAATGCTCCAGCGGCGGCGCACATCGTGCACTGAGGTTGTCAGCCAATCTGACGAAATTTTGCCGTAATCCATGCGCCGCCCTCCGCTTGCCAAGGCTTGGGTTTTTAAAGCGTGAGGACGGCCAGCCTGGCACGAAAGGCACTGTTCATGGCAGCACTAAGCGGCTGTGGATAGCAGCTGGCTGTATGTGGACGTCCGCAGATAGTTGCGCAAGTGATTTCGCACATGCAGCTTACATGCAGTAGGCCATACTTCATACTGCAGTCTCATTGGTGTTGTTGCTGCGCACGTATTGTTTGCAGGAATTCGATGTTCCCTTGCGGATGGCATGTATGTTTATATCAGTGGCAAATTCGCGACATTCGAATTGTACAATTCACATGTGCATGGGCGATCGCCTGTGCGTCCAGGTTGATATTGTGCACCAGAGCTTTTATGTCGACAATGAGGCGTGGGCGACGTACGTTTGCGCTGAAATTAAATGCACACATCTTCGTGTTCGTGCTGAAACCCCCCATTCCAGGACATTGAGACACCGGCAGAGGAATGTGACCATGCACCTCCACGATATGCGTCTCGAGGGCGCGGCATTTGCGGGTGGCGGTCAGAAAGTCGTCCGCTGCGGCCGCCAGCTCATTGCACTGAGCAGTCAGAAATGCCGCAGTGAATTGCAGTGCCACCATGTGTACATTTTTGGTCAAGCAGTTATTCGGTAACATCTCTACTTCAAGTGACAATGATGCTGTGCCTCTCGGACACTCGTCACAATTAAGGCGTCAAGCTGTTCCGCTGTACTCTAGTAGGCATGACCCGACGACCGCTACAATCCGCTGCCGGATTGCCTCATTCCATTGCAGCTCGTCCTCTGCCTGGCACGCTTCCGCCAGGAGCTGTCGCCATTGCGATTTCGTGTATAGCCTGGGGCTCGATGGTGAGGCGGCTGCCGCAAAGCCCTCTGGCACCCTGCTTCGTTTGATGACACCGGCTCGCTCAGCGCGGCGGAGTGCGCGAAACTTGAAACACACCCCCGGCAGTCCGTGCATGTCAGGAGCCCGCGGGCCCGCGGGAGCGCGCACCACAAAAGCACAAGCGATCAGTCTTTGGGGCCAATGCCAAGAGAAGCTGAACTACACCACAAAGCAAAACCACGACCTGCAAACAGAACCAAAACCCACACCAGCTGCATTCAGAGAAGAGCCGCTTTGCTTTTCTCGACATTACATCCCAGGCTCATCGATACATGAACACTAGTAGGGGTAGCTATAAGGCTGGAAAAGCGAGGGAAGGCGGCAAATGACGGTAATGCTGCGGCGCTGTCCAGCC
>JAABUL010005350.1_pt1 | contig 16063 bp, 24 predicted proteins | sample 5559151 | NCBI WGS metagenome assembly JAABUL01 (sample SAMN10711876, study PRJNA513368) | rock metagenome | isolation source: Antarctica rocks | place: Antarctica: Victoria Land, Pudding Butte sud | reverse complement strand
GTGGCCTCGCGAGGGATGGGCAACCTGTGCTCTTAGCGAAGTGTCAGACTTGTCTGTCAGCAACTAGGGGATTGGGAATCCTGTCGCTTTATTCACGCCTGACGCCCTTCTAGGCGCAGACGGCGTCGAACTTTCAACTTTCAACACGGTCCTCGTTCAGCTCGCGCAGCAGAGCATCTGTTGCTCCCTGGTGTGATCTGCAGCAATTTGCGGGTCTCGAACCAGCGCTGCCGGACCGAGCGTGGATCGTCAGTCCGAAACTCTCCGAAACGAACTGCCAGATGCCGCGGATGCATCGACGCATGCATTTGGAGGGTTGAATTGATCAGAGGTTTGCGTGTTTGGGTGCGTAAGCAGGAACAGCACCGCCATCAGCGTTCATTCCTCTCTGACATGGGTGCGTCCAGCAGCAAGAGCAACGGACCGAAATCTTTGACAAGCAAGCACATTCGCAAGGCCATTCGCAACAAGCAACTGGCTCCGGTCACTGTCGGCCAAGATGAAGACCCCTCCGGAACGCTGGACGCATGTGAGAGTGGTTGCCCGCGGTCCTGGCGCATGATGCCTTCGGCGACCCATGATTGCTGTGCTCCCTGTTGCATGCTTGCCACAGTGGTTTCTGTGATCCAGCAAAGAAATTGCTAACATCTTAAAAGGCCACAGCCAGATGTTGCTGCATACATGGATTATGTTGGTGCTGCGCAGGCCCAATCTGCCTGCTGCACTTCCCGGCCGTCAACACGGCCGCCTGCTGCGGCAGCTCCCTGTGCACGGAGTGCTTCGTACAGGTGATTCGAGCAATGGTGAAACGCGTGCATAATGTTGCAACCGCTCTTGCTCTGGGTTTGGCGCGTCCCGGACATGCACCGGAAAGCGCGACCGTCTACGAGGAGGGCTGGCACGGCTCAAGACGCTAATTCGTATAGCGTCTTGAGCCTAGTGCATCACGCCGTTCAGGTCGCGCTGTCGCGTCCGGAGCAGGCAGGCCTGAACTGCCCGTTCTGCAACAAGTCGCCATGCGCCGTCATCTACAAGGCCAAGACGCCTTCGCAGCGGCTGGCGGAGCGCTCCGAACGCGCTAATGTGGAGTCGGCCTTGCTGCGGGCGCGGCAGGTGTGCAAAATGTGACTTTTAGGCGCAGCAGCAACGGTCTAGATTAGAGCTGGGGACCGGCTCGGGCATCGCAACCATTTGTGGGCGGACCACAACAGCAACAGCTTGCGCGCAGAGGTGCTGTGTCAAGACCAATCGCATGATGTAGGAGCAGGAACATGCACCCCCATCCGGTGTGCAAACTTTCCAGCTGCGTTATTGCAGGAGGAGGATCGCCTGGCAGAGCAGCGGCGGCTGAAGCGCATGTCTGAGGGCGCCGCTGGGACGCCCATGTCGCCGGAAGAGGTAGACGCTCTGCCCAAACTGACCTGAACACGGTAGACACGGCAAGACTCGGCGAATGTGTTTAATCTGCGTCAAAAATGAGGGCATTTCGCTTGTCTTCGGGTAATGGACACTCTTTCACGTGAAGTCACCAGCTCGCACGACGCCGCGGCCCTGGCTGCTGGGAGCGCAGGTCTCGCTGGCGGAGGCGTGGGCGAGGGCGCGGGTGGTTGTGCCAGGCAGTGACACTTTCCAGTCCGCATGACAAACTTCCCAGGCTTTTCTTGTTTCAGGGCTCGCTGGCGGGAGAGTGAGCGAGGGCGCGGAGAATTTGTGCCAGGCAGTGATGTCACTTTAGGTTCGCTGGCAGAGGAGTGGGCGAGGGCGCGGTAGGTTGCGCAAGGCAGTGATATACGCTTCACAAGGAGAATGACACAGCAACCTTGTTTGCTTCGATTTGTTTCAATGGTTCAGGGTTCACTGGCGGAGGAGTGGGCGAGGGCGCGGAAGGAGGAGGCGGGGTACCTGGGCGGCAGGAGCGCTGGCATTCTTGTCAGCCAGTCACATGCACCTTCCAGCGCGCATGACGCAGCATGACACAGCAATTGCGGCTCCTTGACACAGGGTTCGCTGGCGGAGGAGTGGGCGAGGGCAAGGCAGGAGGAGGCGCGGTACCTGGAGGGGCGGCAGGAGCGTTGGCGAGCGACTCTCGCGCGTGCGCAGGCTGCCGCCGACTCCGGCGACGACGACATGGACGTGGAGGAGCTCATGGTGCGCTCAAGATGTTGGGTTTATGAAGCATGTGGTCAGTGTGACCCTTCGCATGGGAAAGGCGCGCGGCACGCAGGCCGACTCTGGCGATGACATGGAGCTCATGGTGAGACTACAACATCCTGAAAATCGCCTCGCTCAGAAAGTGGTTCCACACATACAGCGAGACAACACAGGCTTTGCATAATTCGTGCATTATGAGTTGATGACAACGCACACTGGCTTTTCTGAATCAGATCTGTTGAGACATGAAAGTAACCATCAAGTTGCTGGTGCTGTAAAGGCGCAAGTTGGTCGCCCGCCTTGCAGCTTGCGATGCCTGACCTGCACGCTGTGGGTGCTGCGCAGATCATGCAAGCCATGCTGCTGTCGCTTGACGAGCAGCACGGCGGCGCCGGCAGCAGCGGCGCCTGCGGCAGCTGCGCCAGCGACGGCGACACCCGGCCCAGCGCCGGCGCTGCCTCGGGCGGCAACGCCCCCGGCCACTTTGGCGCTGCTGCCGCTCGCGCCCGCCACGGCGGTGCCTCTGGCGAGCGGCACGGTGACATTGGGCGGCCCGGCCCCACAGCAGGCCTGCCCGGCGGCGCTGGAGCCGCGGCAGCAGAGCCCTCGGAGGCAGGCGCCTGCGCAGGTGCGGGTGCAGGCGGCGGCGCGGCTGCAGCAGCAGGCCCCGGTGACGCCCGCGGCAGCGGCGACGGCGCGGCGCAGGAAGACGTGATGGACTCCCAGCTGCTGGCGCACGCCGCGGCGCTCGCGGCAAGCGCCACGGGTTTTTGGCTCGGCCCGCCCGCCGGTAGCCCCTCCCAGGAGGGAAGGGCGCCGGCGGGCGGGCGCCCGAGAGTCGCCTCAGCGGCGGCGGATGCAACAGCGGCGGCAGCAGATGCGCCTGTCCTCGAGGTCAGGGCAGTGAATGGTATCCAGCTGGGTGACAGCGCGGGTGCTGCAGCCGCGCTCGGCCAGCCGCAGCCTCAGAGTCCAGCGGCTATGCCAACGGACTTGGCGACTGCCGTCGGCTCTGCAGCACTGGCGGACGCACTCGCCGCGGCAAACGGCTGGCCGCCCACGACGGCGCGGAATGCGAGTCGGCAGCAGGCGGCGCAGGCCGCAGCCAGGCAGCCGCCGCCCTTTGTCGGCATGGTGCTCGTCCACACTGACGGGGCGCCGGCGGCGACGCCGTCGTCACCAGAGCGGCCGGCGGGATGGCCGGCGGCAGCGGCAAGAGCCGGAGCAGCATCCCAGCCCGGGGAGGAGCCTGCAGTGGCGTGCACCACCGCTGCAGGCGGCACCGCTGCCGTAGACGACGAGGAGCCTGCTGCAGCGCTGTGCGAGGCCAGCGGCGCGGCGCTGATGCTGCAGCCCGACGGCAGCGCAGTGTTTGTGCTGTTGAGCAGCGGTGCCGCTGCCGCAGAGGCATCACCGCCGGACGCAGTGGAGGGCGCCGCCGGCGTGCCGCTGTACGAGCTGAACTGCCAGGTGCCGTTACAGACTGCTCATGAGTGGGGTCTCTCAACGTCTTGTCAACCTCAGACGTGTCAATTAATCTCAACCCCGCATTTGGCGCAGCGCTTGTACATGCCTTCCACATGCGAGCACATGTGGGTTTGTTCTGCTCGTTCCAGATGGCTCATGCACATGCCTCATCTGATGTGGTGCTACCGCCTTAGCTGCAGGACCATGCCGACCACGAGTTTGTCGCCGTGGTGAATGCAGCCGATGCTGCGTTGCTGCAGCACACGCGTGCGGCTGTGCAGCGGGAGATGACTGCGACCCAGCAAGCCGATGAGGCCTACAGGTGCTTGTGCACTTGCCAGAGTACCTGCGCTTGAACTGCTGTGCATGATCCTGAGCTGCTGTGGCGCTCTCGAAAGACTCGTGTACCCTTAGCAGACTCTGTTCCACAAGCGGTCGTCGTGCTGCATGATCTCTGTCATGACCTTCCCTGATATTTCATGGACTGTGTCTTCACCTTCGCAGGCAGGCGCTGGATGCGTATGCTGCTCAGGATGCGGCCATGCAGCGAGCCATGCAAGCAGCAGACGAAAGGCTGAAGGCTGCATGGAGTTTAACGTGACGCTGGCGCGAAATTGGCTGGGTACTGGCGGCATTCAGATGCTACCCTGTCCCGGAGACGTCGGATGTACGAAAGACCTCGTTCAGGTGTTGGACTTGCGTTGGGTCTTTGTTTGTACACTCTAGGTATAGGCAACAGGTCGTTTGTACATGGCTGTATGCACCATTCGCCTGGTGATCGTTTCGAGCTATATCTGTAATTGTTGTTTGTGAAGTGACAGGGGTAAGGGTAGCTACCTGAGGAAATGTAATGGCGGCGCATTTCAACAATGCAACACGACCATCAAGTGTGACAAGCGAGCTAATTTCTTTCGGAAATGCAGGCAGGCAGCGTTTGCACGTCGCGACGTCCTTGCATGTGTTTTCAAACAGATCCTTCGTCCCAGATCCTTCAGTTCCAGATACGCCGGCGGCACAGATCAGGCGATGACCTCCTTGAGGCCCCTGATGCCCAGCTTGGCAACAACCTCCTCGTACTTTGGCCTGCGACAAGAAAAGAACAATGAGCTGGAGACAGCTGCGGCACGGTGTTCATGACACAGCACTGCATGCACAGCATGCTGAAAGCGAGCCACATCGTGCATGCAGATTGGCACAATGGCAAGCACGCGCTCACCGGTCGACGCGCTTGAGGTACTCCATCAGGCTCTTTCGCCGCGAAAGAGTCTGCATTTGCAGAGACACAGTGAGTCAAGCAGCTGCTGTGAACAAGTCATACAGCAAGTAGCCTGCACAAGCTCCGGCCGGCAGTGTTCGCCAGACACATGGCAAACGGCTTTCAATTGGAAGTGACACGTCATTGTGGTGAGAATTGCGAAGATTGTACGATGGCCATGCTGCTGCAAGGGTTTCAAGGTCGCGTTGTAAGGGGCAAGGCGAGCCAAAAGCAGCACCTTCATGAGGCCGCGCGTGGACGCATAGTCCTTGCGGTGGACCTGCAGGTGTGCTGTGAGCTGCTGCACGCGCGCCGTCAGCTGCGCGATCTGCACCTCCGAGGAGCCGGTGTCCGACTCCGCCCGCTTGAACTGCGCCACTCGGGACTTATCTGTGTTGATGCCACGGTACCGCGCCCTGCAATGGGCAGCCATAGGCAGGGTTCAGGCAGCATCGCGGTGTCCTTCCTTCAGATGACGCAGAATACGCTGGACTTCATGCTGCTCCATGGATGTCTGCAGGCATGCTGTGAGCTGCATGCCGCTCGTGCGGCAACCGTCTTCCGGCAGGGGTGCGGCGCCACGCACTGGATCGAGAAGGCTGCTGGGCGGCGCTGGATGGCTGGGCAGGCCGGCACCCTGAGGGCTGTGCCAGCGGCGAAGCCTGCACGAGACAACATCAAAACGTTGGCTTGGCAGCTTTCGTTGGCTTGGCAGCTTTCGTTGGCTTGGCAGCTTTCGTTGGCTTGGCAGCTTTCGTTGGCTTGGCAGCTTTGGATGGGGTGGCACCCAGATGAACCTCGGTGGAGGACGGCAAATCCTGCAGAGCGCTCTGCAAACAAGTGAAGAAGCAAATTTGCAGAGGCCTGCCATGCTGCCCTCACCGCTGCGAGCTGAGGAGGTGTTGAGGGTGAGGCTGCCCATGTGCGAGAATAGGCACTGTGCCATTGCGACCGCTGTCGTGCGGCTGGCTGGCTCGGTCTCGCCTGGTGTATGCTGCTGTACTCTGCTTAGGAACAGAAGGTGTCTGCGCTCAGCGTTCTGGCCACCGCCGTGAGCTGGTGACGCCGCATGCATGTCAGGGTCGGTGATAAACCCAAAGATGAGCCTTGCTGGCGTCGCTGAGCGGCACAGCGCCAGTTTGCCAGTGTCTACTCACCGTGCAGCAAACATACTGGACAGCTGACCTGCGCCACACCGGGCCGCTGGGGAGTTTGTGCGGCATCTAGGCGAGCAAATATGGCGACGGCTGGCCACATGAGCAGCCACGGAACGCTCCTCCGCAGCCCCACAGCCCAGCCCAGCTGCAGAGGCATCTGCAAGGTGCTTGTGGCACGGCCTTACCGCACTGATCGCCGATCAGGGCCTGTGACCCGAACCTGCAAGCTGTACTTGTGAGATTGAGCTCCGAGACTGACGATTCTTGTGGCGCCTGCAGAGCCTGCAGGCCCTGAAGCTCCAGCACAGCGTGCGACCGGTGCAGCAGCGCAGGCACAGCGGCCTGTCATGCAGAGGTGAGGGGTGACCGTGCGGCACCTCAACTTTAGTGCATACTGTGCCTGCCGCGCAGCGCAGGCACAATAAGCCAACCTGCACGCAAGGATGTCTTCTCAACGCGATCGCCAAGTCCACTCAACAACCCTCGCCCTGACATGCGTCGCCTTTGCCTGTGCGTGCAGCCGAGGCAGCGGTGGCGGAGGCGCCTCAGGCGGAGGCGCCTCAGTTGGTGGCGGCCGCGGCGGGTGTCAAAATCCAGCGCAAGGGCAAGGACCTGTGGAACGACAGCTACTACCCCACGGGCGAGGACGCCGCCGCGGTAGGCAAGCCCTGGTACATCATTGACGCCAAGGGCCAGACGCTCGGCCGGTTGGCGGTGCTGGCGGCGCACCACATCAGGTACAAATACTTCTGGGAAGTTTCTGTAATTGCCCAATTTTTCGCAAAATGAAAGGGTGGCGGTGCTGGCGGCGCAACACATCAGGTGCCTGCCTTTACGTCTCTCACAGCTCCGGCGTCCATCTGTAGTGATGCAAGCCGGAAGGAGGGGGGGGGCTGTGTCGACGCTGCGATCATATAGGCTGCTGGTATCACAAAGACCTGGTGCTGGAGAGGCGCACCGAATGTGGGTAGCATGCCAGACATTTGGCATCTGCCATATTGACTGCTGGCCGATTCCGTTATCCACTCCGCAGCAGCTTCTGTTCTGCATTGAGCGCGGCGGCAGGCTCCTGCTCCGCTGACCGCCTGGCACGCTGTGACTGACGCCGCCTCACTGCCCCTCCGCAGGGGGAAGCACCTGCCGACATACACGCCGTCGATGGACATGGGCGGCTACGTTGTGATTATCAACTGCGAGCAGGTGCTGTCATCGTTGGCTGCTCTGACTATGCGAAAGCAGTGCAAGCAGACCAGTCATTGCCGTCAATACCAAATACCACTCACCGCCATCATGCTTGCGAGTTCATGCTTGCTTGTCTGCATGCTGCTCGAGAAGAAGTGTGAAACGCGCTCAATTGAGGGATTTCGCCCTGGAATTGAGATGACGAGGCCTGCGACACAGGTGGTGGTGACGGGCAACAAGTTCAACGACAAGCTGTACCGACGGCACACCACCGGACGGCCCGGCTCTATGAAGATCGAGCGCTTCAAGGACCTGCAGGCGGTGAGTAGGGTCGTCAAACTTGTGCATACTGTACTGTAAATCACACTGCAATTGACACCACAAGCCGCCCGGGGCAGTTTTGAGGGTTTCGACCTGCTTGCGGGCCTCTGACGCAAAACATGCACAAGCTCTGCTCTTGGATGCAGAGCTGCCTGAACTCGAATATATGCTTGCCGACCTGCCGTCCGCTGCGGCTGGCACAAACATGGTTGGGCTGTGAGCAGCCGGCCCCTGCGGTGACCGTGCCACTAGCCAAATGTTGACCATGTCCTGACGAGCAATGTCCTTCCCACGCTGTCTGCAGCGGATACCCGAGCGCATCATCGAGAAGGCTGTGAAGGGCATGCTCACGCGTGGCCGCCTGGGGAACCGCCTCTTCCACCACCTCAAGGCGAGTGCCGGCATCCCGCAATGCATGCTGGGAAGCATGTTGCGATTTCTCTCCCACAACCAAGCATTGTGATGCATGCCTGGAGGGCTTTGTAGATGGTGCAGGGAGGCTGCTGTGAGTCGCAGCAAGGCACAGACACCTGGTTGATGACCAGTCCTTGACAATGTGTCGCTGGTGTGGTGCAGGTGTACAAGGGGCCCAGCCACCCGCATGAGGCGCAGCAGCCAGCCGACATCACAGACAAGATCAGCAAGAAGCCCAGCGAGTCGCTGCGCTGAAGGGCGGGTGTCGACGAAAACACCCTGGCTGCAGGCCACACGACCCAGTTGTACCTGTGCGCAGTGGCCATTGCTCTTGTCGCAGCGGGACATCAGACCTTTGCTTCGGTGGCAGCACCGCGGTTCGTTGGCTTGCTCGAGGCTCACAGTACTGCGGCATCAACTGCTTTAGAGATTGACATGCGTCGCGCTGAAACAAGACTGAATCGACACAGACCATTTGAAGGCTTCAATGCCTTGCCAGATCAATTCAATCACTGTGCTCGTGGCTCTGGTCTGGCGAGATTCATGATACCCAAGTCCGGCGCAAGCAACACTCTGGTGTCGCCGGCGGCCGCCTGCGCCACCTCAGCATCCGCTTGTGCGCTCGATGCTGCAGTCACGACGGCATTCCATTCACGCGCCATCAGATTCACTGGACTTGAACTCGGAATCCCCAGCTGCACAAACGCAGGCAAACAAGCAACAGATCTGCGGGGCACGGGCAGCACACCTTGCTGTGGGCTGCCGCTGGCGTCTGCTGCATGCCGCGTCAATATCAACTGCCGGGCCCCTGCACCGCCAATCAAGCAGCTCGTCAGAATTGCAGGGGCAAGCTGCGACGTTCACCAGCACCACAAGCCCAAGGCATTTTGACAAATCAGTTACCATTGAAATGCAGTACACACCGAGTTCCGCCGCTGCCGCGCCTGCGGTGGAAGCCATGCCGTTGCCCTGCACCAGTCACTCGTCAATGCGTGATCAGACCTATGGCGTCGGGTTGGATGCTGGGCACATGGCGCTACGTCCGTACGTCAATTGGCCGCTCTCGCTCACGGTGGGGCCGCCGTGTCATAGACCTAGGCTTGCACCAAAGTGGGCCCCCGCTCAACGGCTCGCCCTGCGCCGGACTCGACGCCTGCGACTTCTTGTCGTAGAGTGCGGTCAGCACATGGACGCAGCACGAGAGCAATGCATGTTATGCAATGCATGGAGCCTAGTCGTGTCCTCGCACCTTCCAGGAGGCGGGTGCCACGGCGACCTCGCAGCCGGACGCCAGCAGCGGCGCGCGCGGCTGCGGGCTGTCACCCAGCACCAGCACCCGCCGCCCCGGCCGTTCCGGGCCCACCACCTGCGGAGCCACAACGTCCGGTGTGTGCGGCTTCGCGATGGTGGACGATAGTGCCGAGTTGCCTAAAATTTGAGTTGGTGCGCGCGCCAGTTGGCTAGAGACCGAGCAAGGGCTTTGTGCGACAGCGCAATCGGGGGTGTCAGTGTGTTGGGCCAGGGCAGCGGTCACACCTCTGACGCTTCCACGGTGCGGCCCTCCGCCGTCTCCACCGCCTGCCCGGCTTTGAGCTGCGCAAAGGCGCGCCCCGGCCGCACCCCCAGCGCCACCGCCTTCTCTGGGTCCAGCGCGCCGCTCCTGCGGCAGAATAGCACGTTTCGTTTGTGAAGATTGTGGCATTGAGCAGTTTTTGTGAACAACACAGGATTTCCGGCGCCACCACCTCTTTCAGGTCCAGCACCCCGCTTCTGCGGCAGGTGAGTGTGGTGAACATTCTCCGTTCAGACTCCCTTTTGAATCCTTTGACATCAATGAAGGCTTGCCGCTGCGGCCCGCCAGCTCGCCGCCAGCAGCTTGCCTCAACAACATGCTTGGCACGCTAGGGTGGCCGGCTGCTGTCTCTGCTTTTTGACAGGTTCGCACTGCGAGCCGTGTCATAACTCAGTTTGCAGCGATGCCATTGCAAAAAGCTACCTGTCTGCCTCCACGAGGGTATACGCCAGGCAGGGCGTGCCGTCGTGCGGCAGCGGCGAGGCGACGACCAGGTACTCGTCGTCGGAGCGGATCGTCCATGTCATGTCCGGCACCCGCAGCCCCCTCGCCGCCGGGTCGCCTGCGGTTGTTGAGTTCGGACCTAATGGAACTGAACTGAACAGGCTAGTAACGACCAGGTACTCATCGTCGGAGCGGATCGTTAACGTCACGTCCGGCACCCGCAGCCCTGTCGCTGCCGGGTCGCCCACAGAAATTTGTGAAGTGATCTACAGAATGACCATGTACATTTAGAAGCGACGACCAGGTACACGCCATCGGAGCGGATCTTCCGCGTCATGTCCAGCACTTGCAGCCCTGTCGCCGCCGGGTCGCCTGCCGCCAGCGGGGCTGTAGTTAGGGGCTTGAGAGTGCGTGCGTCGAGGCGAATGGGACCAGATCATGCCTGTGCGCCCAATCCGCTCAGCGGCGTCACCCAGCTTTAGGCCTCACACCAAGTAGAGGTCGGTGACACCCACAGCTGTCGAGGAGGTTGGTTCTCGGAGGGCATTGCTCTCTGGAGCCTGAGGACAGCCAAACTTCGGCAGGTCAACTGAAAGGCAGCGTCCTCTGCGCCATCCGCCATGCACCACGCTAGAAGCAGCATGACCGCAGCGCACCAGGAGGCGGTAGTGGCAGCGGCAGTGTGCCGGCACGCGCGTCGCCGCCCCGCAGCCGCCCGCCGCCGCGTCTATGCCGCTGCAGCCAGAACCACACACCGCAGGTCATCCCGCAGGCTCCGGCCGCAGCGGTGCAGGCAGTGCAACCGGCCCACCAGCAAGCAGACTGTCGATGGCTGTACACATGTCGGAAATTGTGCTGGTGACATTCTGGCAACTTGGCTGAATGCCAAACCCCAGTCGCAGCGGCACACCTGGAGCATTGCGGCCTGAGAGCCGTCGTAGCAGCCGGCAGGGTTTAGCTGGTCCGGCGGCAGCGAGCACACGTGCAGCCGCGCCCGCCGGTTGATCTGCTCGTACTCTGGGTGCCAGTTCTCGGCCTGTGGCAGATACCACACACAGGGCATCCGTAAGGCTGTGTGCTGGATGGTTGTGCTGGATGTATTTTAAGGCAGTATTGACCTCCGCACGCGCGACAAGTATTGACACAGGATCGGGAGCAGAGCCGCTCCTCATCTTGTAGGGCTCTTTGGGACATGTCGTCAGGCTTTTGCAGCGGCTCATCCGGCAAAGGCGGCCTTCGGCAGCAACAAAGCAGCCCAGGGCAGCAGCAGCAGCAGCAGCTGCGGCACCTCTTCGGGCGTCCAGCCGGCGAGGTCCGGCGGCTTGATGGCGAACTCGTGGATGATGACGGGCATCAGCAGGAAGGTGTCCGACAGCCGCAGCAGCGCATCCACATACTCTGCCACGCCCGCCGGGCCGTACACGTGCAGCTGCAAGGATCAAACGAGTGCAGCAAGAACAGAATGACAATTGACCTCGAATCAGGCACAGGAACGACCTGAAAAGGCGAGCACCAACAGGCGGCCACATATGCTGCATGGACGCCCGCCGGACCGTACACATGCAGCTCAAAACCCACTAAAGATGGGAGAAGGGCAACCGACAGAAGGAATGTCGCTGTGTATTAGAGCCATCAGACATGCCGCGATTTCGCTCGTCATTCCACAGCAAAGCAGCCATGCCCCAGTAATCCTGGTGCTTGAGACAGATTGAATACATGTGGACGAAATTGCAGTGAAAGCGCACCGGAACGTCGGCCATCTCATGCCCATCTTCCCTCGCCGAGCTGGCTGTGCAGAGCATGCCTGCGCGCAGCGCAAGAGATTGTTATGCACGCGTGCAGCTGCCGCTGCCGCTGCTGCTGCTGCTGCTGCCGCCGTCGCCGCCGTTGCCATCGCGCATTCGAATGCAAAGCGCAGGGCATCGCAGAAGCTTGGAAACCTATGCAGCTGAGTGTGAGACATGTCAGGACATTGCGTGGTCCTCGTTCGGCTAGTGCTGCAGCTGGTCACCTGGCAGGCCGTACACCTGGTCGCCGTCCAGGCAGGAGATGAAGATGCGGGTGATGCGGGACGGCCGCACGTGCGGCGCGTGCAGCAGCGCACGCTGCGCGTCCTCGCAGCAGTCGAACAGCAGGCACGCCCGCGCGGTGCGCACCGCCAGGCAGAACTTGCGCCTGCAAAACAGAAGGGGGTTTGTAGTCAGCCCCCGCTCGGTCTGCGGCTCGGCCGGCTGCGTGGGCGAGGGACAGCCGCCTGGCGGCAGCCAATCCGCATGGCATGCATGGAGCCTAACGGCATCCGGCACGGAAGCGTCACGACTCGACGCTGTTCACGGCTGGTGTGGTCGACCGGCGGTGATATGCAGGTCTCATACTGAGCTTCAAAGCTCACTCGCGGCGTCCGCCGTGCTCCGCCGCCGTGCCAAGGAACGTCAGCTGCAGGCCTGTGGGGTTGGCCTCGACCACGCTCGCGAAGTCTTCGTGATGCGGGTGCATCCACAGGCTGCTGGGAGCTTGGCTGCGTGGCGGCGCGCTGACGCCTGCATTCATTAACGATGCATGATGGCTTGCATCACCGTCCATTATGCGCATGCAATGTCGTCTGCAATGGGAGTGCTCTGAATCACCACACCTGCAGCTGCAGACGCTTCGAGCGAGCATCGTTTGATACGTCTCGCTTGCAGCCGCTGTTGAGTGAAGGCTCTGCGGGCATGCTGTCGTTCGAACCTCGGCTGGCAATGACATTGACGTTGTCTGCCGTCTAGGATTTGTCTGCCGTCTAGCGGGCTCTGCAGCATCGAAATCATTTGTAGTGCTGAGCTTGTTCTGGGGACTGTGTTTGCTATTGCTGTCGCTGCCACCATGTCAAGCCGTCGCTGCGACATGTACGGCATTTAGAATTCCGGCGAGAGTTGTCGAGGCAGTGAGCTCATGGCATGACCTCATGCGGCGAGCAGCGTATGTGCACACATGACGATGGCAGAGCTGCTTCGCATCTGATCTGAAGTCTATACGAAGTTCCAAGTTCACAAGTGCGCAGCTGACAATCTGAGTTCCTGGTCTACATGACCGAGACGCCGACCATGTCCTACAAACATCAATCACCGGGCCTGGGCAAAGAATCGTCGAGCAAGCCACAAGCAGTGCTGCGCTTTCGCAATACTAAAGGGACCCTTGGAAACCAAAGCAACCTGTCGAGTGCCTCCTGCCGCGGCGCATGCGGCGCCTCTAGCGTTCTACCCTTGCAGTTTCCTCTTCATGAACCTGCAAGCAAGCGTCGTGGTGATAATCAGCTGCACATCCGATCTAACACAGCGCTGTTGCCAAACGTGATACAACGACAGCAACCGCCACCTTGAACAGACAAAGCGACCGTCACACACACATGGCACAAGCGAACAAGAGAGTCCAGAGTCAGAGATAGCGGAAGGACGCGCACCAAGCGAACGAATCTGGCTCCCCCACAGAATCGCGTCAGTCCTGGCTGGGCTGCAGGTACGCCGACCAGCTGCGGTCGTCGGCGGTGACGACCGCCAGCACGCTGCCCCGAGGCGTGCGCGACACCACCGCCCCCTCGCCATCCGTGATGGCCGCCTCCCCGCCCAGCACCGTCTCCTGGTGCGCCTCGGGGAAGTCGATCTGCGGGACAGGACAGACTCGGCGTCGATAAAACTGCGCTTTCTGCCTGCGTTGCTGCATGTTATCGTGGAGAGTGTGGCAGACGGCACTTCACAGCTGCGTCAGTGCGCAGGCAGCAGCCCTGACACATCGCTACCACCGTCCAAGGCAGAGGGAGCAGGGTGGAGCGCAGCCCAAAGTGGAGGCTGTCACTGCTGCATGAGGCTGGTGCAGATGCAGATGGCTTGGAACACATGACTTCAAGAGCACGAAGTGTCTTGGGGTCGAAAGAACTACACACACCGTGAGCGTGGCGGTGTGCACGCCGTCGACCAGCTGAAAGGGGATCTCGCTGAAGCGCAGCGTCTTCTGCAGCCCCACCGGCTCGCAGCCGCTGAGCGACGCGGCCGCGGGGTTGACCGTGCGGTCCGCCGCAAACGCCTCGTCCGACAGCCGCAGGTGCAGCTCGTCTGGCAGCTCGTCTGTTTGCAGCAGAAATTGCCAGAGTCATTTCCAGTCTAACCCAAGAGAAAGCAGCGCCTGCTCAGCAGTTCTGCAGTGTTGCCGCCAAACGGCCCTGGGGTAGGTCACATGAGCATGGTGGGCGTGCACTTGTCAGCATTTGTCACAGCTTGCAGGCTTTGCCCCAAGTATTAGGGCTGGCAGGAGGCGGATGGGCCATAGTTTGGCGCTCACCCTTTGCAGTGATGGTGACTGAGTGGCGGCCGCCCTTCATCTTGTAATCCAGCGTGAACGGCGACTTCTCGATCTGCAAGGGGACGACGGCAGCGCGTCAGCATGGCATCACAGACAAACACAGAACAGTCAGGCAAATGCAGTCATGGCACAATGTCCAACAGAAATGCAGTCATGCACAAATTAGCCACTTGCATTTGACTCCATCTCAGCAAGGTGACCATGCTCCCCGCCGAGTTATCGAATCACTCTCGCACCGAGTTGTCAAAGGCGGCGCTGGACATGCCGTCGCGCATGCAGTTCGCCTCGGCCTTCATCACGGACTGCTGCAGCGTCGCGTCAGAGCGCACGTCTGCCGCCTGCAGGCGCCGGCCGTAGTAGCCGCCGTAGCCGCCGCCAGAGCCTGCGCAAGGCAGCGGACGAAGCGCGAGTGGGCAAGCCTTGATGAGCATCGAGACATGCTCCAGGACGACAAGGATGCATCGCACAGAGTGTGCTGTGATGCAAGAGCGTGATCCAACCCACTGGAAAATCCGCCTGCAACTCCCTGGAGAATCCATGCCAGTAAGAAATCAGCTCACCGTAGCCGGCTGAGGTAGTGGGAGGGGGCGGCGGAGGGGGAGGGGGCGGCGGCGGAGGCGCGTAGGAGGCGGCGTGAGCGCCTGCAGAGCCGTAACCGTAGTAAGCCACCGGTGGAGGCGGGGGCGGCGGCGGTGGCGGCGGCGGGGGTGGCGGCGGCGGCGGGGGAGCGTACGATGCGTAGCTGCCCTCAGCAGCTGCAGACAGGGTAAGAGGTGCACCGTATAACTCGCGTATGTGTTGAAAGGTACAGGCATTAAAGAGCCCAATGACATGAGACGTTTTTGCTGTTGCATGCATTCGGCACACGCCATGCCCAGAACGTAGCGAGGCAGGCCGTAACAGGTTTTTGCCGCAGGTTTTTTCGTACCTGCAGAGCCGTAGCCGTAGCTGATTCGCGGCGGGGGCGGCGGTGGCGGTGGCGGGGGCGGAGGGGGAGGCGGCGGCGGCGCGTACGAGCCGTATGAGCCATAGCCCTCAGGAGCCGCAGCTGCGATGCCACCAAAGTAGGTCGGGGGCGGCGGCGGAGGGGGCGGAGGAGGAGGGGGCGGTGGTGGCGGCGGCGGGGGAGCGTAGCTGCCATAGCTGTAGCCGTAGCCTGTGCGCCGGGCCGCAGGAATTCCTGGAATTCCTTGTCAGCTTGTAATTGCTGCACACATTTGAGACCAAGGACGACAAAACGATAGACAAAACGATGTGCTGGGTCCGGTTGAAAACAATGCACCGCAAAGACAAAGAGCAGAGCGCCAGCAGAGGTCTGAAAGGCATAGATCAGATGAGCACACCCTCAGCAGCCGCGGCGCCGCCGTAGCTGGCCGGCGGCGGTGGCGGCGGCGGCGGGGGAGGGGGCGGAGGGGGAGGCGGCGGCGGCGCGTATGAGCCGTAGCCCTCAGCAGCCGCCGCTACGCCGCCAAAGTAGGACGGTGGAGGCGGAGGGGGAGGCGGGGGAGGAGGCGGGGGTGGCGGTGGGGGCGGCGCGTACGAGCCGTAGCCTGAGCAGAGCAATTCAGATCTTCAGGGAGTGAGTCTTACTTGTCAAGGCTTGTCAAGAAGGCGTGCATCGATTAGCAAGCACGCCAGGGCAGAGAGTCAGATAAAATGTCAAAATGCCACAGTTGAGGCTGTAACTAGGGACTGGCTCACTCTCAGGGTAGGCGCCCAGCCGCACGCCAAAGTAGGTCGGCGGCGGCGGGGGAGGCGGTGGCG
>JAABUL010005348.1_pt1 | contig 16073 bp, 16 predicted proteins | sample 5559151 | NCBI WGS metagenome assembly JAABUL01 (sample SAMN10711876, study PRJNA513368) | rock metagenome | isolation source: Antarctica rocks | place: Antarctica: Victoria Land, Pudding Butte sud | reverse complement strand
GCGCCCGTCTGCCCCGTCCACCATCGCCTGACCGTCTCGTGCTCCAGTTACAGAACCTCGGCTATACCGTGTCTCTCCAACCGACTGCTCTTGGTGCGTGAGTCCGCCCCCTTTTCATATCAGGCAATGCGCACCAGCGCACGAGGCTGCGCAGGGCGGCGTAGCGGCGGTTGTACGTACTGGCCGCGAGGTGCTCCTGCGTCGCGAGGAAGTCGGCGGCCGCGGCGTGCGTGAGCGCCGTGGCGACGGGCTGACCGCCGACGTGCGCAAGTAGGGGGGCAAGATCCTGGGCGTAGCTCTCCCAGGTGCGGGCGCTGAAGCGCGAACGAACCAAGAACCGCTCAACGGCCACGCGCAGCGGTGGGATCAGCGCGACCGGGGGAGCCACCCGTGTCACCGATACCGCAGCCATGTCTCTCTCCCCCCGCCCCTGCACGCGTTCAGCACCAGACCGGCGACCACGTCGGCGACGTGACGCAGGGCCAAGCTCAGGACCGCGCCGCTCACGAGGCCAACCATGATTGCCATCTCCGTGGTCATCCGCCGCCCCTCCGCGCGACCCTATCGCATATAATACGCATTCTACACGATCCAGGTAGAGGGTTGCTCATGCGTAGGGCGCTGACAAAAAGGGCCAGTTATCGCACCTAATAGCTGCGATAAGAGGACTGCCACTGCGGGAAAGATAGCCCTGCGCCATCGCGGGGCGAAACGTCGTGTCACCCAGGCAGATGCAGGGAGTTGGACAGGTGCAATGCGCGCATATCGCGTTTTTGTGGGCTTCCCTGTGCTCGATGCTGCGTCCTTGCCCCACTGGCCCCTGCGCGGATGGACTTATCGGCCAGCACACCAGTGCTCTGAGTGGGCATTGGTGAGGTATGCATGAGGGAATGGCTGCACGCGTGAGCACAGGCTGCGTAGTCAACTGACAGCTGTGCGAGAGTGGATCATTGACATTGATGTCCGATTAGGGCCACGTACAACGGCTCGCGGCGGCCGGTCCCAAGGCGTTTGCGCACGGGTAGCATGCCCGTGGGGCCGGCGTTTCGGAGCTGGTGATAGGGTTGTCTGCATCCGTCCGAGAGTCTCTCAATGTCAACGACACACTCTCACACAGGTCACAGGGTCAATTCCGCATCGCTCGCATCATCCTAATGTGTACGCGGGTCCCAGATAGGGACGACAGGACGCGCGCACAATGAAGGTCGTCGGGAGCCGAACCTTTGTCTCGACGTTGAGCATATCATCGTTATCCTCGATGAGGCGGAGCAAGAGTTCGCAGGCGTGACAGCCCAACTCGTACGTCGGCTGCGCAATGGCGGTCAGCGGGCGATCCAGGAGTGAATAATACGGGATGTCGTCGAAGCCGACGACCGAGACGTCGTCGGGGACGTGCGCCCCGCTCTCGCGCAGGGCCAAGAGCAAGCCCGTGGTCATGGTGTTGTTGCACGAGATGAGTGCCGTCGGCCGGTCGGGCACCGCCCACAGGTGGTGCGCCGCTGCATAGCCGCCGCTCTCCTTGAACTTGCCGGATACGACGAGGTCGGGATCGAACGGCAGCCCCGCCGCAGCCAGGGCCGCCTCGTAGCCAGACAGTCGCTCGGCCCCGGTCGACTCAGACAGGTTCCCCGTGATGATGCCGATACGCCGGTGTCCCAAGGCTAAAAGGTAGACCATCGCTTTGTGGACCCCGCCCACGTTGTCCACCTGCACGGACGGGATGGCGAGATCAGGAAGTGATCGGTCGATCAGGACGATTTTCATCCCCGCGTCGATCAGCCGTCGCACATGCGTGGTCTCGGTGCTCGACACGGTGAGGAGAATGCCGTCGACGCGTTTCTGGCGTAAGACATCGAGGCTGGAGCGCTCCCGGTCGAGATCCTCGTCGGTGTTCGCCAGGACAACGCTGTAGCCGCTCTTCTGCCCCGTATCCTCCACGCCGCGCGCCACCAGGGTAAAAAAAGGGTTGGTGATGTCCGACACGACGAGGCCGATCGTGAGCGTGCGTCGCTGGGACATGCTGCGCGCGATCCCGTTCGGCGAGTAATTGAGATCCCGGACCGCGGCCAGCACGCGTTCGCGCAGTGCGCCGCTCACGTAGTCTTTGCCGCTGAGCACGCGTGATGTCGTCGCGATAGAGACTCCGGCGCGCGCCGCCACCTCTTTCAATCGCGTCATCCGAGGCTCCCTCGTTTCAACACCTCAGTCGTTGTCGTTCGCGCCATCACCCAGGCTCCTCATGGCTCCTCTCCTCAGGCACGAGCGCGGGCAGCGCACGCGTCCTGGTCACCCGTCACGCCTTGGCGTATCTGCGCGCGATCGTGCTCAATGCGACGGCGACGATGAGCATAGCCCCTTTGAAAACATACTGATAGAACGTCGGCGCGCCAAATATGCCGAGACCGTTGAACCCAACGCCGATGATGAGCACGCCCACGAGGGTTCCCAGGATATGGAATTCCCCATCGCGCAGCGTCGCCGATCCCAGGAACACGGCCGCGAATGCATCGAGCAGGTAGCTGTCGCCCGCGCTCGTCTCGCCGCTGCCCAGCAGGGAGGCGAGTAGGATGCCGGTCAGGGCGGCGCACACTCCGGAGACCACGAAGGCCACGGTGCGCACGCGGTCGACGCGGATCCCGGAGAGTCGCGCCGCTTCTTTGTTGCCGCCGACGGCCTGGATGCGCTGCCCCAGGTCTGTCTGATTGAGCAGAATCCATAGGACGACCAGCACGACGGCCATGATCAACACATCGCTGGGGATGGTGACGATACTCCCCAGCGCGATGTTGAGGAAAGACGGCGGCAGCCCCTGAGCGATGGGCGTGCCCGCCGAATAGCCGTAGTTAATGCCGACCAGGATTGTTCCCGTCCCCAACGTGGTGATCAAGGCGTTCACTCCAGCCTTGGTCACGATCAGACCGTTGACAAGGCCGACGGCGACGCCGACGAGCAGGGCGACGGCGATGGCGAGCAGCACGGGCAATCGCTGGTTTACCATGAAGCCGGTGACGAGGACCCCGGCGAGGCTGGCACCGTACCCAATGCTCAGGTCGAACTCGCCGACGGCGAGCGGCAGGGTGAGACCGCCCGCGATAATGGCGGTCAGGGAAACCTGATTGAGGATATTGATGAAATTGGAGACCGTGGGGAACGCCCGCGGGGCGGCGAGCGAGAAGCCCACGATCATCGCGACAAGGCCGGCCAGCGTGCCATATTGACCCACCAGCCCCAGCGCTTTCCGCGCTCCCTGGCCCTGGGTCGAGCCCCGTCCCGCTGCTGTCGGGATCACCTCTGTCGTATCCGTCGTCATAACTGTCCGTCCGTTTCACTGCCGTGGGCGTAGCTCATCTGTAGCATTGCCTCTTTGGTTATCGCGTCCCCCGCTAGCTCGCCGGAGACACGTCCCTCCACCATCACGAGGACGCGGGAACACAGCCCCACCAACTCCTCGATCTCTGAGGAGATGACGACGATCCCCGTCCCCCGCGCGGCAAGCTCCCCGATGATCCCGTGAATCTCCGCGCGCGCCCCGACGTCGACGCCCCGGCTTGGCTCGTCCAGGATGAGCACCCGCGGGGCGCGCGCGACCCACTTGCCGATCACGACCTTCTGCTGGTTGCCCCCGCTGAGTTGACCGACGATCGTGCGCATGCTGTGCGTCTTCACATGCAGTTGCGCGGCGATGGCGGCGGCCCGCGTCGCTCCGCGTCGTCGGTTGATTAACGGCAGCCACGGCACGATGCGCAGCGCGCTCAGGAAGGTTAGATCGATGTTGAAGCCAACGCTCTTCTCGAGAATCAGCCCCTCGGACCGGCGTTCCTCGGGGACCAGGGCGATGCCCCGCTTGACCCCATCGTAGGGCCCGCGGTAGCGGATCGGCTGCCCGTCCAGCACGACCGTGCCCGCATCGGCTTTGTCGGCCCCGAAGATGAGGCGAGCGAGCTCAGTCCGTCCCGCCCCCACGAGGCCGGCCAGGCCGAGTACTTCGCCGGCATGGAGTTGGAGGGAAACGCCGCGCACGGCCACGCCGCGCCGAAGCCCCTGTACGTCGAGGATGACCCGTTGATCCGCAGCCGCCGCGAGAGGCGGCAAGGAGACGGGATGTATCTCGCCCCCCACGATCGCCGCGATGAGCGCATCCTTGGTGGCCGTGTCCCGCTCGATCGTCGCGACCCGCTCGCCATCCTTGAACACCGTGGTCCTGTTGCACAACTCGACGATCTCGTCCAGACGGTGCGACACGTAGAGGATAGCGATGCCGTCGGAGGAGAGCTCACGGATGATGCGGAAGAGACGGGCGCTCTCGGCTGCCGAGAGCGAGGCCGTCGGCTCGTCCATGGCGATGAGCCTGGCCCGGCGCACGAGGGCGCGGCCGATCGAAACGAGCCACTGCTGGGCCAGGCTCAGGTCCTCGACCGGCGTGGTGAGCGGGAAGTCGATGTCCAGGCGCTCTGCCACCCTATCCACCTCGCGCCGGACGGCCCTCCAATCGATCAGACCCAGGCGCGTCGGCTTGGAAAGCCCGAGCGTCATGTTTTTCACGGTGTCGAACTTGGGGATGAGATTGAGCTCCTGGTGGATGAACCCGAACCCGAGCTTCTCCGCTTGCTGTGGGTTGGTGATTTGGGACACGTCGCCGTCGACCAGGATCGTCCCGGTGGTCGGCGTGTGCACGCCCGCGAGGATGCGAATGAGGGTCGACTTACCAGCGCCGTTCGCCCCGACTAGCCCGTGGACCTCCCCTGGGTAAACGTCGAGGTCGACCCCTTTGAGGGCCTGCACGCCACCAAACTGCTTGGAGACACCACGCACCCGCAGGAAGGGCGTATCCACGTCGCGGCGCCCACGTTGCAGCCCCCCCAGGACGGGCAACAATGTCATTGAGCGGTCTCCTTGTCCCCTTGGAACCGGTAACGCCGGCGCGACAGGACGTCGGCGTTGCCGGGCGCGAGGGGCCTATTTCAGTGAGAGGTAACGTTTGACGTTTGTCCGATCGACCAGGACGCCGGGCACCACGAAGACGCGCGGCCGCCAGCGCGAACCGGCCGTGATGGCCTGCTGGAGGACATCGACCATCTGCGCGCCCTCCGCCGTCGAATTTTCCCACGCGGTCGCGGTCATGTTGCCGGCCTGAATCGCGGTGAGCGCTTCGCTCCCTCCGTTCTGTCCGTACACTTTCACGTCGGTGCGCCGGTCCTGTCGCAGCGCCGACACGGCGCCGAGTGCGGGATCGTCCCAGCACCCCCAGATGGCGAGGTTGCCCGATCCTTGCGGGTGTCCCGCCAGCCATGCCGTGGCGAATTGCGCCCCGTCCTGGAAATAGCCAGGGATGCGCACCTCGTCCTTGGTGACCTTGATGCCCGGATACGTGGCGAGCATGCGGTCGAGAACCGCCTCTCGTTCCCGACAGACCAGGCCTGTGTGATAGGTGAGCGCCAAGACGGCGCCGTGGCCGTGGAGGTCCTTGATCATTCGCGCCACGGCTATCCGGGCGAACGGGCCACCCTCGCCATTCGCCGCGACGACGTCGGGGCCGAGGCCGCCGCCCCAGGTCTCGACCGGTATATGTGCCCGGACTGCGGCGCGCAGACCGGCCGCGAGAGACGTGGTAGGGAAGACCATATCGATGATGCCGTTGACTTTGCGCTGGGCCAGGTTCTCGAACGCGGCGTTCGCGTCGTCGGCACTTCCATGGGCGTCGATGACGATGACACTCCAGCCTTTCGCCTGCGCCTCCCGGCGGGCGCCGGTGATAAAGCGATAGTTCCCCGACTCGCTCGGTGAGATAGACACGATCCCGAGCACGAAGCGCGCGCTGGCGCGCGTCGACGCGTTCGCCGCCGGTGCGAATAGAACGCCCGCGATCACAACGGCCAGCAGCGACGCCACTAATCGTCCTCTCCGTATCATGGTCGATATCCTCCTCTTGACTACACGCGATACGACGCCCCCAGGCACCGCCAGGAAAGCGGTTACGTAACCGCTTGCAGCCATTCTAACAGGAGCAACCTTCTTTGTAAAGAAAGACGGAAGGCGCGGGTGCGCCGCGCGATTGTGAGAGGCGGCCTGACCTTAAAAGACCATGGCAGAGACCGGACCTTGAAAGGTCTGCCTGGGTGCGACATACGTTTCACCGCGATACACGTCTCGCCCAACGCCGCGCGCGGCTGGCGTCGGCGTGACCTTTCAAGGTCCGGTCTCTGCCATGGTCTTTTAAGGCCAGGCCCACGGAGGGCTATCACAATCGCGCGGCGCACCCGGAAGGCGCGCGCTACGGCGCGATGCGACACGCGTGAACTATCCCGATGATATCCGCCGCAACACTGGTCGGCAGGAGCTTAGAAGCCGACCAACTCACCGCCGATATGCCATACTAACCAGCAGCACGCTGTTCTTTACAACCCGTCCGGCCCCTGTTACAATGGCTGCCAGCGGTTACGTAACTGATTGCACAACCCGTTGATGACCACGTAGCCCTTGCACGCACTGAGCGCGCGAGGGGAATGGGGGACAATGGACCACAGAGTCGGTCTCTCACCCGCCCAACGCGTCTACGCGGAGGCCTTCTATCCGGTCTTCGAGGGGACCAAGGTCGTCTTTCTGCGTGTCGCGGCGAGCATGATCTTGTGGACGCAAGGGTGCGAGTCCACGGAGGGTCATGTGGACTCGCTCCACCTCTCGCTGGACGAGATGCGGCGCATTCAGGCCACATGGGGCACTTTTGTGTCGGCGTACGAACAGCGGTATGGGCTGGATGATCGCGCCGTGACGGGCGAGATTGCCGTCGTGACGAGCACTGTCGCGGCGCTGCGGTATGCTGTGGACGGCGGGGACAAGGAGCGGGCGCATGCGCTTATGGCGCGCCTGGCGTCCTGTCATGGCGCGCTCCGCCATAGCGCGCTAGCGCTATGGCCTTTGGAACTCAGGGCCGAGACGTGCGCGTGAGCGGCGGGCGCGTGCCCGACCGGGACAGCGTTTGGAGGTAGGCGAAAACGATGGCATCCTACTCGATATGGCTCCTGGAGTATGCGCGCTGCACGGTGCAGCCGGTCAGTTCTGTCCTCTACGGCCAGCATAACAAGGGTGTGCGCCTCCTGTCGTTCTCGTACTGCATTCTGCAGGGCGAGGGCCATACCATCATGCTCGACGTCGGGTATGACTACGCGAGCTATGGCAAGGATCTCGCGGATCAGTACGGGGTGACGGATTGGCAACCACCCGACAACGTGCTCGGTAAGATCGGCCTGCGCCCCGACGATGTCGACACGGTCATTCTGACGCACGCGCACTTCGATCACATGGGCAACATCCGCTCGTTCCCCCGCGCTCACGTCTTCCTGCAAAAGCGTGAGTTGCTCGATTGGGTCTGGGCCCTGTCCCTGCCCCGTCGCTTCACGTCGCTGACGACGGCGATGGACCCCCAGGATATCCTGAACGCGTCCGCACTCTCATTCGAGGGGCGGCTGACGTTGCTCGATGGGGCCGTGCAGGACATCCGTCCCGGCATCCACGCCCTGCCCGCGTTCGACGGGCATACCTTCGGCAATCAGGTCGTCGTCATCGACACGCTGGGTGCGGAACGGCAGGAGCGGTGGGCCTATGCTGGCGACACCGCGTACTCTTATGAGAACATCCGCGGCGTCGACAATGACGGGGTCTACCGCGCCGTCGGGCTTGCCACCGGCAGCACGGTCAACATGCTTATGTCGATCGACGACATGGTCAAGACGGTGGACGGCGATATCAATCGCATTATCGTCGGTCACGACCCCACATCGTGGAGCATATACCCGTCTCGCCAGACACCGGAAGACGGGCTGCACATTGCCGAGTTGTCCCTCGCACCGGGGCAAAGGTCGCGATTGTGATGGATTGGTATCCGCTCAAACTCACCGCGCACGTCCGGACCTATGCTTTCGGCGAGCGCCTGATCCCCGACCGGCTCGGCAAGGCGGGCTTGCCCGAGGGCACGGTCGCGGAAACCTGGGAAATCAGTGACTACCGCGACACCACCGGCACGATCACCACCGGTGCCTTGGCCGGTCGGACGCTGCACGAGGTCGTCGCGGCGCATCCTACCGAGCTGGTCGGCGCGGGGTGGCAAGGGCCACACTTCCCGCTGCTGGAGAAGTTCCTCGACGCGTCGCACATGCTCCCCGTGCATCTGCACGCCGACGACGAGACCGCATGGCGCGTCTATGGGGAGCTGAACGGGAAGACCGAAGCCTGGCACATCCTCTGGGCCGCGCCCGGCGCCACGATCCTGGCGGGCGTCAAGCCTGGCCTCGCGCGTGACGATCTGTTCCGCGCATTCAAAGAGCAGGACTACGACCGGGTGATGCCGCGCTACCCGATCAAAGCCGGCGACACCGTCTACGTGCCGAGTGGCGTCATCCACGCTTTCGGCCCCGACACGCTCATCTTCGAGGTGCAGCAGACCTCTGACCTGACACAATCGGTCATGCCGACGGATATGTATGGGGGGCGCCTGGACGAGACGACGTGGAATGCGCGCATCAGCGCCACCCTCGACGAGTTGCGCGCGACCTACCTGCCCCGGCCGCATCCCGGCCTTGCGCGGCGCGATGGGGCCAATTGCTACGTCGTCGGCGCCGCCGACGCCCACTTCGCGCTGGAGCGCTGGACGCTGACCGAGCCGCACATGGAGCCAGCCCACGCCCGACGCTGCATGACGCTCTCGAACGTGGGCGAGCCGGTGCAACTCGCGTACGCGGGTGGGACGGAGACGCTGGGGCGCGCCGAGTCGTGCATCCTGCCGGCGGCGATCGGCGAGGTACGGGTCACGCCAGGCGGTGAAAGTAGCCTCATCGCCTGCTATATACCCGATCTGACGCATGACAGGTTCCGTTGGGTCCTGCTGAGATGGCACATTTTAGCCGAAAGATTATCGGATGTGCCGGTCACTTCGGCCCGATCAAGCCCTCGGTTCGGCACGGAACCCGTCGATCAGCCTCATTATGGATGGGTCTCGGAGTATATACCGAAGACTTTTCATCCATCTCAGCAGGCCCCAACGGAACCTACGGCATCCTGTACCAGTGCGTCGAACTTGCCCAGCGCTACTTCGCCCTGCGCTGGGGCTATCCCCCCATGTGGGCCGGTGTCGGCGCGGCGGCCGACATGCCCACGAACCATCCGGACGATATCCAGTTCATCCCCAACGGAGGATCGCCAGGGCCGCGAGAGGGCGCCGCACTGATATTCTATGGCGGCGGCTTCGGCCACGTCGCGCTCGTAAGCGGCGTCGACCGGCGTAGCGGTCAGATAATGCTCGTCGAGGAGAATTGGTCGCCCACCGGAGCGGCGGCCCTCCCGATCTACACCGACAATACGATCGCCATTCGCGACAGCGCGTACGGCTCCTATACCGTCGCGGGGTGGTTGCACAGCCCAAAGAACTCATGAAAAACCACCTACCTGCTGGTAGATTGACAGGGCCTGACCAAAGGGCTACCATAAGGGCATGTCGGGTCGCCGCTGACGCCGACAGGAGCGAAGGAGGATGAAGCTATGGCTATAGCCCAGCAAGACGCCCCTACCAAACCGCGATGGCGAGTCCCAGTAGGCACGATCAACGTGGTCGACCCGTCGCCGCTCAACTGGCTGTTCATCACCTGGAACACGATGGAGGAGCCGATCCGCACCGACGAAAGCGGGAACATCGTCTACGCCCTCGCCACGGATGCGCGCTGGCTGGATGACCACACGCTCGAACTGGCCCTGCGGCAGGGCGTGCGCTACCAAGACGGCGAGCCCTTCACCGCGCACAACATCAAGCAGAACTTCGACGAGATGCAACGCTGGGCGTCACCGCACCCGCCGGGCACCTGGCTCAACTTCCCCCCAGAGTCGGTCTGCGCGGTGGTCGACGACCACACTGTCCGTTTCCACCTACCTGGACCGGACGGTATCGCCACCACCAAGTTCCGTGGCTTCCATATCGCCAGTTCGGCCTTCTGGCGCGAGCAGGGCTTTGGCTACAAGAAGCTAGGCAGTGGCGAAGGCCATTGGTGAGTGATCGACGCGCCGGGCCCGTGGGGCACTGGACCATTCACCCTCGTCGAGGGCTATTCGTCGATCAGCACCCGTAACGCCATCATGAAGGCCGATCCCTACATCTGCACCTGGCTGATCGAGAGCGAGGATCGCTCGCCGCGCCTGGTGCTCGAAGCGAACCGCAACCACTGGAACCACGAGCGTGTACCGCGGCTGGAGCGCGTCGTCTTCCGCGCCGACCTGTCCCCGGCCGACGCCCTGGAGGCGTGCGTCTCCGGCGACGGCGAGGTCGACATCGTGACCGAACTCTCGCCCGCCGACGCCGTGCGAGTCAAAGCCTCGGAGCACGCCAACCTGCTCGCGTTCGACGCCAACCGCGTGCTGGTGGGCATCATCAACCGCTACCCCTCCGACGTCCCGCTCGGCGACGCGCGCGCGCGGCGGGCGCTCAACATGGCGGTCGACCGCGACAAGCTCATCGCGCAGGGCCTCGGCGGCTATGCCAACCCGCTGCGCGCGCTCACGCCGGCCTGGTACGACAGTCTCCCCCGCGACGCCAAGCCCTACCCGCACGACCCTGACCAAGCCAAGCGGCTGATGGACGAGGCTGGCTGGCCGCGGGAACGTCCGCTGCGCATCGCCGCGCCGGAGCCCTTTATGGGGCTTGCGCAAATGGTCGCCGCCGACATTGAGGCGGCGCTGGGCATCGCGACAGCGGTCATGACTATCTCCAATCCTGAGATGCGCGCGGCGATCGAGAAGAAGTTGCCGCCGGCATGGGATGTGCTGTTACACGGGTGGTTCGACCTCAGTTCGGAGGCACCGCCGGCTGCGGTGCATCGCGAGTTCTTCGGCGCGGACGGCGCGTTCCGCGTGGGACCCGAACTGCCGGAGTTCGACCACCTGTACGCCGAGATGACGGTTCAACTCGATGGCGCGAAGCTCGGTGAGGTAGCCGGGCGTATCGACACCTACGCCTATGACGAGGCGTTGGCCCTGTTCCTGTGCGCCCCGCAGGCGCTCTACGCGGTCAACAAGCATGTCCAATTCAACGCCTACCGCACCACGCTTGAACTGGCCGAGACCACCGTCGACGAGGGGCACTGGTCCCGCCGGCCCCGTTCCGGCGAGACAGCGCCCGCGCAATCGGAGCCCGCGTCGAGCGGCCCGAACGCCACGGGTTTCCACGGCGCTGGCTGTTAATTGTTAGGAGGACTATCATGGCCGACATCACCCTCACTCAGGCACAGGCCGCCGTGGACGCGGCGATCAAGAAAGCGCAGGAGTTGAACTTACGCCAGGACATTGCCATCGTCGATGCGGGAGCGAACCTCAAGGCGTTCGTGCGCATGGACGGAGCCTGGCTGGGCAGCATCGACATCGCCATCAAGAAGGCCAAAACGGCGCGCTTCTTCGACATGCCTAGCGGCGCCCTCGGTCCAATGGCGCAGCCGGGCCAACCCCTGTATGGCATCGAGCACTCCAACGGCGGCTTGATCACGTTCCCCGGCGGCGTCCCACTGAAGAACGGCCAGGGCGAGATCATCGGGGCGATCGGCTCCAGCGGAAGCACCGTCGAGAACGACCTGGCCGTGGCCGAAGCCGGCGCGCAAGCCGTCTCATAGCGGCCGCATGCCCCTTCACCTCAGCGCCTGCGGCGTCACGGCCCGCTCCAGCGCATGGGAGGGCCAGCGGGTCAGAGGATAGGCCGACCAGACAGAGCGAGGAGAAGCGACATGCCGTCTATTACAACCACAGGGATCAGCCACATACGTCTCACGGTGACCGATATCAACCGCTCCCGCGCGTTCTATACAGAGGTACTCGGGTTCGAGGTCGCGTTGGAGCCCCAATCCGGCGATGACCCCGCAGCCCGCGCGGTGAACGCGATGCTGTTCGGAGGCGTCCTCTTCCAGACCAACGGCATGCTCTTTGGCTTGCGCCCCGTCGCCCCTGGGAGTGACCGCTTCAGCGAGGATCGCGTCGGGCTCGACCACCTCAGCTTCAGTGTCGGCAGCCGCGACAATCTTGAAGCGGCCGCGCGTCTGCTCGACGAACGCGGCGCGCCGCACGGGGACATCAAGGATCTTGGCCCCGACGTCGGGCTGTATATCCTGGAGTTCCGCGATCCGGATAACATCCAACTCGAACTCAGCGCGCCCTACAGCCGGTAGCTAGTTAGGGCATGTATAGCGACACAAGGAGGTGGCGACATGGCGGGGAACCAAGGCGTTGTCTATGCCGGGCAGGGTAAGGTCGAAGTCAAGGATATCGGATACCCGGAACTGACTTTACCCGATGGGGTCCCCGGCCGCAACCGCAAGTGCGCGCACGGCGTGATCCTCAAGCTCGTCGCGACCAACATCTGCGGCAGCGACCAGCATATGGTGCGCGGACGTACCACCGCGCCCATCGGACAAACGCTCGGACACGAGATCACCGGCGAGATCATCGAAGCCGGGAGCGATGTCGAGTTCCTCGCGGTGGGTGACCTCGTGTCCGCCCCGTTCAACATCGCTTGCGGGCGCTGCCGCAACTGCAAGGAAGGCAAGACCGGCATCTGCCTCAACGTCAACGCGGCCCGGCCGGGCGCCGCCTACGGCTACGTCGACATGGGCGGCTGGACGGGCGGCCAGGCCCAGTACGTCATGGTCCCCTACGCCGACTTCAACCTGCTCAAGTTCCCCGATAAAGACCAGGCCATGGCCAAGATCAAGGACTTGACCATGCTCTCGGACATCTTCCCCACCGGCTACCACGGCGCTTACACCGCCGGCGTGGGTACGGGCTCGACCGTCTACGTCGCCGGGGCTGGCCCGGTCGGTCTCGCCTGCGCCGCCTCGTGCCAGTTGCTCGGCGCGGCCACCGTCATCGTGGGCGACATGAACCCCGACCGCCTGGCGCAGGCGCGCAGCTTCGGGTGCGAAACGATCGACCTGCGGCAGGACGCCGCACTGCCCGACATGATCGAGCAGATCCTCACGGTCCCGGAGGTCGACGCGGCGGTCGACTGTGTGGGCTTCGAGGCGCGCGGCCACGGCGCCGACGGCGGGGAGCAGCCGGCCACGGTGCTCAACGCGGCCATGACCGTGACGCGCGCGGGCGGCGCGATTGGCATCCCCGGCCTCTACGTGACCGAGGACCCCGGCGCCTCCGATGAGTCGGCTAGGACGGGTAACCTGAGCATGCGCCTGGGCCTGGGTTGGGCCAAGTCGCTCTCATTCGCGACGGGACAGTGCCCCGTGATGCGCTACCACCGGCAGTTGATGATGGCGATCCTCCACGACAAGGTCCAGATCGCCAAGGCGGTCAACGCCACCGTCATCACGCTCGACGAGGCCCCGCAAGGCTACGCCGACTTCGACAAGGGTGCGGCCAAAAAGTTTATCCTTGATCCACACGGTCTCATCGCGGCCTGACCCGATCGACCAACACCGCTGCGGCCAGCCCACTAGTCGTGGGCTGGCCGCGCGTGTTTACTACCCTTTGGGGGTGGAAAGAGCGAAGCTGCGACCAGGGGCAAAGTAGCTTCACAAGAGGACGCTCAACCTCACCTTTTAGAAGCCGCATCTGCCGGTGAAGTGCCGATTTTAGTAAGGGGTGGGGCACTCCACCTGTTTTCGGACCTTGTTTGAACGATGGACGCGCTCAAATGGGTGTCCTGGATGGCGCACAAGTGCCGACACTACCAATTCTCGGCACTTGTCAGCCCTCTTCGGCTAACCTTGCGTGCCTATCTATCAATATACCTTGCACTTGGTGACAGCTACGCTTATTCTAGGCCTACGACCGCCGCAACGCGCCCTACATGCACGATGACGCGTATCTCGCGCGCGGCTGGCCGGTGGGCACGGGCGTTGTGGAAGGTGCCTGTGGGCATCTCGTCAAGGATCGCATGGAACAATCCGGGATGCGCTGGACCAAAGCGGGCGCGCAAGCGGTCCTCGACCTCCGCGCGCTCCGGCTCAACGGCCCGTGGGATGCCTATGGTCAGTTTCATCGCCAGCAGCAACATAACCGCCGCTACGGGACGGCGAACTCCGTCCCTCAGACAGCCGAGATGTGGGCCTTGGCCGATACGGCCTAGGCACCTCCACCCTTCCACGGATTTTGGTCACACTCATATGTTATTTGGAATGCACTCCCCAACGAGGCATGCTGCGCAACCGGCACCGCGGCCGCTGCATCGCGCCGCAGCTGGCGCTGCTGACTATTATCACCGCGACCTGCGCAAACCGAACCTCTTCGCTGCGAAATGCATTCCACATAATTTCGTTCCATTGGTTGTCGGACCCCTTCCCGGTAAACACGGATCAGCGCCTGTACCATACCCTGAGTGATCACGACGACCGGTGAGCCAGACAGTGGCATGGGTCCGGATCGGATCCATGGGAATAGGGGCCGTCATGTCATAGCGGCGACACGCTGCCCGACAGGATGTAATGACAAACGCGCCGAGAGATGGGCGGGCGTCGCGTTGAGCGGGGTGAGACCGCCCGCGCGTGTCACCCGATCGGCAAGCGGAGGTGGACAACATAGCCGTTGAGCATCAGTAGGAAGGCGACGAGGCCAAGACCGCTGGCGACGAGGACAAGCGGGCGCGAGGAGGCCACGATGCTGACCGAACTGAGCACGATAGCGATCTGAAAGAGCGTCTGCGCATAGTTGAAGCTAGGGACCTGACGCTCGGCACGGTCACGCTCCTCCTCAAAGTGGCGCGCTTGCTCCAGCAATTGCGTCTTACCCTGTCCGCCCCCCGTGGGGTCGTCCTCGTAGCGCGCGATCGTCGTGCTGTAGCTGGCGATGCGCGCCTGGATGGAGTGGCGCGTCGCGGCGGGGAGGGTGGGGCTCGTCTGCAGCACGACCTTCAGGTTGGTGACGGCGAGTTGATAGGAGGTCTGGCGAATGTTCTTGGCCTGGTAGAACGCGAAAGCGTCGGACGCGCGGATGTTGCTGTTGATCGTCGTTTCGCGCGCCTGATCGGCGCCCAAGGCCGTGATCGCCAGCAGCGCGGCCAGCACCCCGATGACCACGGCCACGCGCCGTCGGAACCGCTCTGACGCCTCCTCGCGCGCGAGCGCCTGCTCGTCCGTGGCCATCCGGCGTCTCTCCGCGGCCTCCGTAATGTTGTCCGCGGCCTCGTTCGCCTCCATCGCCCTCTCCTCCCGTAGTCCGTGCCTCGTCGCGGCCGCCGGGAGCCCCCGTCTTGCGGGCGGCGTTGGAAGCCTGTCGGCGTCGTCGCGGGTCCTCATCCATTATAAGCCACCCTGACGCCCGGCTGGGAAGCGTCAGAATGTAGCACACAACCTGTCGGATGGGGAAATCCTGCATGAGCAGCGACAACCTCTAGCGAGGCTCCACCTCAGACCGACGAGATGTAGGGGCGTGAGTGGTGCATGAGGGCCTGTCAATGGTCACGTTAATGTGGCTCTGCGCCACTCTTGATCGTGCTGGCGAATGCGGCAAGAGGTTGGTGCGGTGATGAAAGGCCCCTTGGATTTCTATTTGTTACGCTAATATCTGTTAGGCAGGCCGCGCAGCGGCCGGTTTTGCCCGGTCCCGGTGCACTCCCGCACGTCGCCTGGGGCGTGTTGCTTGCGGCGGCCTTGGCCGCGCTCACAGGCGCCGTCTGGGGCGTGTCATCGCCCAGCTCCGGTGTCTCTCACATGGACATGGTGTACTCCTCTCGTGCCTCGTCTACGCGCGCAGGATGCCCGCGCCATAGTGTCGGTGGGGGCGCACGCGGCGGGATCGACGACGTACACGACGAGCCCGCTCCCAAGCGCGTCGTCGATCGTGTGCAACCCGCCCGTTACCATGCCATGCAGCTTCTGCTCCAACCAGGTCTTGTTGAAGGCGGCAGGGACAACGACCCACGCCAACTCCCCCACCCGGCCTACCCCACGTTATATTGCGTGAAATCACTATTGTAGCTATACTCGTTGCGTTAGCGCATACGCAGCCGCACCGGGCGTGATCCAGACCAGGGGCTGCCGCGTAGTAGTGGTTGACGGCCGGCACATGTCCGGCATCACGGAATCATCACGCGGAGTCAT
>JAABUL010005347.1_pt1 | contig 16074 bp, 3 predicted proteins | sample 5559151 | NCBI WGS metagenome assembly JAABUL01 (sample SAMN10711876, study PRJNA513368) | rock metagenome | isolation source: Antarctica rocks | place: Antarctica: Victoria Land, Pudding Butte sud | reverse complement strand
TCATCAGAGTCGTTGGCTCGCTTGCGTCCGGGTGTACGATCTTCGGTCGGCCTTCCTTGTGTCTGATGTCGGAAAGGGCATTGTGCATTGCACTGCTGGCTCCTCTTGGGCCCTTGGGACAGAGGAAGAGGCCGAAGAACAGGCGCTGGCTCGTATGTATTTCTACAAAGGCGATCAGATACCCCAACAAACAAGAAGACGCTTGCGGCTTCCAAAGTACCGATGGAGCGGAGCAGAGCAGTCCGGGGTACGGGGTATGAAAAGGCACCAGAAATAGACTTTGGCTAGTGTCGCCAGTCTGGCTCCGCCTGCGGCCAAGTGGTTACCCAGACGCACACTCATCCCATAAGGGCTAGTAGATTCGCGCCATCCTTGCAGCTCTCCTCGGATCTTGATCGTCCCACCTGTTGACTGTTTGGTGGTACTTTTGTTGAGGCTGCCATGCGCTCCCGGACTCTCGATGTTCCTGATTGTCGAGCCAGCACTCCCGCAATTGCGCGAAATAAGTATCGTTGAGGCTTATGAACGATACGTAGAAGGTTCTCCGTACGGAGTTACTTTGTAGTGATACGCACGAGCCACTGGGGGTCCCTCTGGCACGATTAAAGTGTACTTTAAGGGCGCCTGGGGGGTTTTTAGAATACTATGTGTAATTTACGCATAGTATTTTTAAAACATAATCTCGGTAATAAATAAGGCTCTCCAGACCAATCCTTGATCACTTCGAAAATGCGATAAAATCTCTTAAAAATCTAGTTAGATTATTCTTGTAATGTCGAAGATATGCGTCAAATAATATGTTTGACAAAAGAGTCTTTTTGCCAGATCGACATATAACGTATCTAAATATATTACGCGTCACGTTATTTTGGTATTAAAACGTCGAAGGTCAAAGAAATATATTATTGTTAACAATATATAACATTTCTCAATTCTGTTGACTAAATTATTTGTTTTTAAAGGCTAGATTTTCTATATAGAATTTATTAGATATAGCAAAATTCTATTTTTAAAATTATATCTGCAAATATACTTTTCTTCGCAAAAATAAAATAATAATAAAATTATGTATAGTCTTCGCAAAATCTTAATATTAAAAAAATATTTAAAGATTTAAAAATGTTATGCAAAAACTTTGTATAGTTAACGCAGATTCTATTTTAAGTCGAACATTTCTATTATACAATATTGTCAAATAAAAATTATATAATGTCTTAGAATACGCAATAACTTCGAGAAGACATTTTCTTTCTTAATAATAGTACTAGTTTTGTAGAGTATACTTAAATCTTGTTATTGTATTTTTAGATTCTATATATTTTAGACTCTTGTTAAGACTTTCTATCTTTAGAAAATCTGTCGACATTGTATTAGCTATTTTGCATATTATTTCGTTTGCAATATTGTTTCTTCAAGTCGATTGTATAAGTGCTCGAGTAGATAGAGACGATATAGAACGACAAAATAAAGAAGATTGAATTTAAGAAGAAATTTGAGAACAATAGCAATCTTGAGAGAGAATTAAAAAAGATAGAGAAAATCGAATTAATTAGTTTGGAAGCAAGAGCAACGACAAATGTTAATACGTTCTAAGAGAATTGTTAGCAAAATGTTGTTTAAGATCTCGATAACTTTGTTGTAGTATTTTGCTATCTATTTTATATTGCAAGCTATGTTATAATTGTGCTTTAATAGAAAACAAAGTAGACTATAAATTTGTACGCTTTAAATGCGAAGAGCGATGCTTGTAAAATATAATTGATTTTTCGCAATTATAAGTTGTTGCTTCGACTTTTTTAACTATATTTTGTATCTTATACTAGTTAACTATTTGCAATCTATAATAGTAAAATAAATGTCTAATTTTAATAGCAAAGAACTATATAAGAGCGTCTCGAATGTTTTGAACGCGTAGAATAAGAATTGTCTTTTGTGATTTGTAATTTAGCGCGATTTAAACTTTCGAGTGTTGGGAAGCTTTCTTTGCACTAAGTTGCGTTGTTTTCTCCAATTTGTTTTACAATTATTCTAACTACTATAGCATCAAGACTTATGTTTATTATATTGTATTTCGTTGTTTATATATTTAGCTACAAACTTCTAAAGCTTACTTACTTAAGCGCATTAAATATTGCAATATTTAAGAAAAGCAAGTTGCAAGACGCAAATAAATAAGAGCGTTACTTAAATACAAAATTAAAATTAGTTAAAAATTATATTTTAAAGATTAATTCTTTTTTAAATTATTTAATATTAAGATTTTCTTAAACTAGAAGTTTAAGCTTGTTAAAAATATTATATATACTATAAAGACACAAAGAAGAAACTAAAACAACTAAAAAATTATATTATAAATTAAAATAGCAAAGATCGATAACAAAAGAGTCAACTTCTAGAGTTGAGATAATAGCAAAGACAAAAAATATAATCGAAGAATTAAAATAATATATCGAAAATTAAAAAACAAAAAGTTCGAAAAAGTTAAATTTAAAAATTAAAGTAGTACTAAAATTAAAATATATTATTTCGAAAAAAAATCAAAGAATAAATATCGAAAATTTATATTTTAAACAACGCGAAAAACTTTTAAGATATAAAGACTATAGTTAAAGCAAATAGAAATTAAGAATTGTTAATCAAGAGCAATTTAACAATAGAAAAATATATAGAAACTTGTTTATTTTAATTATTTAAAGTTATATAATCGAAAATACACAAATATTAAAACTCGAAAAAATATATATTTTTTGCAATTGTATATATTAAAATTATAATCTTTTAACAATCTATATAGATTTTTATACGAAATCGAACAAACTAATTTTAATAAGATATTTTTTAGTATTTGTATAATTATCTTAATTAAAAATTCGAATTGCAAATATAAGTCTATTGTTAAAATATTTAATATATAGATAGATATCAATTTACTAATATTTGATATTTCGATAAACTATATTTTGCTTAAATCTTTTATTGAATATTTTCGAACAATTTGTTTGTATTTAATTCGAATTATATAGATTACTTATATTAATATTGCTATAAATCTAATATAATAGACACAAGACTTATAAAATTTAAAAAAGAAAATTTTGTAATTAATTTAAATTTAATATTATTAAAAGCAATTTTTGTTTATTTTTCGAATTTTGCAATATTGCGTTTAATAGCATTTTTAAGCAAAACTTTAAAAAAGCTATTTATAAAAGAGTTTTCGATATAGTATTTTTAACTACAAAAACAATATTTTCGATTATAAAAATTGTATATTTTAAAGACAATACAATAGTTGTTATTTATTTGCATTTTTTAATTTATTTTTGAACAAAATTATTTAGACTCTTTTGCTTGATATTTTCGATATATCTATTGTAATTTTTTTGTTTATATAATTTAATATTAATAGTCTTAAAAGATAATTTTTCTTATTTGTACTTTTTAAAAATTGTATTATTGCAAAAATGCGTTGCTATCTATTTAACGCAAAGCAATATATAAAGATGTATATAATCTTTGCAAAGAGTTTGTCTAAAAATCGACTTTTATAGAATTAAATATAATAATTTCGATATAATAATGTGCGCTATAAGAGCAATTTGAGAAATTTAGATAAAAATAATTAGTTGTAATTTTAGCAAAAAAAAGAGAGAAAAGTTTATTATTACTTATAAATTAAGAAAGCTAAATTAATTGTATTAATATAAAGACTTTGTATTAAGAAAGTAGATAATATATCTATAGCTAACTATTGTATCTCTAAGCTCTTTAAAGAACAAAACTATATTTTTAATTTTATTTATTTTTTGTAGTAGTTTTTGATTTGCGACAAGATTTTTTGAAATCTTTTCTAAAATTAAAGAATTAATATAATTTTTGTTGCTAAAGAAGTTTCGATTTTTGTTATTGTTTTAAAAATTTGTATCGAAAAGAGTCGATATTAGTTTCTAAAATAGTTTTAAACATTTTATTTTAAACAATTGTATAGAGACTATTAATTGCGAATTTAAGAAATTAAAAATATTATTATTAGCAAGTCGAATTATTGTTTGTATATAGAATTTAATTAACAATTAACGTTCGACTTTGCGATAATTAATAGCAAGAATAGCTATCTTAAATATTCTAAAAACTATTAAAAAAAATATAGAAAAAAAAAATAATATACTTATATATTTGTTTTTTAGAAAGCGTGTTAACAAGTCAAAGAAGTTTATATTCGAAAATTAAAACAAAAAAGTAAAGAGCAATATAAACGTTAGAAAATGCAATTAGTTTAACTTCGATTATTAAGATATACAACGCAATAAATTCGATTTAAGTTTTTTTTTTAATATTGTTGTTTTTGATAATAGATGTTTGATTAATTTGACTTGTCTAACTAGTTTGACTCTTAGTATTAGAGATAGATAATTAACGCTTTTGTTGTTTTTTCGAGACTAGTTTAAACAATTAAATTGCAAAAGATTGAGCTTTTTGAACTTAATTAATCTTTTTAGTTTTGCAACTTTTAATTTTTGTTGCAACTTTTGCTTTAAGTATCTTTGCAATATTTATAAAAACTAGAAATTTTTTTCTAACTTCTATTATTATAGAATAAAGCTAAGCTCGATTTTAAACAATTAAAGAGATAGCAACAACAAGATTGTTGTTTTTAGCTATTTGTGCAAAATAAAATACAATTTAGTTGCAAGTTGTCTATTCTAACTAATAATTGCATTTCTTTATTAGCTTAATATAATAGTCGAATCTAATATATATATTCTTAAGAGACTATAGTTGTAATAGCAATAAAATAATTATTAAAGCTTGCGCACATTTATTTATTAATTAAACTTTCAAATATATTGTTAACAATTAAATTCGATCTTAATTAAATATTAAAGAAAAAGATCTAAATTTAATTGCAAATGTCTTAACAATCTTAAGTTATAAAATTTATTTTAGTATAAGTAGTTTTTAATAAACTTCTTGTTATAGTTTATGAAATCTAGAAAGAATTGTATTTCTTTAACATTTATCGATGATTTTTATTTTTTAATTGCTTGTAACTTTTTGGAATTTATGCGTATTTTGTGTCGTTTAACGACAAATTTAAGAAAATCAACTTTCTTTCGATAAAATTCGCATTTCTTTGATTTAAAATATAAGTTTTTTATGTTTAGACATTTTAATACTTTGAAGATATAATTAACATGTTTTTTTAAAATTTTCAAATAAATTATGATGTTGTTCAAATATGTTATGATAAATCGATCTAGATATTGTCGTAATGCATTATTAATTATTTCTTAATACGTTGTTAAGACGTTCGTAAATTCGAACGACATTATTATGTATTTATATAATTTATATTATATACGAAAAGCTATCTTTTATTCTTTCTTTGTTTTTATTCTAATTTAGTTGTATACTTCTCGTAAGTCTAATTTAGTAAAATACTTTACTTTAAATAGTCGATTCTAAAGCTCGTTAATGTTAAGTAATAAGTATTAATTCTTAATCGTAATATTGTTTAGCTTTTAGTAATTGACACATAAATGAAGAATTTTATTCTTCTTTAATACAAAGAGAATCAAGTATCTTGTCTATAATTAGAATTTTTTAATAAATTTTTTTTTTTCGTTTTTTGCTAGATATTTGCGAAGTACTTCGAACTTTTTCTTAGATAAAGCATATATAAATTTAAACGTAAACTACTTAGTTAGTTTAAATTTAATTTCGTAATTTTACAATTAATGTTTAGAAAGAGTCTTTGTTGTTTTCTTTTCTTAGAATAGATGCTTTCAATTGTTATATATTCGTGATACATATTTTAACGATTCTTTCGCTATATTAAATAGTTTAAGACTTCTAGAAAATTCGTAATTTTTTTCACTTATTTTGATTTTATAATTCGATTAATCTTTATTAGTGTTTATTAAGTTAAACTTTGTTAAATCGTTTTTTTGCGAAAATGCAAACTCGCTACTTGCGATCGATTTTCGACTTAATCTTTTATTTATTATTGAACGTTGTTAATGCGTAGATTAGATATGAATTACGTGATCACATTGCGCGAATCTAAGTACTTGTATATTTTAGTCGACTTTTAAATTGTGTTGCTTCAATCAAGACATTTTTAGAACAATATTATAAGTAATTATTTTCACTATATTAAAGATTAGTTTCTCGTGATATTGCTAAATAGCTATTGATAGTGATTTCGTTTCTTTATTCACTCTTTCATTCTCGTTAAATAATGAGTTTTTATCTACAATTATTAAGTTATATGCGTTAGACTTCTTTTAAGTAGAGTACTCTTCTCTCTTAATAAAAGCTTTAATCATAAAATTACTTGTTGCATTAAAATCGATTATTGCGATGAATTAATAATTATTAATTTTAATTAATGTAATAAAACATTGTGCGTATATTGTTAAGTTTAGTTGCTATTATTAAGCTAACATATTGCATTTCTTTAGTATGCTTTTTACTAAAAAATTTAAACTTTTTCTTGTTCTTGTGTTGTGACTTTCGCTTCGAACGTCTATTTGCGCTAAGCGTTCTTTCTATGTTAAGTTAATGATTTTGGCTTTCTAGAAAATTAATTAATTTTTTCTTTTTCTTTTAGATGAGTCTAGCATAAGTCGTTATAGCATTTTGTTCAACTAAGTGTCGCATGTTTCTTTGCCTTCTTTATTTTCTTTTAGAATAAATTTACATTGCTTAGTTGTTGTTCAATTTTATCGAAAATTTCTCTTTTTATAGTGACGTCGCTTTTTAGCGCTTTTTCGCATTTATTTATAATTTAATTTATTTATTGTTTCTTCGATGAACTAGCTAAAGTCTTAAGATGCTTCGTGATGTCGTTTAGACATTCGTAAAAGTTCTTTTAGTTGTACTTGTTATCTAAGTTTGTTACTAGATAAAAGTATGACGTTCTTAATCGTTTCGCTTTTATAGTCTCATTAAGTATTTGATTAACTTCTTGCGTAAATGCGAATGCCTTATCTAATAATGTTTTATCTAGAACTTTCTATAATTAATTTAAGTTTTCTATTAAATAGTAGTCGTCGTTCGATCTAGTTTTAAGAATGTTCGTCTCTATGTTAATTTGCTTTCTAATGTCGTTCTAGCTATTAAATATCTCTCTTAACATAGCATTGATCTATTGACGATTTATTAAATTTTATGATTAATAATCTCTTACGAAATGATTCGATTTATCACATAAATAGCACGTTTTTTAAGATTTATTATTTTGCTTTTCTTTAAAGTTTTTCTCTTTACATTGTTAAGTGAAATTCAATTTCATAAATGTAGATTTACAATAATTGAAATTATTGTACTTTTAATTAAAACGAGATTCTTTTTGCTAATATTCGATCGTTAATTCAAAAAAGATTCTTGCTCTTTCTTAAATTTGATTATATATTTTTTTTATAACTCTTTTATATAGTTTGTTGTTAAAATCGATAACTACTTTAATGAGATCAAATATGTCGTTAAAAGTTTTTCTATCACGCATAATTTCGTTCTTTAAATTGGTTTTAAAATCTCGTTGAAACATTGTTATAAGTGCGACATCGTTTTACTTAATTAAATTAACATACTTTTGAAACTTAGTTGCGTAGTTTGTTGCAAAAATTCGTTAAATTAAATGTTAAATTACTTTTTTCGCAATTTGTTTCTCGTTAAATGTTTTAAAGATTCTTCGAAGTTCTCTTTTAAAGTTATTGAAATTTGTGAACATCGCACGAGAGTTTTCGCTATTGTTTTTTAAATATTTTCGTAAATTTAGTTTAAGCTAATGTTAAGCTCTTTCTTTAAGAAATATTAATGCGAAAATCGTCTTTTGATTCGCTAAAACAAAATAGAAGATAAAATAGATATTTATTTGCATAAACTAGTTCTCTAGATTAATACAATCTTCATAATAGATATTAGATTTATTAATTTTAATTTTGTCGTCTTTCATGATTAATAATTAACGTAATACTAATGAGCTAATGTTTAAGATAAAGACGCATTAATTTAATATAAACATTCTTAAAGTGTTTAAAGTGTTACGCTACTACTTTTTAAGAAATCTTAGAAATATTAAAGAGAATTATATTGTTAAAGAGATTTGTAGACGTTTTTAGACAATGCAAACAATTATTTAATAACAAGAATTATAGTTAAATGTAACGATAACAATAAATAAGAACTTATCTTAAGTTAAATACGATTTATAAGGAAGTTGTATTCGAGAATCTATATATTAAATAAGATTCTTTTTACTCTTTTTGCTCTTTCGCAAAGCAAAGAGAGCAAATCTTTATACTTTTGTTGCTCTTTTAAAGAGCAAAGAGAGCAATGCTTTTAATGCTCTCTCGTAAAGTTGTAAAAGCATATGTCGTTATTCGTTTCTAGTGCTACATACTATGCGTAGATTATATACTAGCGTAGGCTCGTAACACAAAAGCTTTAATCATAAAATTACTTATTGCACTAGAATTAATCATTACAATAAGTTAATAATCATTGATCTTAATTGATGTGATAAAACATTGTGCGTATGCTATTAAGTTTAGTTGTGTTACGCTACTACTTTCTAAGAGATTTTAGGAATATTAGAGAGAATTGTATTATTGAAGAGATTTGTAGACGTTTTCAAGCAATGTAAGTAATCATTTGATAACAAGAATTGCAACTAGATGTAACGATAATAATAAATAAAAACTTATTTTAAGTTAAACACAATTTATAAGGAAGTTGTATTTAAGAATCTATATATTAAATAAAATTCTTTTTGCTCTTTTTGCTCTTTCGCAAAGCAAAGAGAGCAAGTCTTTATACTCTTATTGCTTTTTTAAGAAGTAAAGAGAGCAATGTTTCTAATACTCTTTCGCAAAGCTATAAGAGCATATGTCGCTATTTATTCTTGATGCTACATATTGTGCGTAGACTATATACTGGCGTAGGCTCGTAACAAGTTGTTGTTGTTGGGCTAACATATTGCATTCCTCTAGTATGCTCTTTATTAAAAAATGTGGACTTTTTTCTATTTTTGTGTTGCGACTTCTGCTTCGAGCGCCTGTTTGCGCTAAGCTTTCTTTCTATGTTAAGTTAATAACTTTGATTTTCTAGAGAATTAATTGGCTTCTTCTTTGTCTTCTAGATGAGTTTAGCATAAGTCGTTATAATATTTTGTTCAATTAAGTGTTTCGTATTTCTTTGCTTTCTTTATCTTCTTTTAGAATAAACTTACATTGCTTAGTTGTCGTTTAATTTTATTGAAAATTTCTCTTTTAATAGTGACATCGCTTTCTAGCGCTTTCTTGCACTTATTTATAATTTAATTTATTTCTTTTTTCTTTAATGAGCTATCTAAAGCGTCAAGATGCTTCGTAATGTTATCTAGACATTCGTGAAAGTTCTTTTAGTTATATTCGTCGTCTAAGTTTGTTGCTAGATGAAGATATGACGTTCTTGATCGTTTCGCTCTCATAGTCTCATTAAGTATTTGATTAACTTCTTGCGTAAATGCGAATGCTTTGTTTAATAATGTTTTATCTAGAACTTTCTATAACTAATTTAAGTTCTTTATTAGATAGTAGTTGTCATTCGATTTAATCTTAAGGATGTTCGTCTTTGTGTCAATTTGCTTTCTAATGTCGTTCTAGCTATTAAGTATCTCTCTTAACATAGCATTGATTTGCTAGCTATTTATTAAATTTCATAATTGACAATCTCTTGCGAAGTGATTCGATTTGTCACATAAATAGTACGTTTTTTGAAATTTGTTATTTTACTTTTCTTTAAAGTTTTTCTCTTTACGTTGTTAAGTAAAATCTAGTTTCATAAATGCAAGCTTACAATAATTAAGATTACTATACTTCTAGTTAAAACGAGATTCTTTTTGCTAATATTCGATCGCTAATTCAAAGAAATTTTTTGTTCTTTTTTAAGATTAATCGTATCTTTTTTTTATAGCTTTTTCATATAGTTTGTCGTTAAGATCGATAACTACTTCGATAAGATTAAACATATCGTTAAGAATTTTTTTATCACACATAATTTCGTCTTTTAGATTGTTCTTTAAATTTCGTCGAAACATTATTATAAATGCGACATCGTTTCACTTGATTAAATTAACATACTTTTAGAATTTAGCGACGTAGTTTGTTGTAGAAATTCGTTAAATTAGATGCTAAATTACTCTTTTTGCAATTTGTTTTTCGTTAAATGTTTTAAAGATTCTTCGAAGCTCTCTTTTAAAGTTATTGAAATTTGTGAACATTGTACGAGAGTTTTCGCTATTGTTCTTCAAATATTCTCGTAAATTTGATTTAAACTAATGTTAAACTCTCTCTTTAAAAAATGTTAATGCAAAAATCGTCTTTTGATTCGCTAAAACAAGATAGAAGATAAAATAGATATTTATTTGCATAAGCTAGTTCTCTAGATCAATACGATCTTCATGATAGATATTAGATTTATTAATTCTAATTTTGTCATTTCTTATGATTAATAATCGACGTGATGCTAATAAGCTAGTGCTTAGAGTAGAGGCGCGTTGACCTAATATAGACATTCTTAGAATGTTCAAAGTGTTACGCTAGTACTTTCTTCGAAGATATTAGAGTAGATTGTGCTTTTAGAGAAATTTGTAGACGTCTTTAGACAATGCAAGCAATCACTTAATAACAAGAGATTGCAACTATAAATAATTTCTATGTTTAATAAATTTTAAGAGAGATTCGATGAACTAAAGTAATAATAAGTAAAAATCTATAATAAGTTGAACACGATTCATAAAAGAGTTGTATTTTAGTTTCTATATACTAAGAAAATACGAATTGTTCGTCTTGTTCGTTCGTTAAACATAGCGAGCATGATTGTTCGCAATGTTCGTTCGTCGAACATGTTAAACATTATGCTTAGAATGCTCGCTCCTCGAGCATGTCGAATATAATAGCAAGTTCGTCTCAAAGACGTAGAACCTAAATCACTAGTATAGCTTTAGTAAGCTCGTAACAATATATTTGTTATAAAATAAAGTTTGTTTTTTTTAAAAATAAATTGTTTATTATTGAGCAAATACTATAGTTTAACAAAAAAGTTTTTAAAAATTTGCATATTTTAATTTTTAAAATTTGTATCAAAATTAAATACTATATTAAACTTTTTATTTAAAAGTCTTTTAATATAATTTTTGATTTTGTTTTCTTTAGTATTGTTTTATAGTTGCTTTTATTGTTTTATATCTAAATTTATAAAATTGTCGATTAATTGCTAGTCTAGTTATCTTTTTGTATGCGAATTAACAATAGAAATTTTATACAATTGTATTAATATAAATAAGCGCAAGAAACTAATTGTATTTATCTTAATATTAGTTGTTGCAATTGCAAAAACAAGAAAGTCTATTTAAATCTATATATATAAACGCAAATAATAAATCTCTTTATATTGTAGAACTCTTAATACTATTTCGAAGTAAATTATTGTATAGTAGCGTTATTACTATAAGATTAATTTTTGTGCTACAATTGTCTTTTTTCTTTTTCTCGATTGTATAAATTCTATATTTGCAAATTTTATTTTATATTGTTTTTATAGTTGCTTTTTTAGTATTTTAGACATTTTAATAGTATGCAAATTCAAGTGTTGCAAATTGAAAAATTGAAAAACATAATTAACAATATTAAAATAGCTCGAGTTAGAGCGCGTTTAATATATTTTTTCAAATTCGAAAATTAGTCGAAACTTTATTTATAATAGTTGCGTATTTAAATTAATTAATTTTATTGTTAACTTATAATGCAAGATTTATAATTTGAAACTTTATTAAATAGCTTTATTGTACAAAATACTAACAAAATATTGTAGAAAAGTTAAGTTAAATATCTACTTAGCTTCTCTAAAGCGCAAAAATTATATATTTTTTTTTCTATTTTAAAGTCGACAAAGCGATTGTAATTAAGCAATTTAGCAAAAGAATATAGCTTAAAAAAAAATATAGAAGAAAAAGAAAAGAAAATATCGAATACGTTGAACAAATAGTTTGAAGATATAAAAAATTGTGCTTTAAAACAAAAAAAAATATTTATTAACAAAAGTTAGAGAAGAATCTATTTAAGTTTTCGAAATTTATTTAGCAATTTATTATTTTTAAAAAGATATCTTTATACAATAGCAAAAAAGATTTATTAAATAATTAAAATTTAAAAAATTTAAAAAGACTAAAATAGCTTTTTAATCGAATATACTTTTACAAATCTCAAAATATTACTTTCAATTTAAAATTCGATTAATTATATAGATGTTTAATATATTATACAAACATTTATACAAGATCGAACAAATAAATTTTCAAAAAAATCGTATTAGTATTGCGATATTTAATTCGAACAATTTTTTGACAAAAAGCTACAATATACAAATTTGCAATTGTTCGAATTTGCAACATTTGCTCTTTGCATCTAAATATCTATAGAAATTAATCAAATGTTTTCTTTATATTTGCTCTATTATATTGAGTTTTTTGATAAAAGATTAATGCTATAATGCGTTCGCAATACTTAGAGATTTTTGCGATAAATATTAAGATCGAAACTATTATTTTTTATTATTTAGATTTCTTTATTTTTAATTTATAGTTTGTTTAATTTATTTTTCAAATTATACGAATTTTTTGTCGATAATTTGTAATTAAAGTTTTGTCAAATTTAAGAATTTATAATATTTAAATTAGAATTTCTTAATAAGTAAATAGCTTTCTTCTATCTATAATATCTATTGCATTATTAAGTTTTACTAATTTGAGTTTTTAAGCACAATTCTTTATAGTTTAATATTGTTAACATATTTATTTTTGGCAAAAATTACTCTTAAAGTATTTTTACAACTCTTCAAAATATTTGTTTTTGTTAATTCGAACAATATTTAAGATAGTATTTAAGAAATTAAGTTTCTATCTATTTGTATTGTTTTCGACAAGCTTTTTTAACAATTTTTGAAAATACAAATTGAAGAACAATTACGTTTGCTATTAATACAATATTTTAAATCTAGAAATAAGCAATTAAGTTAAATTGCTATTAATATAATAAAAAAGTATCTTAGTAAAAATATATATATATAAAAGACGCTTTAAAAGATTTACTCAAATATATTTTAATAGTAATACGATAATATTAAAACTATAAAAATAAATAATAAGTTTTAAAATACTTACTTAAGATTTATTATTTTTCAAAAAATTATAAATTGTAAACTTAAGAATTAATTTCTTTTAAATTATATTTAAGACAAGAAATTATTTGCGTATTTTTTCAAATTATACAATATAAAAGATACAAAAGAGATATTTAAGTTTTTTGCAAAAGTTTACAAAGTAAAGTATTTTCGCAAGTCTTCGATATATTAATAGTTAAAAAATAAGATTTTAGTAGCTAATATATATATAGTATTAATTGCTTTAGATTGTTATTGCAATTTTGTAATAATAGTCAAAATATATATAAGCAATCTATATAGCAAAGAGATTAATCGCAAAATTGTGTATAAATTTTATTAATATATAGAGAAGATATAGAAAATAGTAGTAGTCGACAAAGAGTTTAAAAAAAAAATTGAAAAATAAATTTCGAATTTTAATTATAACAAAGTAAAGTTGATTTTCTTTAAAAAAAGATAGAAAAGATTGACAAAATATAATTGTTAGTTTGTAATAGTGCAATCAATTTTCAAAAAGTTCAAAATATTTAATAACAAACAAGAAATTGATAAAAATGCTTTTTTGTCGAAGTAGTTAACGTTTGTTTTTTTGAGCTTGCGAAATTCTTGTAGTTTGCTTTCTAAAAATGTCGAATATTAACTAGTATTTTTGCTATTTTTATATTTTAGTTTTGCTATGCTTTTTAATTGTTTGAAAATACTTTTTTACTTAATAGTTGTTTAGATTTTTGAGTAGACTAGCGTTTTTGATTTAACAATATATAAAATACTTTGATATATAGACGCTTTTTGCTTTTATATTTTTTGTATCTCTTAGATATTTTAGCATATTAACAATATCTATATTTAAATAGTATCTTGTATAAGATATTTTAGTTGCTTGCAAACTGTCTTTAAGATATTTACTATAAATATTTTACTTTTTTTGATTAATATAAGATGCTTATCTATTACTTTTTAAGTTAACAACTTTGACAAAATATTTGCATTTCTTATTAAGTGTTTTTTACTTAATAAAGCTTTTAAGTCTTTTGAAAACTTATCGATCTTAATTGTTCGAAAAAAATCTTGTTGTTTTAAAAATGTTCTTCGATTTTAACTATAGTTGCAAAATACTTTGAAAATCAACTTCGATAGAATTGAATCTTAATATATTTTGCATTATATTTGTATATATATTGCATTTGTTGTTTATTTAAAAAGACTTTGTAGAGATTTTACGCTCGACATAATCGATAATTGCATAGATTATATATTCGAATTATTTGCTTTTACACTATATTTTTTTCAAAACTTTTTTTGTGCAACTTCTTATAGAGACTGTTATTTGCGTCTTTTTTTATAGACATTATATTTTAAATTACCAATATTCTAAGCAATCGAGTCTATAGAAATATTTGTTAAAATCTAATATTACTTTAAAATTATCTAGTTACTATTTCAATATTTTATTTGTTCGAGTCTCTTCGAAGAAATCTTACCAAACACTATTTCTATTTATTATAATATTTTAAATTGAAAAAACTTTGTGTAGTATTTTTCAAATAAAATATCTAAGACTCTTTGAATTTTGCGAGTTAAAAATTCTATGTCTAGAAGAGTATGCATACTAAATTTCAATACAAAGGGCTCTCGGTATTATTACGGTATTTAAAATACTCTGCATTTGATTCTAAAAAACCCCCAGGCGCCCTTAAAGTATGGTTGGGGGTACACAAATGGTACGCATGAGCGAGAGGGAGCCAACACAAGCCCTTGAAGTAGTCTCCAGAGAAAATCGCCTCTTGCTGTCTTGCAGCAAGAAGCTACCAATCAGCGCGCTAACAGAGCGACCGCATTCCCATCGAATCAAATGAATCGAATGGATTTTGAGCTGGGCGAGCAGGCTAATGCTGCTAATGCTGCTAATGCTGCTAATGCTCCACCGTTTGCTAAAAGAACTCCTTGACGAAGGTTGCGGGGCGTCTTGGTGTCCGCGTCGTTCGTAGATCTTTTTCCCCCTCAACCGCAGCCTTTTGTCGAGTCCGTTCCCCTGTTACCAGCTCATGTGAACATTGTGATCCATGTGAACCCTTCCCGTCCTATATCAACGACCTGACTGTCTTTCATGCCAATCGCCAGACCAACATTCTCTTCGCCAACATCCGCCCGAGAAATACCTCCACTACGTCACATACACAGTGACTGATCCAACGTCTGGAAAAGCGCGAGCCTCACCACTGTGCGAATTGTGCGGCAGCCTATACCCTTCTTTGACAATCTTCGCCAGTCGCTGACCCTGACCTTGCAGTGCAGCATTGCAGCCATTGAAGTGCCCGTCCACCGTCCCCCCCGCACCTTTTCGTCAGAGCACAGCCGCGCTTGGATATCGACACTTGCCGATCGACAGGCACCTGATTACGTACCGTACACTATATAGTCCCTTGGACTACAAGACACCAAGCTACGGCAACACTTTCACAGGATTACAGCTGGCGAGAGATCAGGAATTACATTAGGACCTATACATCCCTCCAGTGGAACGAGGAAGCGGTTGAACTAGCTGGGGTTCGACATGCGAACAGGTCGCGATTTCGTCTTTCGACGGGATCGATAATATTGGCTATCAGCAAAAAATCTCGATCATCGAGCTTTGGGAATTGGTTTATAACCACTATACAAGGAAAACTAAGTGGAAATGGAGATTCCCCTGGACAAGAAAGAATTTCGAAGCCAAAGCCAGGGACTCTCCAGCCAGATAGTACAAAGCCAAGAACTATTATTTGCAGCAGATGATATCTCTGCCAGTACCTGCTCAAAGCTCATGGACGGTGCTGCTCAATTAGGTCTGCAAGAGCCTTTATCCGTGGAGACGAACAGCAACAG
>JAABUL010005341.1_pt1 | contig 16090 bp, 12 predicted proteins | sample 5559151 | NCBI WGS metagenome assembly JAABUL01 (sample SAMN10711876, study PRJNA513368) | rock metagenome | isolation source: Antarctica rocks | place: Antarctica: Victoria Land, Pudding Butte sud | reverse complement strand
CTATTTGAGGTCGAGCTTGTGGATGATGAACTTGGAGGACTGGCCGACAAAGCGGTAACCGTGGTTGACGATATTGATGGCCGAGTAGTTGTTGCGATTGAGATGATGGAGGAGGGGCTGGATGTCAGACTTGAGGAGCTTTTATCTGTCGGGAACGATATTGAACCGGATACCGTGGAAGAAGTGGAGATAGTGTTGCTTGATGCGTGAGACGTATAGTGACTGCTCTTGGCTGACGGCGAACTAGATGTCGAAATATTAGCCGTTGGACTGTACATGGGGATACGAATCAGTCACATTTCAAGGTCAACCATGAAATGCCGTACCTGCTCAAGAGCGGCGAGGAGGTCTCATAGGCGCTCGATCGAGAGGTCGTGACGGAGCTGGCTGAATTGAATGTTGTTGGCGCATCCGGCAAAGTTGATGAAACGTCCACAGTACCAGGGTTCGTCATTGGATGTATAGAGGACGGGGATGGAGTGTCCGTGGCGTCCGCGGAGACGGGAACAGACGAGTCCAAGCTGTTCGATGTCGATGCTGTCACAGCAGCAGCGTTGGTGTCATTGCATAGAGCGAACGCTATGCTAAGTGTCAGTAGTACGTCATCTTCCCAAGGATCCTAACACGTACTGGTCTGTATTGCCATTAGCTTTACAGGCACACAGTCCGTCGGCGCAGTGCCGTTGTAGACAGCAAGAATAATTTTGTTGATCGCACAGAAATTTGCAACGCCGCCATCGAAGGCTTGATTTGACCAAGTTAGATATCCATCCATCAGTGTGAAGTTTGTGGCCATCTCGCCCGTTGGTGCAGATACCGCAAAACGAGTCCAGGAGGTCTTAGGCGGGGCAGATACCCAGAGCCCATCAGTCGATAATGTATTGTCTTGCAGAGTGAAGATCTCTCCTTGTCCGCAGACCGATGTCTCTCTACCGCCCGCTGCAACATAGGCTATTTCGTTGTCGACACCGCGAGAAGGGAAAGATCTCTGTGGTTTGACTTGGAACATGTAGTCGTTCGACGTAGAGCCGGACACGGCAGCGAGCGGCGATGATCTCTGGCCATTGGCTGAGGGCGATGCTGAAGCGTCCAGCGACCTGGTGGGCAGGGCAGAGATCGGTACCACGCCGGGTGCTAGCGGGAAGCCAGCCATGGCTAAGTGTGTGGGTTGCATATATGGTACACATGGACCTGTTGGTATTCGTATAGTGCTGACTATTCCAGCAGCGATGGCTGCTGGAAAACCCAGGGTGGCGTACAGAGCTCTGCAAGCCATGGCTCCTTTTTTTTCGATCTCAGATCCCAAAGGGTTTCCTTTAAGGGATTGGAGAAGACACGTGACTTTCCCGCTGCAAGGAATGGAATTCGAGACGATGGAATGCTCCTGGCGCCATGGTCATAGCTTTTGGACATCATCCCGCGTTGTATGTTGAAGATCAACTATGAATTGAATGACTGAGCTTCTGCCTCGCTTTGGGCCTGTCGCTGTTCAGGTCAGTTACAGAAGAAGGCGCCTATGCTCCTCAGCTGCAGTGAAAGTTGGTAGCGGAGCATTATCGTAATCGCATTGTGCTCTTGGGTCATCTGACAGTACCCTACCATCCAACCTAAGAAGTGAACCTAGAACCTTGTAAAGCTCTGCGTACGTGGTTCGGATGCCGAGTTTGTTAAGTGCAGGCGGTTGCTTTGAGGCTACTCCGGCGAACCAATGCAGTACAGCTCATCTTAATGCATTGCGCGTTCGATGTGGCCTGCATATTCTCAGGTTTAGTGGACTTGGCCCTCCGAGACTCTTTACGGACATTACAGTATCTCAACCGCGTGATTAGCCACTAGAGGTTCACTTGCAATCGTGATTTGGAACATCGGATGTTGTGGAAAAGGAATGCTTTTGTAAAGAAAACCTTCGTGGCAAAAAACCATTCTTGGGCTGTTGCTTTTGGAACATCCATCACTTGTCATACACTCCAGAAAAGAGGCCTGAGTGCACCTCGAAGGACGCTATCTGATAACCCGAGATAGATGCGATGATGCTATCAGTGCCAACAGAGCGGACCTGGATATTTAGGAGGAGAGGACCTACAGCAAGCGAACTAGCTACGTGCCGAATCTACACAGTGAGTACTTGGATGGTGTGAACAAATCCTTACTGAAAGTGTTTCGACCTCGCTCTTGTCATCGAAGTGCGGATAAGATGACGTCGAAGCCGAAAGAAGATCAGCCTCGAGTCCCGTGATATCTGGTTTTCAGGTTTTTATAATTTCCTATTATATCAGCCAAAGTATTTACATCCACGAGAGTGAAGAAAACACAGCGATCTCTCAATTAGGACCTCGATAAAAGACATGTCACAGCAGGGTTCGAGACAACGTCAAAGCGTCAGTAAGTATAGGACATTGTCGTGTTAATGTCGTTGCTGGATTCAATGAAGGTTGGGAACAACCATGTCGCCAATCAGGTGGGTTTTGACTCGACGCTCGTGCAAGGAGGAGATGGTGTAACCTCCTCGCCTCTCAAGGCAAGTCTAATTGCAATATAGCCGTATTCCAGGTGCGACGTGTGGATTCTTAGGATGATACCGTAAGCGCATTCAACACGTACTCTTCGACCTCATGGGCGAATCATCGACGTCTGATGGATCTGCTTGCCTTCAAGCGAAGAGGGATCGTCGACGTCACATGCCGTAAGATTATAGCTTGGACATTCGTCGAGTCCGATGCCCGCCCAGTCTTCGAAGGAATTATTAGTCTTGTTCTTTCTCCTCTCAAGTGCAGCGAGCAATGAAGCGGATGCGAAGTAGGGGGGATGCAACCATAGGCTTGGCACTACTTATACTCGTTTTCACCTACCTTATTAATGCAACCCATCTATTAATGCAACCGCTAGTGAAATTAGTGCAAAGATCAGGGTTCTGAGTAGTCACCCTAAGGTTTATGCGCCAGAACCACCAGCGGTTGCATTCAAGGTGGGTTGCATTAATAGGTGACGAGTACTAGCAGTGCCGCAGAAGCTGCCGCAGGTCTGGTTCGAGAGCTACGGCGGACTGTAAGAGCCATCCGGAAAAAACTATTTTTCGGTTTTCCCGGGAAAACCGAAAAGTGAAAAGTGAAAAGTAAAAAGTAAAAAACGGTTTTTCGTTTTTCCGCTCGACTAAGTTGTCTAAATTCTTATTATCCAATCTTTTTAGCCGTACGAGCACTACTTTTACATTATATTGCTATTGATCTTATTAATTATACAATCGTACAATATATTTAAGAATAATCGACTATTTAAGAATGTTGCATTGTACAAAAATCAAATCGTAATATAGTTGATACAAAATTAAACATAACAATAGATTATCGAAATACTCAAAAAAGACTTTAAGCTATTAATTATAGATTGTATATTTCGATTTCAATTGCAAAATTAAAATATTTATCAAAAATATTGTATATCAAATTTAGAGCACTTAAACAATTGTATTTAATTATTTTTCTTCAAAAACTATTTAAGCGATCAAAAGATTCTTACTATATTTTATAATAAAAATTTTGAACTAGTTTGTAGAAATTTTACACAATTAAAATTATAATTTAATTTCTATTGTTATACAAGTGTCAAGAATTAACAAACAAAAGCAAAAAAAATAATACAAAAAATTATAATTGCAAAACTAGAAAAAAAAATTATACAAAATTACAACAAACAAAAGTTGTACAATTATTTTTAATATTGTAACTTGATAATTTTAAGATAAGTTTCTTATATATTTTGTTTAATTTGTACAACAATAGTTAAATATTGTACAAAAATTTATTTTTCAATTAATATTGTTTGTTTGTATCTATTATTGTAAAAAAACAATAGCAAAATGTATTTTATTAAAAAGAAAAATATATTATATTTAAATCAAATTATATTTGATTTTTTAACAATTATAACAAGCTTAAAATATACAATATTAAAATATACAATATTAAAATATACAATATTATTAATACGTACTCTCGATATATACTATAGATATATATAGAAATTATAGCTTGTATACAAGTTAATATACTACAACAATTTTTAAATTGTATAGAAGAGCTAGAATATTAAAATTGTTTTGTACAATCAGATTGTAATACAAAAACTTCTATAATAGCAAATATTTATTATTAATTGCGTTGTACAATACAATTAGAACTTTAATTTAAAAATTGCTATTTGTTTAATACAAGTATAGCAAATCAAAAAATTAAAAATTAATAAAATTAGTTGATTAAAGAATACAAAAATTGCTAATAAGTATATTGTGTAATTAATATACGCTATACAATTGTTAATTAAAATTTAGATTTACTTTTATTGTTTTCAATAGAAAAATATTTTTGATTTTAAGATAATAGAAAATTTTATTGCGTTGTACGCTATCTATATATCTATTCTTTGTACAAAGATTAAGAATTTTGTCTCTTTTTAAAACAATTATTCTATACAAAAGCAAAAAAAGCGATTTAACAATATCAAAAAATATTTATATATACTCTATTATTATTTTAATCAATATATAACAAATTATAATATACAATACTCTTTAAAGAAGCTTGCTAAATTGCAACAAAATATTAATAAATTTAATAAATTTGTTGTATATTTATTGTACAATTAAGCTACTAATACAAAATACAAATAAGAATAAGTATTTTTCTTTAATTATATTAATTTAATATACAAAGCAACTGCAACTACTAAATTTTAATATTAATAATTTGTTTACTATTTTTTAAAAGAAATAGATAACATTTTATTGTATAATTTATAAAAATTTTAGAAAAACAATATACAATTATATTGAAAGCGAAATAGAGTCTAGATTGACTTTTTTAGACAAATTGTATAGAAATTGCAATTAACAATTTAAAACTAATATCGAAAACGTTTTGAAAATAAATCTAGTATACAATAAATCGAAGAAATTGTACAATACTAATACAAAATATTAAACAATTATACTATCTTTTTTTGTACAATATAAACAAACTTTTTGTATACTTTTTGTTCTAATATTTTGCTTTTTTTTTGTATTGTATTAATATTGAAGTTTTTATCTATATATTGTATAGCATTTTGTTTGCTCTTAAATAATATTAATATTCTATTATACAATTCTCTTAATATTGTTCAAGAATTTTTGAAATCTATACTATTTTATAAATAATATTTAATATTTATCTATTGCAATAGATTGTATAGCTTGTAAAGCTATCAATTTTATTTTTGTAAATTTTTTTTCTTAAATATACAATTGTATACTAATAATTGCAAAAATATAAAATTATTATTATTAAGAATATATTTTCTAGTTGCAATTGTATAATTTATTTTTTTAACATTTTAATAGAAATTAAGAAAGAAGTAGAAACTATTTATTTTTTAATACAATCTATTGTATAATCTAATATTGTACAAGTGTTACGCTGCTACTTCCTAAGGGGTCTTAGGGGTATCAGAGAGGGTTGTACTTGTTGGAGAGGTCTGTAGGCGTCTTCAGGCAATGCAAGCAATCACTTGGTAACAAGGGTTGCAGCTAGATGTAGCGATAACAATAAGTAAGAACTTATCTTGAGTTGAACACGATCCATTAAGGGAGTCGTGTTCGAAAGCTATATATCTTTCCATTATCGGGTGTCCAAGGTGCCCAAGATGGTCAAGACCTTGATTATCTTGATCACCTTGATCAGAATCCAAGGTGTTCAAGGGCCAAGCTATCTTGATTATCTTGATCCTGTCGGCAGACCTTCCCTTCCTGATTACCTTTGTGAAGAGCGGTGCGCGGCGGCTAGTACATATCAGCACGCGGCTCGTAACAACAAGCTATTTTTTAATTAGTTTCGAGCTCTTCTAAATAGCACTTTAATTTGTACAATAATATTGCAAAAAATATATAACAAACTGCTATACAAAAAATTAATTAAAATAAAATTGTATATAATTAATTATAAAACAAATTAAAAAGCAAAAATAGAGTTTCTCTTATTAATACAAAATTCGAAATTACTATATATTTTGTAATAATTATCGAGAAGAACTATATAATTCGAGATATTTCAAATATATAAATTATCTCTATTAATACTTTATATAAGTAGTAGTAAAAATATTAATTTTTGTACAAAACTAATTCTTTTTAGTTTATAGTTTTTTGCAATTTAGCAATTGTATATTAACTAGTTTAAACAAGTTTATTAATTAAAATATTTTAGCTCAAATTTACAATATATCTATTTATATAGAAATATATTCTATATACAATTTAATATTTTTTGTCAAATTAATTGTAAACAAAGATCGAAAGTTATCTATTATAGAGTTTTTCAATAGTGTTGTTACAACTTGTATAATAAATAAATTTATAAGCTATTTTGCAACTACTAGCAAAACAAAGAAAAAAGAAATTTACTTGTATATTAAATACAAAGCAAAATTAGAAAAAATTTCTAATTATTTTATTAAAAATATACAAGAAATTTTTGTTGTTGTACAATTATTAGCAATTAAGTTGGAGTCTTAAATTAAAAAAAAAAAATTTGTACAAGTTAAAAAAAAAAATTGTTTTCTTAAATCAAGTTCGAGTCTTTTTAACTAATTAAAAAGAAACTATTTATAGTACAATATTTATTAGTTTCTCAACAAACTATATAGTTTGTTGTACAATTGTTTGATATTTAGAACGCAATAAACAATTAGATTGTTTTGTACAAATAAGAGTTTTCTATAATATTTAGTAATTTAAATGTTAAAAAATACTATTGTACAAGTCTATTTTAACTATTGTTTATAATATATTATAATAGCAATTCTTGTACAATATTTAACTTTGATAATTTTTTGTTTATCGATAGTATTTTAGTAGATACTAAATTTTCTAAAATTTTAAACTATTTGTTTTTATCGAAGTTTAAAGAAAACAATTTGAAAATAAAACTATTTAAGAATATTTGTACAACTTAATTTTAAGCAATTAATTAATTTTGTACAACTCTCGATACTTCGACAATTAATCTATTGTCTATATTTTTGAGTTTTTGTATAACAAAAGTATTAACAATAGTTTTAATAGATTTTTCTATTATTTAATTGTCTAATTGTATAACTTAAGTCTTTTCTATTAATACTCAAAGTTTTATATTCTATAAAAGCAAACAACAAAAAAAGAAATTTAAAAAATAGAAAAGAAACAAATACAATTGTTGTATTTTTTTCAATATTTAGAATATACAGCAATTGCATTCTTTTTAGTGTTTAGAATATACAACAACTACATTCTTTTTAATATTTAAAATATATAGCAACTACATTCTTTTTAGTATTTAGAGCGTACAACAATTGCATTCTTTTTAGTATTTAGAATATACAACAACTATATTCTTTTTAATATTTAGAGTATATAGCAATTGCATTTTTTTTAGTATTTAGAATATACAACAATTGTATTTTTTTCAATATTTAGAATATATAGCAACTGTATTTTCTTCAATATTTAAAGTGTACAACAACTGCATTTCTTTTAGTATTTAGAATATACAACAACTATATTTTTTTAGTATTTAAAATATACAACAACTGTATTCTTTTTAGTATTTAGAGTATATAGCAACTATATTTTTTTCAATATTTAGAACGTACAACAATTGCATTTTTTTCAATATTTAGAGTATACAACAACTATATTCTTTTTAGTATTTAGAGTATACAACAACTGTATTTTTTTTAGTATTTAAAGTATACAACAATTGTATTTTCTTCAATATTTAGAATATACAACAACTATATCTTCTTTAGTATTTAAATTGTACAATTTAATTATTTCTTAGTTTTAAAATATTTTCTATAGATAGACAAAAAATAGATTGTTGTACAAGTCTATTTGTATTATTTTAATTTGCTATATATAACAATCTATTTTAGCTTTGTACAACTCTTTAACTTAATTGTAGTATTATTAAAAGAGTTGTACTACTAGTTTTAATTATTGCGTAGAAGTGCAAACTATACAATTAAATTAATAGTATATCAATTTATATTAAATAAGAAATACTATATTAAGCTTTTACTAATCTTAATATAATATTTAAACGTTAAATATTAGTTTGTTGCAATATTGTACGTCAAAATATTTTTTGCAATATTGTATATCAAAATTCTATCTAAACAAATACAATACAAAAAATCAAGCTATTTAAAACTATATACAAATAGAAGTTTCAGCTGCTATTACAATTTGTATCGATTTATTTTTGCTAACTATCGACATTTTTTTCTAAAAATTGTTTCAAGTTTTGTTGTTATTTTTATTATTTGTATTGTCGAAATTATTATTACTATTCGAAAACAATAATAACGCTCTCTCTATATTTTGTACAAAATATCGAACTACATAATTAAACTATTTGCAATTGCTATATATATTATCGAAATAATTTGTAAACTTTTAGCAGTTCAAAAAGAATTTTTTATTGCAAATAGATATTTGCGTCGAAGTACAAGTATTGTACAAAACAAAAAGTAAAAATTCGCGCAATTAAATAAGAATTGCGTTAATATACAAAGTTTAGCTATTAACAATTCTCTATAATATAACAACAACAAACTGTACAATTATATTTATATTCGAAAATATAAAAATTGCACAATCTAAATTTGTGCAAGTAAAAAGCGCAAAATCTTGATTAACAATATTTAAACAAGTATTGTTTTAAATATTAATAGCTTGAGCTTATTGTACAAATATTTGTTGTACAAAGTCAATATAATTTAGAATATTGTACAATATATTAAAATACTATATATATATTGTACAATATATTAGAATATTAAGATATAAAGTATATATATATATTGATAATAATTGGAATTCTTTAAGAAGAAAAAGAAGATAGAAAAACAAATTTTAAAATATATAGAATAGAATTTTATCTAAACAATTGTTTAATTAAGATTTGACAAATTATGTTGTACAAACACGTGTTTATAATCTTATTATTATGTTATAGCAATTGTACAATATCTATTGCTACTACTATTAAATTAATTGATAATAATATAATTGTACAACGTACGACTAAAAAGATTGGGTAATAAGAATTTGGGCAACTTAGCCGAGCGGAAAAACGAAAAACCGTTTTTCACTTTTCACTTTTCACTTTTCGGTTTTCGGTTTTCCCGGGAAAACCGAAAAATAGTTTTTTCCGGATGGCTCTTACAGTCCGCCGTAGAGAGCGCTTGGCATTCCGGCACACCCTCTTGTTCTCGGCTTCGTTTCACATGTTTGGCCTTCTCTCCCAGTCCCTGTCGTCAGCGTCAAAGTCTAAAGCCACGCCATGTCAGTGTCGGCGTGTTTGAATCTGCTTGACCCACTGTTCCTAGCTGCTCGTTCATGCGCTTCTCACAACTGCTACCTTTGGATGACATCTAGACAGACAAAGGTTCCTTAACATCAAAGGGCTACGCATATTTTTTACTTTTCTCCTGGATTCGACTTCTAGAATCGCTGTGCTGTCAAACAACAGTGAGAGGAAATGCTTTTGCAGGCCGGTAGCTGCATGGTAGGATGGGCTCATGATCCAGGTCGCTCTTTGCATTCAATGGCTCGCTCGGTCTTTCGCGTTCAGGGCCGAGAAAAATCCATGCCACCTGTTGCTGGACTGCTCCACTTGTGCCTGGCTCTTCTGCATGAAACTACGGTTCCTGACAAGGACCTTTTCGCGTTCTCGCCTGCTCCGCTCATGGCTCGAAGAGCAGAGCTCTGCAAGGAAGCCTTCTGCTCCGGCCTACAAAGGGCTGGTTGACCCCCTTCAGATGTCTTATTATCAATCATAAACCAATCTCTTGTCTTTTCCTCCTTATAGTATTCAATCCTCCGCTTCACTTGGCTCAGTCTGGTACTGTTTGCAATATATTCTATACATCTCTCATCCTCTCTCTACGCGTAAACCTTCTCCCCTACTGCCGCTACTGCGCGCCGGCACAAGAGGAGCGTGATATCTTCGCAGTCACCACCAGGAAATCTATCCCTCAACGTTCACTATCGTTAGGCAAAGCTTGAAGATGTGGTGGCCAAGAGCTATGTCAGTCTTGCTCGCGATTGCTGTTGGTCAAGCCGTTGCCGGGCCTCACGGATATGCGCCTCATCTTCATCCCAGAAAGCACGAGGAGCCAATAGCTCTCGACCAGTGCGTTGTCATTGCCCATCCCTATGTTGACCGCTCACTCACTTCAGTTCAGTATCGTCCATAACCGAGCGCTTGCAGCTCGCGAGCCAGGATATGGGTGGGGAAGGCCTAGTCCGCCTTCTACAGCCTCCACTGTGTCTGTGACCACAAACCAACCGTCCACCAGCCAAAGCAATACTGCGACCACTTTAGCAACGACTACAGCAACGACAAACACTGCGACAAACACCGCAAATACTGCAACCAACACAGCGACGGCCTCGCAGCCGAGTTCTACCGGCTCTACTGGTGGCACGTCTTCCGGCCTGACATCCGACGACGCCAAAAAACTCACCTCTCTCGGCTTCCAGGCTACGGGCACCAACGCTAAAGACCCTTCCGGCGGCGTCTGGATCGGCTCCGGAGGCGCATATATAAGCTCCTTCACCAATAGCTACACCTCCGGCATCATCCTAGTCGTTTGGGGCCCCGGCGCCTGCTGGGTAAACGCCCACACGCCCCTCATCACTGTCTCCCTTCCCCCGCAAGGGAGTACAACAATCAGCTTCGCCTACCAACAATCGGGTGCCTGGTCTGCCGTCTATCCCGACACCACCCTCGTCAACGGACAAATCTCCAACACCTGGGCAGAGTACACCTTCACTTCCTCCGGCGTCGTCGACGTCTCGCGATTGGTCAATGGGAACGGACACTCTTTGGAGGTGGTCGGCCCATCATGCACCAGCAACATGAGCACCTGCGTATTTGAATGCAATTCAGGAACCACGTGCATGACAGGCTACAAGCTCGTGAACTGCGGCTCACAGTCTGGAGCTCAGCTCGGCACTGATAGCAATGGGGCTGATAGTGGTGGCTGTGGCTGGAATGGAGCCACCAGCGGTTCATTCAAAACGACTTTTGGAGCTTAGCAAGCAGCTGGTTCTCTGCTATACTCTCTCTATATAGATATGTTACGTTTGTGTGTGGGATCACTTGTATAGATTTGATTGTCTCAAGAGTATTACATTATTTTTAGAGCTGCGCTCAGTCAGAGTGCCCTAGACTAAGAGCGAATTATACACAACGTGCTCGCTCCCACGTATCGCAGCCTGCCGGGTGAAAAACATCGTCTCTCCTTCACTTCTTTGCCAGGCTCCACGCCTCACTTCTCTTTGCGGGCTTCTACAACCCAATACTTATGCGCAATATCGTCCGCTTGCATTTCCGCGGCTCTCATCCCAGACAATGAGCGTGCTTATTTACCAAAGCTTACTGGTGCACCACTGGTCATTACATGGTCTGGCTTCAATGACGGCTCAGTCTCCTTGAACTGCCAATATTCCAGGTCGTACACCCGACTAGGCCCACGTTCCTTCCCTCTTGCTTCTACTTTGCCGGATACAGGCGACAGACATTTTGCAAGACGGGATGCAGCCCCGCACTCTTGAGAACCTCTATCGATCTGGGCCTCGACTGGTGGGAAAACAGACGCTAGGTGATTGAGTAGCATGTGATCGAAGGCTTTGGCGACGACCGTCGCTATTCAACACTTTACCGAGAAGCTTACTCACCGGAATAGTTTACTAACAATACGGCAAGTACAAACGTTTTTTCAGAGATTGGGTGCGCGAAGGCTAGTATGCACTTAATTAATTAACGAGAATACTTAGATAGCTACATGTATGCAGAAGTACAGGAGTGCCTGGAAACGCCAAGACTCTAGTCGTCATTTAGCGCGATCATATGTATTGCGCCGTCTTGGCTTTGTATGTAGGTCCCGCCTCTCAACCGCCCATTTTTCTCAGTAGAGACGGCAAGATCTAGCACGAATTTCATCATTACTGGTGTATGGTCCATACTCAAAGATCATGCAGAGTGATTCTGAGCTCACCACGATGTCCTCCAGCCGTATGTGCGACCATGAGCCACTGATCTTGTTCGATCAAGCAAGGACAGTCGTCTTTATAAGAGGGTCAGCCTAAATCATGGCACGCTGTTAGCTGGCAGTATGGAGGTAAGTGTTTGGTTTCACGATCCTCCCCGAGCAACATTCATGCCGTCTCCGCTTTCGCGACAGGCGCAATATCCAAAGCTGTCTACCAAGGACGCAAATCATACTGCAGGGAATATAACTTCGGCCACGAGCATAACGGAATGAAGGACGGTAAGAGCGCACAACCGGTGGTCCTTGGGCCGTCGAAGAGCTTGGACTAGTGACATAGATAAACATAGGCCGAACATGGCCCCCCCCTCTGCAAACCTGTTGTTACCTTGAAAGAGCTGCGTCCATTCTAGATCTTTCTTGTGAAATTAACACACAATCGTTACATTGTTCTCATTGCACGTCAGCGCACCTGGTTTTGACAAGCCTGCTGAACAAGGCATGGGACTCAAAGCAATGAATCGAAATGAACGACCGGCCTTGTTAAAACTCGTTTATTTACTCTGTTTGATCGCGGATTGCGTCAAAGCAGGACGAAATGTGTGGGCTATCTGCGACTGGGTTGTAAGAATCTTTCCAGCTCCTTGTTACTCAAGCATTCTTTAACTTATCATTACGCTTGTGTTGCACTTTGACGAGGGCGATAAGATATGGGTAGGCGGCAATCTAGAACAAGGCCAGGAGATTCTCGTACCTGCTCATGCCCAAACCCACACCGAACCGGATGCGAACAATGGGGCTCTTCCACTACAGGTTCGAGAGTATGACGGAGACGGGACACATCCCGCACCCGGGTCGAGAAGCCTCGTAATGCAAGCGGACGCCCTGCATTTTGCAAATCCAGGTGCAACAGACCCAGGCGCTCCCAGCTTCACATGGGAGCCTGAACAGTTTCGAAGACGAGTCCTTCTTGGGCAAACTGATCTCGCGAACTCTGATCTCATCGATGAAACGAAAGGCGGGGCGGGAATCGTCGCGGACATCACTTCAGATCCAGCCGGGCCTTTCAAGGGAGGAACCTATTCAAGGCCGAATTCCGGCTGCATGACGTTTGTGCAAGAGCTACAGAAGAAGCTATTTTCTGAACAGCCCCTCAACGCTGAATTTTGATACCTGGTGGCAGGCTAAAGTCGATTACATTCCCGGATGGGAAAGCCCGCCAGAGACATTGAAGATTGCCTCCATGAAAGTCGGTAAGTGGGGTGACGCGATTGAAAATACAGTCACAAGATATTCCATCCTGGGGCACAATCAACTACAGGTGGAATTTTCAAACCAACATCAAGGATCTGCAGAGACCTTCTGGGATGATGCCCCCAATGCAAATGGAAGATCCATACCGTCGCTTGAGCCATAGGAGTATCAGACGTGGCCTGCACTTACGACTTGGACTGGGGTGAACATGCAGGACCCAATCAAGCCTCAGGGTGATGCGTGCCGCCGTCTGCGTAAGAGTCGTCTCCAGCAGCGATGCTCATCCGCCAGTACATCGCTGGAAGACACAGGTACTACTGAGTTGGCTATGATGCGTGTTAATAATGTCCTGTCTACTCTGACTCTCGTCGGCAAGGAGGCTGCTTCCGCCGCAGGAGCAGCTGGTGTGGCATTATGTGCCGCATTCGTCATTCTCGATTTCGTAGACGGGAATTGGATCGGGGGTGGTTTCGGGGCTGCGGGACTCGCACTGGGGGTCTTCGCCACTGCTGCTGTTGGAGGTCCCATAGGATGGCTGGTCGGCGGACTCGTAATTGCCCTTTTCGCGATTCTTCCTGGCTTGTTCAAGCCAGCGAAAATTATGCCTGAGGTGGACAACATCACTCATATCATTCAGTACAAAATGTTTAGCGATGCTCTGCAAACGGGGAATGAACAGTGTCAGAAACAAAATCCGTCCTGTCAATCTTTGTATGGGCCTGGAACACTTTCCGCTGTATTCGACTGGAACTATTTCGATGCCATAGCTTTCCTCATTCACTTCAACAAAGGATATCCAATGATTATTCCAGACATGGCGACTGCTTTTCAGTTCAATGGCACTGTCGGAGCACTGGCTGTCTTCGATTGCCACAATGGCAAATGGGTTCTTATTGGTCACAGCGCCGCTGCTGGCTGGGATGGAGATAATCCCAAATGGTGCAATCATCCTCAGTTCAGCATCAGCAGGGATTTTACTCTGCCAGTGACCAACGAAACAGCATCCAGTGTTTTTGACCGGATCGTCCCAGCTCCAGGCGGTGACTGCAAACTAGTTGACGCAGCCAGCAACGCGCAATCATTCCCATTCTACAACCTCACCATCACCGGTCTCCCTGTCTCCATCGCCTGCAACTCAACAGCCTCGTCCTCGGGCTCAACTCTCCCACACTCCCCGCCACCGGCTCCGCCAACCAGAGCACCCCCTTCATCTCGCCCGCCAACGAATCAACAGTCGGCCAAGCAGGTGCCTACATCGCCCCTCCCCCTACCAAATCCTTCGCAGTCGCCTTCGACACCTCGAACAGCGTCTGCCTATCCAGCCCCAGTTCCACCTTCTGCTTCCCCAACGGGACCTACGACCAGCCCAGCGGCATCTTCGGCTACAGCATCACCGGCGCCTCCCTCACGCTCACAGGCTACATCCCCCAACGAGGCGCCATGGCCCCCCGCGCCGACGACACGATCTTCACAACCACCCAAACCCCCGCCGACACATCCTTCAGCCACACCGTCAGCAAACCCAACCAGGACCGCTCAGCCGCCGGGATCTTCTCGATCTCGATACCTGCTACGGTGGCAGAACGGCCAGCCGCCTGCTTCTTCACGAAGCCCCAGTACCGCGGCGACGTCTTCTGCATAGGTCCCGGCGGGGTGAACTTCAGCGGGGCGGAGGCCAACGTGGCGCAGAGCGTGGGCGTGTACGGCGGCGCGACGGCGTGGATCTATGCGCTGGCGTACGGGGATGCTGGAGGCCAGAAGCTGAGTGCCAGCGTGCCAGCGTGCCGGATCTGAGCACGGAGCCGTATGGCACGGGAGGGAATTTGGGGGGCAAGGTGGTTGGGGCTTGGATCTATGGGGTTTAGGGGTTTGCTTGTTCCTTTTTCAGCTGACTCTGAAATGTTGATCAGGGTTGCGTACATGCATTCATCATAGGAAACCAGTCTCCACGGCGCCCTTTTCGGTAACGACACCCGGGCCCCCCGGAGAAGACGCCTGGTTTCTGGTGGTAAAATAGGTATCTCCCTGTTGTTTTCCTGACCTCTGATCTCCATATGGAACGTTGGACTGGAGCTCCAATTCGCATTCAGTAAGAGCCGTGATTGCTCCTCCAGAACACACGTGATACCGCCTGGGAAACGGCCGTTTTTTTGGCTCAAACGCGGGCGGTTTCTCTTGCTTCCTTCCTTTCCTATTGCATGTTTGAAACGACCTCGAATTCCACTGTCTTGTATCAGGTTGATAGACTGGGAAAACAACAAGAAGATACATGGTTTAACACCAAAAGAACAGGTAGCATCCCCAAGGAGGGAGGGGGGGGGGGTGGGATTACCGAAAAGGGGGGTGTGTGGAATGGTTTTCTTGTTACAGCCTTCGGAAAACATACGAAAAGAAAGTGAAAGCCCCCTTGAATACTGAACGGGAAGTAATCGTTGCCGATACTGCATTACTGCATCGATAATAAGACTTTTCGTTGTCTGCAAGCTAGACTCCAATCGATCGACAAGTAACGACATTAGAATGTATAATATATCACGGTGTTTGGTCGTCGGAGTGAGAAAAGAGAGCGAGCGTTGTCCAGATGTATCTCGCTTCTTGAATCGGTCTCTTCGAAGGAAGTTCAAGACGATAAGGGTGCGGCAGTAGATGCACGCATGCGGAGTAGCAGATACGTGTTCATGTTCATGAGGTCTGAAAAACGGAGCATTGGTAGTTGGTGCCGGTGGTTGACTCTGACCAGTGATGGCGATGGCGATGGCGATTGCAATCA
>JAABUL010005340.1_pt1 | contig 16091 bp, 17 predicted proteins | sample 5559151 | NCBI WGS metagenome assembly JAABUL01 (sample SAMN10711876, study PRJNA513368) | rock metagenome | isolation source: Antarctica rocks | place: Antarctica: Victoria Land, Pudding Butte sud | reverse complement strand
TGAGATGCACTGTTGCTGGGGAAGCTAAGAAGGGAACGATGTAAACATTGTCCAGGACGTTGGTGACATTTTCGGGAAGAGGCCAAGAGTCATCCAGACCGTTCGTTAGCGCAGGCTGCAGACGATAGAACATGAAGATTTCTTCTTCATCTGGCGAGACGGTGACGACTTCATCACCGGCTTTGAAGGATTTGATGAAGATGGCGGCCATCTTGAGGAAGGCGCTGTGATCGAGATTGCCGTAGTAACCGGTGGTCGAAGGTAAAGCCAGGGTGGCGGCAGGCGTGCTGTCCATAGGGCCGATGTAGCTGGACTCGCCGAAATCTGCGACATTTAGTAAGACTTTGATGATTCAGAGAATTAGGATGTTTACCGTTCCAAGTCACGATCTCGATGTAGTTTGGCTTCATCTTGAGCAGGTTCATCCATCTATCGACCCACATGTAGGAATCTTGAGCATGCAACCAATTCATGTCGGTACCCATTCGCTTGAAGAACCAAGGTGCCACTCCTGCCATCCAGGGTGCACCGTTGCTGTCACGCGCATCGGAGAATTGTGAGTCAATGTCGCCCTCTCCTGCTGGGTTGCTGGCCGGGTGGATCCAAGTGAAGGGACCGAACCCTTGGTTAAGAGACTCGGTATAATTCGCGTCTTCCGAGAGGGTGCCTGGAAGGAACGTCACTGGCACTTTAATCTTATCGATAACATCCGTCTGCCAGTTCCAGGGGGGAGGACCGGTCTCGAAGGAGCTGAGAAAGATGTGGCCGTTCGCGTCCTTCAATTGCGCAGGGCTATCAGCGTAGAAGTTTGTGAGATTGACGACCATGGCAGCGTTGGGTACGCTGGTAGTGTCCATGCAGAGGAACAGCTTGAAGTTTAGCTCTTCGGCGGTTTGGTACATGATGTGGAGGTAGTTTTCGAAGTAGGGCCAGGAGGCAGCCCAGCCTCCGTAGTTCACAGCGAAAGCGTCAATGCCGGCTGCTTTGGCGAGGCTCATGTCGTTGGTGTAATTGAGGTCGGGAGGCTGGTAGGAGATCATGAAGTGGGCAAAGACCATGGGTGTGGTTCCGGTCGCGCGACGTGCATGATCGTGGTGATGGAAGGCATCATGCTGATTGGAGCTTGTCACCAAGCTTGCAAGTGTCGTGAGAAGGACAGCATAGAAAGCAGTCACAGTTGAGGCACGCATTGCTGCCAGAGAAGCAGACTGAAATGCTGTTCTCTCGATTTGATATCACAGCTTGCGCGTCTAAGTAGGCTGGGCTTGGGTTTGCGTCTTGAGATGAGAGAAGGAGTTGAAAGGCTACAAGGCTTTGTTCGACCGGCGAAAGAAAGAGAGTGTAGTGAATGGAAAATGGGTGAGCCTGCCGTAAGGACTGTGGTTCAAAGACTACAAGACGAGTCTTCGAGTGAGATGTAAGATGGGTGAAGGAGAAGAGAAGAGAAGAAAAAGGGAGAATGAGAAGTTGTTTCGTGATCATTCTTGATTTCTTACTTTACCTTGCCGCCGTGAGTGGGGCTCCTCGGCTTTGACTGCAGAGTGAAGGGATCCGCACTGATGAGAGGGGCTCTGTATGAAACACCAAACGAAATGATAAATGATAAGGAAGCGCCTAGCCCCTGGTGTTGACGCCCTCGCGCCCTTGCATTGGTCCCTTTCCGTGTGGGCCGTGTACCGGCCCGCTGCAGCTCATTCTCGGCTTGGCTCGCGCCGTCCTGGTTCAAGTCGTCGCAGTTCAGCTACCACAACAGCTATAGAAGAAGGCTTACGGGAGAAGCTGTAGAAAAGATAGTTCTCTAGAGCTTCCGCACTTGTAGTATTTGCTCAAGTTTCATCCATGCGGAGTTGTGAGGTTCTATGTGCTGCTTTAGAGGTGTTTTGCTAAGTAGTCATACCCACGGGCTTGGTTCGAGCTAGAACATAACGACCGAGGTAGCGTCCTTTCGGCTTGGCTGCATTGAATGCTACCCTTTCCTTTGCAGCATAATCAAACGGCGGCAACCTTCCCGGATGGAACGACGTATCAAGAAGCAAGAGCAGCGCGCACCACCGCCTCCTCATAAGAACATCGTTTTCCTACATCCCGATCTCGGCATCGGCGGCGCAGAGCGTCTCCTTATCGATGCGGCGGTCGGCTTACAGAACCTAGGCCACAAGGTCACTATCTTCACCTCCCATTGCGATACCACCCACTGCTTCGATGAAGCTCGAGATGGTACCCTAGACGTACGGGTGCGCGGTAATTGGCTGTTCCCCCCTACTATCCTCGGACGCTTCAAGATACTCTGTTCGATCTTGAGGCAGATCCACTTGATACTCGCCATCACGTGGAGTGGAGAGCTGGCCAAGCTGAAGCCGACAGCCTTCTTTATCGATCAGCTGTCTGCTGGGATACCGTTTCTGAGGTGGTTCTGGGAGGACCAAAAAATCCTGTTCTATTGCCATTTCCCGGATCTGCTACTGGTGCAAGGAAGAAAGAGGTGGTACAGAAGGATATGGAGAATAGGGTTCGATTGGTGGGAGGGCTGGGGGATACGAGGTGCTGATAGACTGGTGGTCAATAGCGGATTCACAAAAGGGGTCGTGGAGGAAGTATGGCCTGGAGTGGGCAGGGAAAGGGGTGCAGGTGTGGTTTACCCCTGCGTTGATACCAAGGAACAGTCAGACAGCGGAACGGAAGCTGGGACAACATTGTGGAAGGGCAAGAAGGTGTTACTGAGCATCAACCGATTCGAGAGAAAAAAGGACGTTGGGCTTGCGATCAAAGCTTTGGCCGGCCTCAAGTCGGAAGAGCGGCAAGGCGTGAGGTTGGTAATTGCAGGTACGTGCCACTAACCACGGCTGCACATTACAAAAGATAGAAAAGATTGACATGCGTAGGTGGTTACGACACCCGAGAGCACGAAAACGTAACCTACCACAGGGAGCTAGAATCCTTATCAGACACCCTCAAGCTCACCCACGCAACGGCCAAAAACCTCGTCTCCGCTCTCAACATCCCCGAAGACATTCAAGTCCTCTTCCTCCTCTCCGTCCCCGCCCAGCTCAAATCCTCCCTCCTAAACGCAGCCAGACTCCTCATCTACACACCCTCAAACGAGCACTTCGGCATCGTCCCCCTCGAAGCAATGCTAGCCGGCGTCCCCGTCCTCGCAGCTAACAGCGGGGGTCCTCTCGAAACCGTCATCGACGCCGAAACCGGCTGGCTCCGCTCTGTCGAAAAGGTCGATCAGTGGACGGACGTGATGCAGCAAGTGCTCCATGGCCTTTCCGACAGCCAGCTCAAGCAGTTGGGCGAGAATGGAAGAATGCGTGTGAGAGAGGAGTTCTCGGAGACCAAGATGGCTCGGAGACTGGATGAAGAATTCGAAGCTATGGTTAGAGCACGTCGGGTAGAAGCGACAGAGCTGGGGGATGTGGCAATGAGTATACCGATTATTGTTTGCTGTCTCTTGGCTATAGGTGCTGTTATAAGAGCGGGTCTTACGAGCGAAAGGTTGCAGCTACTGGAGATTTGCGTTGGTACTGCGATAGCTACTGTGGCTTCTGCGGGCATCGTTGGGGTTGTTTATAGGTTATCGCAGAATGAATCCGCGATGAGGTGAGAATATGAAGGCTTTGGTCGGCCAAGCGGATATCCGTCGACAATAATCAAGCAATCACAGGCATACAGAGGCCAATACATTGAACTCGTCCGTCACTGTCTTTTGCACGTTCCCATTCCACTTCCCCCTGCCACAGTTACATTATTATATCCCACGCTACACAACGTCGTTTCCTGCACGGAATTGCAACGGTGTCACATCGCTACCTAGGTCCCCACACAAATCCAGAACAAAATTGGAAAAAACATACAACAAACAGGATTCGCTGGTCGTCACCGACCCAACTACTAATTGTTCGATCTGAAGCTTGTCTGTGGCAGAGCGGACGGGATGCCGAGTATTCTTCAGTCTATGATCGTATGTGGAAGAATTGCTACTATCTGAGCTTATAATGGTTTCGAGTGGGATGTGGAGGGAGGGGTGTGGAAAGGGGGGGGGGGGGTGATGGGGGGTTGAGAGATCGGCCGTGGAGATGGAGGGTGTGAGTGTGGCTATGACTGTTGTAGTGTCGGGTGATCCTGTAGATACTGAGGCGATGTTTTGGGAGGAATTTTGGCGAGGTCTGTAGAGGGCTTCGAAAGTGGCATTTTGATGTTCAGACGTGTTGTTGGGTTTTCTTGTAAGCGGAGGGATAGGTAGTGTGAAGTCTAGGGTGGAGAGTTAGTGGAAGGTCTTCATTTTCTTTGGTAGAAGAATGGTCGAGTATGCGAAGCTTTGGATTGGAATATTTTGCTAGTAAGTTGCTGCATCTGGGGACAAAGAAATTTCCCTCATAGATGTAACATCCGTGATAGCAATTCGTCATCAGGTGGGTCCTGGACTGTACTGCTTGCAATGAATCACAAGGACATCACAGTCTGAAAATTAACTCAAACCAGATGTAGTAGCCCGCTTCGCCTTGAAAGTTATGTGGAGAACAACGGCCGATCGATGAGGTTCTTCTGGAATCCTCAAAATACTTAAGCTCAAACAGCTATCCCAATGCTAGAAATCGATGTGCACTAAGCATTAAAGCGTTCCCCAGGGAGAGAGCTCAGATAGATCAGCCCGAAGACATGATCGTTGGACCAGGATAATCTGGAAAGTGGCAACAAAATCAACGCTATTGCCCAGGGTAGATTGTATACAAGGGAGGCTTCATGAATGCAAAAGACTAAAGTCGATGTGTTCTGATTGTCTCTCGATCGACCCAAGCTGCCATTGCACATTTTCTTAGGCTTGAAGCCAATGAGGCCACCCTTGATGACAGTAGGGTACCGCATAAGTAGATATTAAAAGGGTATATTCGGCGGAAATTACAGAAAGTAGATATCCTCGCAACATTATTTTAACACCATGGTCGCGAATGAAGAAGGCGAAATACGCTCGTAGGAACCTGCCTTGTCTATATTTAACATCGTAGGTCATGCTATTTCATCCTGAAAAGACCCTCTGCCTCATTACGATCATGGGTTCGAAGACGATCACCTTATCGTTTCTGTACAACTGTTGGCATCAACGTCTGTAGCGGAACGGGCTCCGCTAAATGAGACTGCTGTAGCTCCCAATTGATGGCTAGTAGAAAGAAGAGGTTGGATCTAGGAGATACTGCAAGATGATGCACTCCCCTGTCTAGGAAGTCGAATAGCGTGTCCGAACAAAGCACTTTGCTTCGATCAAAGGCGATAGAATACTTGCTCACAGTTGGTTCAAGTTCATCTGGAATTGACCTTTGGTTTCCACCAGGCTTGTGCTGAGGGCTGGCCAACATTCTCCAAACCAAATGATGAGGTGAGATGGCCGAGTGTCCATGTCACGTGACTCACGCGTTTGCGCTTCCATCGTAGGCGCGTCATTACCCTACTGTAAGTACTTTACTTTACTTTACTCCAGAGGTTAGGAACGAGCTGATCTTGGTCTTTGTTGTTGCTATTTGCTTGCTCATTCCTTGCATTTTGGTTGCTTTGCTCTTGCTTCCATGGGGTCTTTGCTTCTCGCGTTCTTGTTATAGTTGCAACCTTCCGATTGATCGGGACGCGAGCCCGGACCAATTTGAGTAAATGAGGAAGGCACGACGCGTAACCAAGAGTAAATAGTGCGCTCAGCGCAAGACGATCGTCACGTCTCAAAGAAAATGGCCTTGATCAAGCAAACACGGCCATACTGATTCGATCTCCGAACCAGCTCTGCTGCGACAATGGGTCCCAATGGAGTCATCGATCTTCTCAGCTCGGACCACGAGGCGTTATTGACCGCTCCAAGCCCCGCAAAAGCCCTCGTCTCAACCAAGGCCAGAGCTGCCTCCGCTTTTCCACTGGCGCCGAAAGCCTACGATCATTCTGTTCGATTTGAAAAGGATTGGGAGGAGGCACCCTCAAAGAGAAGGAAATTGAGCCAATCACCGAGTGAAGACGGCATAGGTGCGCTCCCTAAACTACCTCGGGTAGGCCCGAAAGTTGCTATAAACGGATACGCATCTCGGACAAAATCACAAAAGAAGCAAGACTTAGCCTCACTTGATGAATCCGACCCAATCGTCTTCACGTCATCGCTAGGACACAAGACCCTGCTCGACAAAAGAAGCACTGCCAATGGGGGCACTTCTGATGACAGCCTTCCGGAAGACCTTTTCTTGGCAGCTTCATCAGGCAGACCCTCAGCGCTTTCGACCCGGACTGCAGCACTACTTGACAGTCTCACTCAGGCCCCGCCTCTACCCAAGCCCTCATGTGTCCGCAAGCCATCCAGCGATCAGTGTACAAAAAGGGACAAAGGTCGCTCGGGACGCTTAGTAGATGATGGAGACTCCACCGGCCCGGAGAGTGACACGGCAGTACCTAGAAAAGTCACTAAGACGTCGAAGAAGCCCAAATTCACAGAGGAAGCGAAGGCTGTTCAAGCACAGGAAAAGGAGCGAGAAAAGGCTTTGAAAATCAAAGAGAAAGAAAATTCGAAAGCAACGAGCAAGGAGCAAAAAGCGAAAGAGAAAGAGGAAGACCAGGAGAGGAAGCGACTGCTCAAAGAAGAGAAGACACGAGAGAAGCGGATTGCGGCCGACCTTGCTGAGGTCAACAAGTCAAAGCTAGACAAAAAAGACTCTACAGCCGAGATGATTGTGGATCTGCCTGCCTCAATCGATGGCCAGAGGGTTGATACTCAAATCAGGGAGTTCCTTAAAAATCTAGGAGTGGACACCACGCTCTATCAGAGCCCGATACCTAACGTCATCAAGTGGAGGAGGAAGACGAAAGCTCTCTGGAACGCCGAAGCAGATTACTGGGAACCGCTCCAGTGCATGGAGATACATGAGGAAAAGCACATCCTGTGCATAATGTCTGCTAAAGAATTTATTACATTGGCTATGATGCAAGAGGACCATCAAGATATTGAAACACATGTGACGAGCCTAAAGAGCGCCCATGACGCTTGCACGCCCATCTATCTTATTGAGAGTCTTCACGCATCTATGAAAAAGAACAAGACGGCCGAGAACCGGGCATATCAAGCAAAAGTGAATTCCCTTGGCCAAGCCGATGACATACCCGCTTCCAGTCAAACCACTTCGAAGAAGAAGAGGTCCGCAATTGAAGTGATGGACGAAGACTTGATCGAAGACGCACTTCTCCGACTACAAGTAGTAAGTGGCTGCTTGGTACATCATACAGCTACTTCCGTCGAGACTGCTGAATGGGTTGCCAACTTTACGCAACATATTTCGACCATACCATATAGGTACATCGCGCGCGAGACACCCAACCATGCGGTCAGCTAACATTCTTCGTAGAAAGCAGCGTATGAACCTCGAAACATCCTTCTGCATGGAGTCAGGTCAAGTCAGGGCGGGCGAAGATAAAGACGACACTTTTGTGAAGATGCTGCAAGAAATCGTCCGAATTACACCTCCCATTGCTTACGGCATTGCATCGGAATACCCAAGTATTATCAGCTTAGTGAAGGCCTTTCGACGCCAAGGACCGACCGTCCTCGAAGATTTGCAGGTATAATCTAGCCTCCCTCGACTTGCCGCAGCTTCGCCAATGCTGATATGTGTGTTTCAGAAATCTGCCAATAGGAATGGAGCCCTTACAGACAGAAAGATTGGACCTGCAATAAGTAGGAGGTTGTACAAGGTATTTACAGAGCTCGACCCGGCATCTACTGATGTTTGAAGCCACATTTGGATACTACCTGCATGATATTCGCATCCTGCGATATGCCTGGCCTAAGGGGGCGATAGGCTGCATGCGTTCGCTTGTGATTGTAATTTAGCTGTGCATGTATGTATGACCCACATTATGTCAAACACGTTACCATCGATACCAGATACTCCCTGATGGAGGAAGTATCGACAATCGCGCTTCAGCCCTAATACAATACAAATCAAACGGAGCCGCAAACGCGCTTCGATGGTTATTGAATAAGACTGAAGCCATCTGCTTCCTACAGGTTGTGTCTTTATCGACGCTGAAGCTGGTCGTATCTCTATAGGAGTAACATGTTCCCAGCATTTGAAGCCGAAAACATCGGCAGCACTGTACTCGCCAAGTCACAACACAGTTCTCCTTTCTGAGATACTTGTGTCAATTCTATGCGTAGAGGCCACCAGGATAGAGCACTAACTAAGAATACAAGACACAAAATGTGGCCAGGCTGGCGGAGCAAAGCTTGGAACTGTGTTGGTGCCTTCAATCACTCTAGAGGAGGACACGCTAAGCCTGCTGTCTTCGATTGAAGTGTTATTAGGTGCTGGTGCAATATCTAAACACATCGCTTCTGATTTCCATTTCCTCAGCGAACAACAACCCACACCTTCTCGACTACAACAGACATTTCTACTCAATCACCCTCAAGATGCATCTTGTCGCAATCCTCCTTCTTGCTCTAGGTGCTACGGCACTCGCTCAAATCCCAACAGATCTTTCCTTCGTCGAGCTCACATTCCGATACCTCCCATTCGTCTCACTCAATACAGCTTACCTTGCCAACGACAATCTTGCTTCTCATCAACTCGCCAACGCCCGTAACGACCCTGTCACCATTTTCTTATCTCCCGACCTTCCCTTTCTGCAGTTCCTTGCCGAGCCGCCACTAAACACAGCGGCCAGCCGGGTCGAGCAGGCTCGTTACGAGGATCCGCAGTTCAGTGCGAAACTACTGCAGTACTCGCAACTGGATGGAGCTCACAAGTCTACGAGCTTCAACGGGACCAGCTTCTTGACAACGAGATTGAAGAATGAAGCCACTGGCTATAGGGCGAAGATGAAAGTGTTTCGAAATGCGACCAATTTCTATGTCGAGTCGGGTCTTGCCTATGTGTCAAATGTCCTGGTGCGGGTACGTCAGCCATCCGGGGTAGCACGTTTGCTGGGTCACGCATGATTGATTGCTTCTAGGACATCGCTTTCGCCAACGGTAGCGGCATCCTTCAGTGAGTTTCCCCTATTCTCAATTTTTTCCGCAATTCAAATGATCAACCAGTATCATCGACCACCCCGCCACTCCACCCTATAGCCTCTCAGACACGGCCATTGTCCTCAAAAACCGATTCCTAATAGAGGCTACACTTCGTCTCACGGTACTAGAGCACATCTCCGGTGTCACGGCCTTCGCTGTTGAAAATTCTCCCTTCCGTGAATCGAGCCCTCGGATTCTGCAATATGTGGTTTCAGGAGAGGTGATTCATTCATCAGATTTGACGGCTGGGAGGAGATTGACAACGATGGCGGATGGGATACTGGTTGTTCGCCGAGATCCGCAGGGGAATGTGAAGGTGAATGGCAAGAAGGTGATGACGACTGATGTCTTGACAGACAATGGGGTCGTGCATATTCTCGAGGGGCGAGTTGGGTGGTGGTCAAGGTATGGAGGGGCTGTGCTATTGCTACTGTTGTGCTTTCTCACGATGGGTTTACTATGGAGAATTGGGGCCATATAGAGCATGCTAGGGTATGAGTGCAGGCTACCCACGATACCTAAATATCTCTTTCCTGAGTCTTAGACTTCTTTATCATTCCGTGCTGCTGTTCGGCGTTGCATATCAATCTATATGTTGCAACCATTGCTTTAATAGGATGACTAGTTTTCCATCGGTCTTATCAGTGTTGACACTGTTCATAAGGTAAACCAGGGGATAATACTTAGATCACCGATGCGCGAAACCTCAAGAGGTGATCAGCAATCACATTTACTACTTGAACCTGCTCTGCGCGATGCTTGCGCAAGAGTGGTTGGCAGAATACGGATCGACGACGACGCCTCCGTTCTCACTTTTGCTCTCCAAGGCCGTTTCTTGATGCTCTCGTTCTCCGTATCCTCAGTGCCAACTTAGGGAAACGCAATTCTCATCTCTTTTGCTACTACAGTGTATCCCCTAGCAAACTTTCAACCCTGCAACAGCCATTGGCATCCTCGTCCACAAACGTCCCATAAGCGTCTCCGGTCAATACGACAAGAACACTGCTGGGAAGGACCTTCATGCCCATAGGTCATCTCGCTTTGTGACCCGTTCTTGTACTGTCCCAGCAGCAGTCCTATTATATACTCATAGATTGGCAAGACTCTGAAACAATGGCAGTAGTCATAACACGTTGAAAGGGGACTCAGGGCTAGGGCTGTATTGAATTAGACCCTAAGCGTAATAGTACACAGTACGGTATAGTTACGGCCGAGCAGCCCACTCCCTGTCTCTACTACGTGGATACTTAGCCTTGAATGCATATCCGATAATCTTATGCGCAATGACTTCTGGTATTACGTCTCGATTGCGCAGGAGCTCATCACCTTCGATCAAGGGTGCTGTTACTGTCAGCCGGACCCTACCCAGACCACCTTCAAAGACCAAGACTTACGACATACAGAAAGCGAAGGACGCTCGCGGGAAGCATGCCACCCTATTGAGCTGGAAGGAGATTCGTAGGTCATGAAATACAATTTCCTAGTAGACGAAATCGCTGACGCGTGTAAAGCCTCTTGGCAACAGTCTGTCAACTGTCTCATATTATCGTTGGCTGAGCTCAACAGTTGACGGTCCGTAGAGATAACGAATACATTCTCTCAGGCTATCGGTGGGCAGCTTCATTGTCAAGAATCAAAAGGATCCGGAGACTAATCTCACGCTACGCCAAAGACCTGCTGATGGTTCTCTATGCCATTGCCTGGGTAGCCTAAGATATTTCCATAACGAAACAGGTATATGTCCTCCCTATGCAAGTGGCAGCCGAACGATTGATCGACGTATGCACTACTCTAGTCAACATCTACTCCCATCTCGTCGGGTCCCTCCTTTTCGCGACTTTACCCATTTACACATACAACAAGCTTGCCACTTTATATCCCAGCGCACAGCCAGCAGATATACTGGTCTTTTCAACCTTCTTCTTTGGCGTAGCAATTTGCTTCCTCCTTTCGGCAACGTAAAGCACCAATGAATTGGCAATCAATTCCATTACCGAAGCTGAAAAGTCCAGTTTTCACATAATATCGAATCACAGCAAAGGCGTCGCCGCTTTTGGTAACCAGCTCGACTACCTTGGTATTGTCATCTTGATGTGGGGTTCCACTATTCCGACTGTCTATTATGGATTCTACTGCAACCAACACCTACAGAAAATTTACTGCACGATGGTCGGTCAAGGATCAGCTTCATCATAGCCCAATCATCACTATGGAGACGCAGCTGACATGCCAACCAACAGATATCCCTCCTAGGAGCCGCCTGTGCAATTACCACTCTCAATCCAAGGTTCCGCCACCCCTCCCTCCGTCCTTATCGGGCTGCCATGTATGCTTGCCTTGGGTTATCTGCCATTGTGTTCATCACTCACGGCATTATTCTCTACGGCTGGGAAACGCAAAACAAACGCATGAGTCTTGATCGTATGGGGCTGATGTCGCTGCTTAATCTTACAGGAGCTTACGCTTATGCAGCAAGAGTAGGCTGATATTCAGAATACCTTCATAGGCGAATCTGACTTTCATACAGGTACCCGAGAAGTGGTACCCGCGAAAGTACGATTTTGTGGGCGGAAGCCACCAGATACTTCACTTCATGGTCATTTTCGCTGGTTTGGCACATATGGATGGACTGTTGCGGGCGTTTCGCTTTTCACATTCGCAAGGCAGTGTGTGCGATTAATTCCTCAATCGGTCCTTGGTGTCGACATCCAGTAACTGCTGCCGGCGCACTGTGCTTCACCATTGGACTCTTCTCCTTTGTAGGCTGGGAGAAAAGCGTACTGCGAGTTGTGCTAATGTGTCACCTGTCGACATTCTGGATGATCAAGGTATGAAGTACTCAGTTGCGGAAACCGAAGAGTACGTTGCATGGCGTTGTTCAATAGAAAAGCAGGAAGCTGAGGGGGCTGACATGGGCAGGTTGGTACCAACAGGTACTGCACTATGCACAAATGGAAACCGATCTAAGTCGCCAAACATATGTTGTATATCTACATATATATTTTTGGGTGCGAGGACAACTCATTGCCAAGCTGCTTACTCCGTACCGCTTTGCCATAGAGGTATTCGTGCTTTACTTACCCCTTGTCAACTCAACGCCTCCTTGAGATTGCCCACAGTGCAATCTATTCCTGTAACGACGTGTTGGGTTAGTACAAGCCAATCATCCCAAGCCACAGCGCCTAATTTCCGGGGATGTCACGCTAGGCTACCCGCCGAAAAATCGTATCTCCAACATTTGCGCACTCTCTGTCTACTTTACATTAGCCATTGTGTTCATGTGTTTGCCACAGTGGCTCGACGCGCGGGATGGATAGCGATCGAGCGATGAAGAGGTATGCGATAACGGTTGCGTAAACAGTAAGAGTCACACCTAGATTTGGTAGGGGTCTCTGTGGCTTCGCAACGAGTTGTGGTGGCCGCTCATGCAGCTTGCCTATGCACTAGGACCCTTTCGAGCCTTCCCCAATAACACGCGCTTACTCTCCCGAGTTCGTTTTTCCACCACGAGGCTTTCCAATTTCCACCACGAGGCTCAATCAGGATTCCGAGGGCGTGAAAGGGCTGATTCTTCGCTGCGCCAGCATGCAAGGCTGGCGCGCCCACTCCATAGCTATCAAAGGTATGTAAAGGTAAGGTGGTGGCCCATCTCTGATATTATGTCTTGTTGGTCCCCACCTGCTCCGGTACAATGCCTTCCTTTCGTGCTCTCTTACTTCTTGCCTTACATACACAACTCTCCTTCGGCGCTTTACCGGCCAATGGCGACAGAGTCGAAAGTGTCGGATGGCAATCAGATCCCGATGGTCGCGGCACCTTCACCCTCGTGAGCAGTTGCGTGCTCACTTTGACCATTTGTGTCTACTCAGCCATGCACCTCAATGTACCTCCGCACGGCGAGTCAACTTTTCAATTTTGGCTGAGAAATATCAAATGGGGGTTGCTGGGCATTTTCGGGCCTGAGCTGGTGATCTTCGTTGCTTGGAAGCAGTATCTCTCGGCGAAGACAATCGTGAAAAGATCGCAAAACCAAGTCCATGGAAGGAAATCAGTTCCGCAACGAGGACAGATCGAGAAACAACCTACCATGGTGATGGTCTCCCAAGTGTCCCAGTCGAGACTATACTATGCTAAGATTACGCAGGAAACAGTTGATTGCACATCATTTTGCCGTAATCCTCCCTCTCCTTGGACTCTTGTTCACGGATTCTATGCAGGCATGGGCGGGTTTACTTTCTCGCTCAGCAGCCTGACCACCAACCAAACGACACCAATGATCAACCCTGACTGCAAACGCCTGACGCTTACCGCTCGAGGCATCGCTCTCCTCGCTGATTGTGGGCTCCTCCCGGACATTGAAAGGAAATACCTCGACGACAAGAGTAAATCGGACGGGCTCTCAAAATTTATTGCATGCGTACAAGCCGCATGGTTGATAGTGCAGGTCATCGCACGGTTGAGTCTGGGCTTACAAGTCACGCTCCTGGAAACAAACACGCTTGGCCACGTTCTGTGTGCTCTGATCATCTACGTCCTATGGTGGCACAAGCCACGCATGGTCCTAGAGCCTACAAAATTAGAGGGGGATTGGGTTGGCCCTCTCTGCGCATATATGTACATGTGCAGCCGGATAAGTGGCCAGAGGATGGATTCGGCTGGCACTCTTCAAGATGCTGCCATCGTGCCCGAGATGTCCTCGATTGCCTTCTTTCCTGGAAAACAGTGCGAACATTCCGTCAATAGCGTGAAGGAGTGTCGCAATACCACCGCCCGTCAATTGTCTGGTGGTACTTTGTCCAGGCAAGAGCAGGACTTTGAGCCGGCTTACCTCTCCGTCTCGGATCCGCACGCTGATGGAGGTTCAACGCTCAATGACATCGCCGGCGGCTCCTTTGGACCACGACCGGTATCGCCAGATGTTGTCAAAGGTCTCAACAGCGAGGTCGGTCGTACAGACTGTTTGGATGAAAGCCAAGACATGGGCGCGGGACGGTTGTTACGCTGGTGTTTGGCCGCCGAGGCTGTACGAAATTATCCTGCAATACAGCGGCGCTTCAACTTGATTGAATATAAAGACGCCGTAGGGAAATCCATCAGATTTCTACAAGAAAGCCAGCTCGAAGAGCTTTTGGAGGAAAATTCCAGTAATTGGTCCACGAGAGGCCTACTACCCGGCGATTACGGCCTGTTGATGGGTATAGCCTTGTGGTTCGCAAGCATGACCTTTGGCGGCATACACGCGGCCGCATGGAATGATTACTTCCCTTCAGAGGTCGAATCGTGGATGTGGCGTTGCTCGGCCGCCTACATAATATGGTCTGGGTTAGTATGGTTGCTGATCAATCTTGTTGCGCAAATGTCGAAACCTTTCGATAACTATTGGAACCGAACTCGACTGCCTCATGCGCCATTCGTGAATTCTAAGCCTCTTGTCATCGTTTGCCTGTTTTGTGGATTCCTCTATACCTTTGCCCAGATGTATCTGGTTATTGAGGCTTTTATCAGTATAAGACAGCTGCCTGTGGCGGCATACCAAACGCCGGACTGGACGCAGGTCATACCACATATCTGATTTGACTTGAAGTATATTATGCCACTTGAATCACCTACCTTGAAGGGCTCCGCAATAATCTTTGCGCCTCTCACCCAATTCTCTGAATGTGGGCAAGCTCCCTAGGGCTGCCGACCGCCTGTCTTATGATATCGCGAGCCAGGTGCGTCAACGCACTCGAACAGCAGTCACAGCCTGGGCATAAGACTCGTGGAATATAACACGACCGCCGTGGGCCTCATTGCGAAACATCTTCTACCACGGGAAGCAAGAAGTCTGCATCAAACCTTCCTAAACCGTATAGAGGTATGACACGCATCCGTGCAGCTCCTGTGTCTTCCCTTATCGACCTGCACCAACCAAATTGTGCATTTCGCCAGCTCCACAAACTCATATGTGTACAATACGCGTTCTCGGCCCTGCTATCTAGCCTGGCCTGAAGCTATCTTGCACGTTCGACAACAGCAAAAGCATGGATTTCAATGCAGCAGACTCCAGCTCATCGCACAGGTCTCGTATCAAGCCAAAGAAGAGTCTGTCATCAGAGAACTACCGGATTGAATCGACTTCTGGTGATGTATTAACTTCAGTGTATGCAGCTTTCAATTACTTACTTAGAGCCAGTATGGACCATCACCAAACTTCGGTGATAGCTACTATAACGTCCAGTAACCAATATCTGCGGTGAACTGCTCTTCGATCTCTGCAGCGCAGGTTTGATGAGAGGGTGTAGCTGTGATGGGCTCTACGATTACGTGAGGGGCTGTGGGTGTGAGTGGGTTTGATCCAATTGAATGCATTCACACTTTTCATCATGCAATAAAGCTAATATTACGGTGTAGTTACTCGAATTCATCACCAGTCACCGCGAAGAAACCACCTACCCGGAATGAGGTGTAATAACCCCCGTATTGATCGCCGTAGCCCCCGTATCATTCCTCCCCAACGACCCCAACTCCCAATTATCCTCCACAGTCCTCATCAACGAATAATGATTATAAACCGTCGCATCCTCATTCCCCCCCGGAACCGGCTTAAGCGCATCCCCAATCAACGCAGCATAAACATGGTTCGGCGCACTATACGTCTCACTCTCATCATACGTCATCACCATCGCCAAATCCTTCGTGAACGCCTTGTTCTTGAACCGCGGCACCCATTCAGTCTCGAGATAGTTGGCCACGAATGCGGTATCGGTGTCGTGGCCGTCGTTGTTGAGCGTGGGGACGTAATACCACCATTGTGGGAGACTGCCGCTGTCGAGATCGGTTTGGAATTCAGTCGCGGGCACGACGTTGGCGCAGCGGGAGGGGTTGGTGGTGATGTCGCGGAAGTAGACGGCCGGGACATGTTTGGCGGCGTAGGAGTGTTTGAGCCCGTCGGTCGCGGCGGTGGAGCAGCCGCCGGGGTAATTCTCCGCGTACATTTTCCAGCTCACGCCCTTTTTTTCGAGGAGGTCGAGGAGGGTGGGGCCGGTGAAGTTGTAGGTTGCAGGGGAGC
>JAABUL010005339.1_pt1 | contig 16096 bp, 12 predicted proteins | sample 5559151 | NCBI WGS metagenome assembly JAABUL01 (sample SAMN10711876, study PRJNA513368) | rock metagenome | isolation source: Antarctica rocks | place: Antarctica: Victoria Land, Pudding Butte sud | reverse complement strand
TGAAATGCTTTACCAATGCCTTGTTTTGTACCTCGCGAATTAGAACCTTAACATTTATAGGATTAGTTGAGCTTGCTCCTCTTCTGCCACATCGATCCCCCATCCGCCTCCTACCTTGAGTTCCGAGGAGTCTTCTTGGATGCTTTCCTATGGTGAGTTGGATACCATGAGGGATGGACTTAGGGTTATCACTCGAGCGTCGTTGTGGTTGGTCCGCCCCCTTTCAGTAGGCTTCTGTCCAAAATTGTTAAGGCTTGGTGATAATGTCCCGAGCAGGAGGTAGAGTAGCCGTACCACCATTCGTACTTCCCCCGGCGGTGCAACTCTTAACACCAGGGTCATCGACCCGTGGGCGCTGGCTAGGAGGCTTGCCGTCTATACCCTCGGACATGGCCAGACTTAGATCGACGTATTTCGCCGAAGGTCCTCTTTCGCGCCAGATCTCGACCTGTACTCGAGGGCCGACCCGAAGTAGCAGGCGCAAGTCTCTAACCTACAGAAAGCCCGGACCAGTGCTTGATCAGTTGGGGACCGCGTTGCCTCAAGCCGAACGGACTGTGCATCCGCAACGTCGTCCATGGACGATCTCAAAGGAGGGTTAGTGGAAGTGGCGAATGAGTCGCAAGATGCCCTTCGATGTCATTGGGCCATGAGGACATGTTCCGTCTTTCATTATTGGGGGCAATTGTTGCAAGAACGACCCTTGCCTTTGCCTCGTAGTCATAAGTAGCAGACTCTAGAGGAGGCATACAAGTCAAGCTTATATACCACTCCTTTGTCTTGAGGCCCATTGCATGTGCGTTGCTTTCTGCATGATTGGTAGTAATACTCACAGGTTTCCTTTTGGAATTCCAATCCAATTGGAAAAATCACTTAGTCATTTAGCTTAGTAAGCATCCTTTTGATCGTCGGCGGTTCCTCCCGTAGTTCTAGGGCTGAATATCTTGGCGCATATTGCCGCCTCGCCCGCAAGGCCCACCAGTCAGTGCCATGTACTCCCAGTCGCACCTAGTAATAGCGACAGCAATCATAGGCGGGACAAGCACAATAAATACATAATGACACCTCTATTACTACGTACTTTTATATACATTCTATATGCACAGCGCGCATCATATTAAAGGGGTCTGTCCTGAGCCGTACCCGTCAAAGAGTGCGATACAGACACTTCCTCCATCATTTGTGACTTCATGCCAGAGGCTCTGTGTATCTGCTTATTTTCGTTACTTTATGCTTGTAATACTCATCTGCGCTGAAACCGTCCGTTTTGCTCATGCTTCAGGTCTCTGCAATCGTTAGGCAATTGGATGAGTAGCAATCGATATGGTAGAGCGCGCACTCCGATTCGCAAGCCGACAGCGATTCCAATGGCAAAAACAAACGTTGCGTGTATACAGGACCTACGCACGAGCCTATATTGATACCTCAGCTTCAGCAAGTCCTCATCTATCATCGCCCAAACGAGAAATAGCATCGTGGTCTAAAAGTCCCAGAAGTAACCTTCGTTTGGCGTTATGGGTTCCCTGGAGGACGAGCTCTGTATTTCCCCATTACCTGCCTGTCCGCGTTGGCCAAGACTACTCTACAAGTCCTTTCCAGGAGCTTACGGATGACTTGTGTAACGTATGCCGAAAGCTCGACCTTGCCACAATTTTCGCGCACGGGATCAATCAGGATCGTTCACTGGCAGCGGAGGAAGTGGAGCATGGCACCTATGTGTTAGCTGCACCTTCACCGGAGGTGGAAAGAATATGGCAAGAGGAGCGACAGACTGAGCAATCGAGTAGCCTCAGCGCAGAGGACCTTGATATGATGAACGATATACAAAGACCAGCGATAGATATCGGCTATCTAGACACAATCTTGGGTAGGGCGGCAGATTGTGTACTCTGTGATCTCATCTCCGTGGCTGCGGTCGAGTCATATCCACAATTATTCGAAGTAGACGATGATAAAGGAGTCATTCTTGACACAGACCTGGATGTGCGATTTAGATGTTACCTGTTAACATTTCCGGCGGACGAGACCGAAGAATTCAGGTCACAAGACACAGGGCCATCAGCTACATATATCGAGATCCAGCTTCGTACAGCAGACGGTAATAAACTTCCGCGCAATCATTATCTTCTACAAGATGCTCGTGACGCCACACCAGGTCATACCGAGCACCTCCCAACATCTGCAGGCGAAGGTACTCGCACTTGCCTATACAATGCCCGTCCACTTAGCGGCGCCCAAGTTGACTTTGGGTTACTTCAAAGCTGGATGCACTTCTGTGAGGATCATCATACATATCAAGGTTGCACTTACAAGCCATGCGATGTATCACATTCTTCCATGACATTCAGGGTCATAGATGTGCATAATAGAACAGTCATCGATGCTCCATCAGATTGCAGGTACATAGCACTCAGCTATGTCTGGGGTGCATCGCATGCAGAAAGCCTCAGTTCTGATAGAGACATCACAGCACCTGTTTTCTCTACTCCCATGAAATTGCCGGAAACTCTACCCCGAACTATAAAAGACGCGATCCACCTTGTAAAGCAGCTTGGCGAGTCTTTCCTGTGGGTAGATATGTATTGCATTGACCAATCCTCTCCTACGGACAAAGGTTCTCAAGTTGAATTCATGGACCAAATCTACGGCAATGCCTTCGCGACTATTGTCGCAGCTTATGGTGACAGTGCTGACGCTGGGTTACCTGGCGTTCAACTAGACTCCAGACATCCCGAGCGACAGCATTGGGAGGACGTCAACGGGACTCGGGTCTTCGTTTCCTTGCCTTCCCTGCGCACAGAATTGTTTGGAAATCCCTGGAAGAATCGTGGTTGGACGTATCAAGAAGGACTGCTTTCGCGAAGATGTCTGATCTTTACTGAGTCCCAAGTCTACTGGAAATGTTCTGCAGAACTTCTCCCCGAAAGTATTGCGGAACCCGAAGATTCACAGCGGATATGGCTCAAAGCTGCTCTGTGGCACAATACTTTTAGTGACCCATTGCTACTTCATTCCATCACTGGCGACAAAGACGTGCCCAGCAAGACCTCGGTCACCAAGCATGCAGTTCCCTTTCTGAACTATGTGCCACTCGTCGAGCAATACACTTCGAGAGATCTGACCTTCCAGAGCGATGCATTGCCAGCAATTAGTGGAATACTCAATGCTCTGAGCCGAAATTTCGGCTCCAAGACGGTGTGGGCCCTACCCGACTCTATCTTTGACCTTGCTCTGCTCTGGAAAGTGGAGACTAGACTGCGCGACTCCAATGGACGAAGACCGAATGTACCAAGTTGGTCATGGGTATCTTGGTCTGGAAAAGTCACGTATGATCGTGAGATTCAGGCGGGATATGTCTCTCTTGGAACACACGCGTTGCCAGTGAATGAATACTGGTACCAAAGCCTTGATTCACAGAAATTGAAGATTATCCAAAAGGTGGACGGTGATGTTGTTGAGGAAGGGGAGCAAAGCGATGGCAATGAGCAAGGATCAGTATCCGATGACAATATCCACGAACAACAGAATTGGTCGACCGGCCCACTCGCACCTTTCCTATATTTCACCGCCGACTCTGCGAGATTCACCATCCAACCAACCGCCAAAGAGCTTTCCCAATTATGCATAAACCCTAACATAAGCTCCACCACTGCAGCAGACGAAGCCTTCGAACCAGATGTTGGCGAAACAATCTGGATCGACGACCCTTGGGATGGTCAACCCAACCCGTATGACGATCAAAGCGAAGAGAAAAGGCCACCGATGGAACGCTTCGTAGGCAAAGAATGGGAATTCATCAAGATGTCTGTGTGGGATGAAACCGAGGTTTTCCAATATGGGATAGCGGAATATGAAAAATACAAAGAGCTGGTGTATAATGTGTTGATGATTGAGTGGAAAGGCGATACGGCGTATCGTGTCGGGATGGGACATGTCAAAGCCAGTATCTGGGAGAAGGCCGATGCTGTGAGGAAGAGCATTAAGCTGGGTTGATCAGTAATCTCACGAGTCATGACCGGTTATCTTGTCCCTTCGATTTTTCGAGAGCTGTTCGTGGTATGGTCAGTCTCATAGTAATCATTCTTGCTTGGAAGACATTGTCTCCAGCCAAACCCTAATGATTGCCTATGAAGTATCCAACACCAAGTAAATCGAGACAATCTCAGCCAACCAATTGCTTTCCGTAGCCACGCACAACGACCCAGACGTCTCGCATGATGATGACAAAGCTCAGTATTCGGCTACTCAGCGCCTCCTCCAGCCAAGTAAAGTATTCCCGACCGAGACCGAGACCGTGTAAGTCAATCATATCACTCATCCGTCACCCCTACCCTAGCCGGGATAGGTCCAGACTCGATCTATCTCGGGTCATAGATCCGAATCAGATCTGACGCTACCCGGTTTGACATCATGTCCGATTTTCTCCTGTGAAGTGGTATATGTATGTACTGCTCTCCTCTTATCTATCTCTTATGTTGTTGTGTCGAGATGGTGTGTTTGAAGTCTTGTATATCTTATGCTCTACAAATGCCAAAAAGACAGAATCACACGTCCCGTCTCACCTCCTCACACCGCATTTCATCAGATTCAATATAACAAGAATTGATCATGTTCCTCACCTCCCTCCGCGCCTCCAAAACCTTTACGGTGACCGTTGTTTGTGTTGCTGTCTTCGCGGATGTGTTGCTGCAGAATCTCGTTGTGCCGGTGCTTCCTTATGCGTTGAAGGAGCGGGTGGGGTTGAGGAATGAGGGGGATGTGCAGAGATGGGCGTCGGTGCTGTTGAGTGCGTTTGGGGGGAGTTTTATGGGGGGGTGCTGTGAGTTTTTGTTTTTTTTGTTTTTGTTCTTGTTTTGGGGGAAGGGGAAAAGGGGGAGGGGGAGGGGTGGTCGGTTTAGACGTGTGGTTTGCTATGTGATGACTTTGCTGGCTCTTGGTTTTTGAGGTGGTGGGCGTGTATCTTTTGATGATGAGGAGGATTGGATCAGGAGAGAAGGATAGGGCTGCCGACTGACTATGTTCTACGAAACTACAGTTCTTTTTGGCTTCATTGCAGACCACGTTATATCCCGTCGCGCCCCTTTCATCCTCGGCCTCCTTCTCACCTTCGCAGCAACGCTTTGCTTCGCCCTCGCCACCACGCTCCCCATCCTCCTTATCGCCCGCCTCCTCGAAGGTCTTTCCACTGCGATCGTTGCGACGGTAGGCACGGCACTCATGCGCGATGTTGTTGGGCAGGAGCGGCTGGGGCGCGCTATGGGCTTTTCGAGCATGGCGTTGAGTATGGGATTGTTGCTGGGACCGGTCATTGGAGGGGTGCTGTACGAGTATTGCGGGTACTTCGAGACTTTTTTACCGGCTCTTGTGCTGGTTGGTGTGGAGGTCGGCCTGAGGGTTTTGATTATCGAGGATCGGAAAGGTAGAGGCTCGACGTCAAAGGGTAAGGGAAACTGTGACGGGGATGAATCGGTCGAAAGGACGCAGAGCAGTGATCGGAGAGCTGGGTATGGTACAAATGAAGATACGGAGGCCCTGCTTGCAAAGCCGGTTGAGTCTGGCATTCCATCGTACGATGAGCCGTCAAATAATGTTGTCAAACAGCAAGTGGAAGAGTCTCAACCTCTCCTCCAGCAACCATCCTCAGCTCTCCCGCTGCAACCACGTCGCAACGCTGTAGTCGTCCTACTCAACGACCCTCGTTTCCTCACCTTCCTACTCGGCCTCTTCATCCTCAACAGCATCGCATGCGGCTTCGACGCCGTCCTCGGCCCCTACATCAGCGCCACCTTCGGTCTCGGTCCCGTCCACGTAGCCGGCCTCTTCCTCAGTCTTGCGATCCCCCAACTCTTTTCTCCGCTTACTGGTGTGCTGACGGATCGCTACGGCACCAAGCTCGTTGCAGCAGCTGGGCTTGCGTTGAATTTGCCTTCGCTGGCTTCGCTCGCGTTCTTCTCGGAAACTACTGAGCAGCCCATGCTGAAACTTTGCATTTCTTTCTTCTGTATTGGAGCGGCTATGGCGTTGGTGCTCGTTGCTTTGAAAGTCGATGCCGCTGCTGCTGTTGAGGCTGTAGAGAAGGCTAGACCGGGTGTCTTTGGTCCGAGAGGCGCGCAGGGGAGAGGCTTTGGTTTGGTCAATGGGGTGGTTGCTGCGGGGGGGTTGGTTGGACCGTTGGCGGCGGGCTGGACGAGGATCAGCATCCGTTGGGTAGGTCTTGCGGGAGTCATGACTGGTTTAAGCTTGATGTTGTTGGTTGGTGTGGTGGCCTACACCGGCGAAAGACGGATTGGAGAAGTTGAGGAAGATAAGGGTTGTAGCGTTTGATGTGGTTGGTGCTGATGTTTGCAGAGTTTGACTAGAATGAGATCATGAGGCAACGATGTTGCACTGATAGAAAAAAATATACCGTAGCTGAAAGAAGAACTGCTTGAGTTGAGGGAAAATTATAGATGAAATTAGACACTCGGCGAGACTGTGCAAAACATCTAATAGGCTGACTGTATCCTCGATAAATGATACTCAATAGCCGTCATATCATCATACAGCTTTTTCTCTCCTACCTCAACAAATTCTTTCAAACTCCCCACATTCGCATCTCGATCTGCTTTGACAAAGTAAGGTACAGAGAACCTCTCCCTCAACATCCCATCCTCTACTCCCTTCATCTCAGACGGTATACCCACACGATGTAAGCCAGCTGGCAGCTTTCCGTTCGTCCATCGCTGCAATGTCTCACTCACATTGACAATCATCTCTGACGGATCATTCGACTGGACGCTGCGAAATTGGGGGCCAGAGTGTGTCTCGCAGTCACATGATGGTGCTGGTGCTGCACGGTCCTCGAATTCAAGCCCACTTACACGGTCTTGGAAGAGCAAGGTTATCACCCCGAGGTCGAAATGCGGCCAGATGCGACTCACGCTGCCTTTCCTCAGCTCTGCGATCTCGATGGCCGGATAATGGTTCAATCGCAGCTCGCTCGCGTTGTGAGAATTTGTTATGTTGTTGTTGAAAGTACCTTTGGGAACGGAGAGCCCAGTTTCAAGCGCTGACAGTATGTGCGCTGCGATTGATTCGGAACTTTTGAAGGTTTCCTCCATGAAGGTACGGAAACCGGGAAGGATGTATTCGGGAGGCCAAGGTGTAGGAAATTGGCAGTCTGTGGGGGAGCCTGCATCGAAATGCTCCTTTTGAGGAGAAATCTGTCGTTAGCCAAACCTTCTGCATTCGTACACGTCATGCTTTTAGTTCTGCCATACTACAATCGAACACATACCCGACAGTCGTGAAGGTGTTCAGTCATGCTCGCTTTAAGCATACCTTGCCTATAAAGCCGAGCACTGTTTTCTACCCCTATGCCCGAATACCCTCGCTGAGGCTCAGAGGCTGCCCCTTTATGCGCAATGCTCAATTTTTCATCCTGGCTCAAAGCGAAGAATGCCTTGTTCTAGAAGGGTTCACCTAGTAACTGTCCACACCTAGTAACCGTCCAGCCTTATAGGGTTGGTACCCTAAAATTTAGGGCCAAAATCTGTAAATCCAATCCATGACGTGGATTTCATGCTACAAATCGATAATCAGACTGTTTCTGAGGTATCTACGTCATAATTTACGACCTCGTCTTTAACGCATGGCTCTTCCTGATTGGCTGACTGCTCCGGTCACGTGACCTCCTTCCTACTGGATTTGCCCACGTCGCCCCTGTTCCAACTCCGCCGTAGTTACCCTGATTGGTAGCCTAACAATGAGCTTTTTAGGTCGCTTTGCTGCTGCACGGACCCTCTTACTTGGTGTTACTTATGTCGCGATGGGACGGGCTACTGTTCTGCTTGGTATAGCTGTCGCGGAGGTAGTTATAGGCGATGTGATAGGAGTGTCTATCGCCGTCCTGATTAGGGCAGGTAATTATCTCTTTCTTGGAGTGGGACGTAGTTTTGGTGCGAGGATATCAGGACCGAGTCTCATGAGGGAGGTAACAGCGGTTTTCCATTCCTTAATAGCCTGATTAGCCTGTCGTTCCTAAATGACGGCTTGGTACATAAACCTAGTAGCCCCGTAGTTACCCTTTAAGCGAGTAGACTTCTATTATTTACGTCGGTTAAGTTCTATAAGTTTAGAGTTAATAATACCCTAGATTATAGACTCCACTATTACTCAGATAGCCGCTTTACCTACTTTCTAAAGCACTTAATTAAGATCGGGTCGTTAAGTATAGCATGCGCCCTTAGTTATATACTGTAGAATCTACTATATCTGTAGAGTGTTGGCTGGCGTCAAGGCGACGTAGAAGTTACTATCAGGGCCGGTGGAGGTAATTATAGCTTTAAGAGGTATAGTAGGACGGATCTCAATATTATATTACTATAAGGCCTGAGTCGTAGAAAATTACTGGAGGACTAATTCTGGACTAAATAGTAAAAGTCCTGATACAGCCTATACTTTCTTTATATTTATTAGTATTATCGCCTCGTATCGGGCTAATTAATAGATTTTCAGAAAGTCGACTTTGTCGATGTGGTAGCTACCTCCTAGGCGTGTGATTCGCTGGACGTAAGACTTATAGGCAGTCGCTAAGGGCGAGAAAATACCGACATCTAATAGCTAGAGCAGATGTATTATATATAGCGGTAGGCATAGAAGAATGATCTTATAGTCCACGCAGTACTGAATTACTGCAGTCGTGATATAAGAAGCATGGCTATTGATTAATAGCATTCTATACTCGCCTTTCTAATAGGATTTTATCTCTTAACCGAAACCTTTCTGAAGCCATTCGTAATTAATAGAATTATCGGTTCAGCCATTCTTACTAATAGTAATTTCGCCTGATTTTAGAGCTTCCTTCTAAGCTTTTTAGATTAATTTACCTTTGAAAATAATCTATAGGGGTAAATATCTTCCATCCATTAATATATATTTAATAAGCGAGACCTATTCACGGTTCTTATATTATATTATATAGGCTTTCTTTTTATTATACTTAGAGACTATAACTTTATACTTAGTAATAACCCCTTATATAAAGCCCTTTTTATCTATATTATAAATATCTCTTTCGTTTACTTCATACGTTGTTTTAATTTATAGATAGAGGTTAAACCAGCCTAATAGGATTTCGGGATTTTAAGCCATAGCTCGTTCCTTATCTAATAGTAGGATATAGGCTATCTTTACCTCTAGGTACTAGGTTATAAATTTTTAAGGTTAATTAGGTCTAATAGGCTTCTTATCACCCTTTATAAGAAGGATTTCGTTCGCTATAGATCGTACTTACTGTACCCTTGCTAGCTAACCCTATACTTAGAGACGGAGAACCTAGGCTAAAAGAGCTACTTCTTCTCTAGAACTAAGTCGTTGTTAATCCTTATAGGCTACCGAATTTGATTGACTACTATTAACTCGGTCGACCAGTGTGCTTTTTAGTATTCTATACTATTTTACTACCTTTATTATAGATAAAATCTGATTGCCTATACCGCCGGCCTCTAACTAGGCTGTATAAGCTAGCTCTATACGATCCTCCCTAGATAATTCAGCCTCCCATGAAGGAGGAAGAGGCTCTGGAAGTATAGTAGACATAATGAACGAATAGGACGATTTGTAGCATAAGAAAGGTGTTATGGACTGGATTTCCAGGTATGCGCCCTAGAGCTATAGGGTACTAACCCTATAAGGCTGGACGGTTACTAGGTGTGGACGGTTACTAGGTGAACCCTTCTAAGGGTCAAGAGAATTAATAATCAGCAAACCACCATGCGGCTCGAGACATCGTTACGGAGTCCATCTACACCCACAATTGAAGGAGTTACGTACCCATCTGAAAAGTTCTGCGACTTTCTTGTCCTCGACTCCATGCCCCGTCAATTTCACAAAACCGTGCTTTCGAAGACTGTCTGATAGTCGCGATGCGAACTTCGTGCGCTGTGCTTCTGTTCCCCGGACATATAGGGAGAGATCTAGTGTTGGAAGTGTCGTACAGTCCATCTCGTAAAACATATATATACAAAGTCACACACGCGGGCAGCTAGCGAGGCTTCTCAAAAGACCCATTCCGAGGAAGAATCGATACCGTAGTCCGGTGCCGCTTCGTCAATTCCCGCACACAGTCATTATTGCCGCATCTTCATGCGGTGTTCTCCCTCTGAGCATCTTGGCGTTTGTAGTATACCGGTGCAAGTGGAGAAGCTTTTTGCCTTGCGCAAGATAGTGTAGCGCTATGGAGAAGGTTGAGAAAAGGTGAGAGGACCGAGATCGGCCAGAAGCAGAGCTCGAGCAGGTTGTGGCCAGATGTTGCGAGTGGCCAGGCGCGCATGTTGGTAGATGCATGATTAGTATGTGGAGAGTAAAACAACGGCAAACTTGGAGTTGAACAGCCTTGAAGACCGTATTCTTACAATACCGCTATCGTCACCTCTGTATTAGCTTGCATACTTTAGCGTCTTCTAAGTGGCAGACTAGCGGCCCGGGCATGGAGATCTGCCGGGCTATTCCTAGATAGGACGATAGCTTCGCGCTAATGCTTGATAAGCTTCATGGAGATGCAAAGATCGATCCGCACATGCAGGCTGTCCTCCGTTGTCCATGCGATGCTATGGCTGATACTAATGCAGCTACCACCGCAAAGACAGGAGATGCTCGGCCGAGCACAGAGCCACTTAGGCAAGACTTCAATTGGAGGGCAGCGGACAGCTCCACCCACGCTGGCTTGGAACGAAGTAGCGTTGGCGCATTCGCAGGCTGAGTACACCTCCCAGCGAGCGCTGGACGAAGCTAGATATACACGACCCAACGATCTCACATGCATGATCTTAAGCCGACCAGGTCAGAGCCCGGCAATTACTCCCACATTTGACACTATACTGTTGTACCCGACCGCCTTTGACTTTGCGTTCGCTTCTCTCAACCTGCTATGGCTAGACTTCGGCAAACAGAAGGCTCACTCGCCTCCTGTACATTGAAGCTTTCTCTGACGCATCGTTGAACTCACTCCACTGCTTAGGCCCTGCATTGCAGATGGCGCCAGGCCGAGTGTGCATGCCTATCGTTTCCTCGACCTTGCTGCTTTTACGACGCTGTAAAGAGAGCACTGGCCGGTAACGGAGGTTGGCTTGCCGTTGCGGTAATGGTTCACATGCGTCGCCATGATGTCCAGGAGTCAGCAGAAGACCAGGAAGACCTCGATGAGGTGAACCATGGCAAGACCTCATCCTCACGACCACCATGACGCAGATAGATATCGTTGCCACTTTCCAAGTTCCGGCACAACAGCGACCTCAGCTACCCAAAGTTCCAATAGGTTCTCGCGAGCCAGGGTGCTATCAGGTCAGCACGCTCTGTCAAACGGAGCAACACAAGCCAGGTGGACCTTGGACGCTTGCCTCTCTGCTTGGGCAGTGCTCCTTCACAAGTATATTGGGATTGAGAACGTTTCCTTTGTTGTGTTTCGGGAGCACACTCCGCTTGATGTTGATGAGTTGAAAGAAGGTTTACCCCTTGCCAAGCGCTGGGCTGGTTGTGCTGACGTTGAGATCGTACGCTATCAAGTCTTGAAGACCGGTACTTTGCATGATGTCCATGAAGTGTCGAGAGATCCTTGGCGAGCAGATGAGACACAGAAAGGCATATCAATCAACACAGCCGTTGTCTGTTCAGAGCCGACTGCTCCGACGGGTCGTCCAAGTGAAGTTGACGGACGAGATCAGCGAGAGGATGCAGCAATCGATCTGGGATACTGCGATGAGAACTTGTTTCAAATTCATGGTGTACGTCGTCTTTCGTTGGTTTGCAAAGTAACGTTGCTCGCACAGTACACAAGCAAAAGTCGAAAAGGGAGCCATCATCAAAATAAAGTTTATCTCAGTTTCAAGGCCGCTTTCGTCTTATATTGTTAGAAACAGATCAAGTCGACTTTAAAGACCATGCTAACCCGCCTTGAACCTCATAGCTTGATATTTGTCTGGAGATAGCTTCCGATCCATTCTCGATCAACTTGTTTTATCGCACTTCCCGCATTTCCAAAGCCTACGTGGAAATTATATCACGATGCCTTTGTACAATATTTAAATGCCAAGACAATGCTCCCAACACCAGCATCGAACAGCTCGACGTTCTCCATAAAACAGAAGAGCTACAGATCAAGTCTTGGAATCCTTCGGACCCATTCTCGGTTCAGACGAATGCCTGCATGCACGATCTGGTCTCTAATAAAATCCGCGAAGTGCCAGCCTCAGCAAAAGCAATCTGTAGTTGGGATGGCTCTTTGACTTACATGGAACTGGATCGTCTTTCAGACATTGCCGCTGGCCACCTCCGGTTTGCGGGTGCCAGACTGGGTACATATGTACCTTTTGCTTTTGAGAAAAGCATGTGGGCCGTCGTGGCGGCCCTAGGGATTTTGAAAGCCGGGGCAGCGTTCATGCCACTGAATCCACTTGATCCCAAGATGAGGCTAGAGCAGCTAGTGAAAGCTGTAGGTGCTAAAGTGGTTGCTACGTCGGAAGCATTTGAGGGGTTGTTCAGCGACTCGGTGGATAGCGTAGTTGTGCTTTCAAGAGATACGACGAAGATGAACCAACGAATTGAATCCGGTGAATGCGCTGCGAATCTTGAAACCGCTCGGAAGCCTTGTCCGGAGGATCCAATTTTCGTGCTCTTTACCTCTGGCTCTACCGGTACAGCCAAAGGTATGATACACACTCATAGCGCCATCTGCACGCATGCGCTAGTCCACGGCCAGAGAATGGGATACCACTGCGCACGCGTCCTGCAATTCGCAGCACACACTTTTGACGTAGCCATCATGGATATTTTTACCACCCTGCTCTTCGGTGGCTGTATCTGCATTCCCTCGGAAGAAAGCCGAAGGGGCAACATCGTCGAAGCTATTGGGTGCTTACGAGCCGACTATGCCATTCTCACCCCTTCTTTTGCAGGTACCCTCGACCCTTCCGATGTACCTACGCTGCGCACCCTGGCTGTGGGCGGTGAAGCCCTTCCCCAGGAGCGAATTCAGCGCTGGGCGGAGAAAGTCAGACTGATACAAATTTACGGGCCGGCTGAAGTAGGGATTTGCCTTGCTATGGATATGCGAGCATCTACTCGACCGGAAACTGTAGGACAACCTCTTGACAACTCTTCCTGCTGGTTAGTGGACCCTGACTGTTCCGAGATCCTTGTTCCTATCGGTGCAGTGGGCGAGCTAGTAGTTGCAGGTCCTAGTTTGGCTCAGGGGTATCTCAACGATGAAAGGCGAACGTCGGAGTCCTTCATCCACGCACCAAAGTGGGCACATCGGTATAAATTGTCTTTCGAAAGGTTTTATATGACGGGTGATTTGCTTCGCTACAATCTCGACTCACTCGACGGCAGCTTTGACTTTGTCGGTCGAAAGGATATCCAGATCAAACTGTGAGAGGCCAACGCATCGAGCCGGGGGAGATTGAGTACCACATTGGCCGCATCCCTGGTGTCGCTGTCTGTATGGCTACGCGACCTGAGAGGGGTTGTTTGAAAGGAGAGTTGGTAGCGGTCATGCAGATGGATAGCTGCAGTGCTGCGTTCACGGATGTACGCGACGACCAGTTGTGCCTTGCTCACGTTCAATGTCTACGAGGGGCAGACGTCCGCAAATATCTGCAAAACTTGGTGCCGGCCTATATGGTCCCCAGCACAGCCCTTACAGTTCAACGCATGCCATTCGTACCTTCAATGAAGGTTGATCGGAAACGAGTTGAAAGGTGGCTGGCAGACATGGAAACAAAACCTCTCCAGATATCGCTAACTCATCTTGAGGGTTTGGACAGCGATGAGATAACAGCAAACGCATTGAGCTCCAAGATCGCCGAATACCTTACTTCCAAGGATGAGTTACAAGCCTTAAGACTACAAGGGCACGACTTCCCAATACATGAAGCCGGCATCGACTCCATCCAAATCACCTCGTTGTCCATGTTCCTACGCAAGACACACAAAGCCGAGATACCAGTAGAAGTCCTCTTTAATTCGAAACTCACAATTCGAAAGCTCGCGATGTTGGTTGATGCCTCTTCACTTGATACGATGAACGGACACGACACTCCCTCCTCGCCTCAAGCTGCGAATGTAGACGTGCGAGAGGAAGCTGCGCTTCTATACCAGAGCCTCATCAACGCTCTGCAGTCAGAGAGGCACCACAAGGCCATATCACGTACCAGGAGCCCAGTCTATAACGTTCTAATAACAGGAGCCACAGGCTACCTCGGCACAGCAATTCTACACCAGCTCCTCACCATACCAGACGTCCACATCTACGCCCTCATCCGCTGCGCGGATCCACCCTCCGGCCTCACACGCATTCGTCAAACGCTCACAGCTCACAACCCCTGGCACTCAGACACTCACGCGTTCCGAATCCACGTGTGGCCCGGCGACCTCGGGCTACCAAACCTCGGGCTACAACCGCAACACCTGCACCAACTCCTCGGCCACGACGGCGTGCAAGCCAACGACGCCATCCACGCTTTCATCCACAACGGCGCCATCGTCCATTACGGTCACGACTACGAAACGCTGAAAAGCTGCAACGTCAACGCAACATTGGACGCCCTCCGTCTGGCCGCTCAGGCCACGTACCTGCACTCTTTCGTCTTCGTCTCCGGCGGCGTGCTGCCTTCCTTTGACATCCTCCATTCCGCTGCAGATGTATCTCACACGCAACAACTTCATACAGCGAGCGGCTACACGCAGACGAAGCAAGTTTCCGAAACCCTCGTCCGGCAATGCATGCACTCCGAGCCCTCCATCAGAGCTAAAATGCCACCAAGCATGCGCGTAGTCAAACCAGGCTATATCATCGGCAACGCACGCGACGGCATCGCCAACCGTAGCGATTTCATCTGGCGGCTTGTGGTCGGCTGTGTGGATATCGGAGCTTACAATGGCGATGATGTTGCGAAGTGGCTTTATGTTGCGGATACTGATTGTGTTGCTGAGGCTGTTGTTACAGGTATAAGACTCGACATTGACACACAAGGTGGTGCTCAGAGACATAAAGATGATGGCGGAGAGGAAAACCCGGGTAACGCTGTGGTGAAAATCACATCCGGTCTGCGTTTTGGTGCGTTGTGGACAATACTCAGGGACGAGTATAAATACCAACTCGTACCTCTACCGCGGGCACAATGGCTCGCACGTCTGCTTGAACACGTGGTGGTGGTTGGCGAGGGACATGTGCTTTATCCACTACTTCATATCCTAGAGCAGAGTGAGAGGTCTATAGGTGAGGACGTAGCGGAAGAGGAGGGGGTGGAGTCTTCCGAAGGGGTTAGAGAGGCTGTGGTGAAGAATGTGGAGTTTTTGATCGGTGTGGGGTTTCTGCCGCGAAGTGGTGGAGGGAGTGGGGGAGGTGGTGCGGATAGTGGGTTTTGAGTACTAGGTAGAGATATGGGAGGTGAGGGCTGTGGACGTTATCAATCTTAAAGGCACATTCCCTGATAGGTTATAAGGACAAGTATCCAGTAATCGAGCTACTTTAGCTAGGGGCTAGCAAGGGCAAGACTGGCGATCAGGGGGAATCCAAGCGGTACCATACTACTAGTCCCCCAGAATCGACTCACATTCTCTAATCCTTCTAGATTTCGCACATCGTGGATCATACTTGCCTCACCGTCGCACCACAGACTATTATATATATACGAGGCTTACTTACCCCAGCAGTTTATCGCCTAAATATAGGGGTTCCTTAGCGCTAAAGCTACTGCAGAAGGTCTTATACTCGTTATGTATAGGCTCATGGTAGTATACTAACTGCTTAGCGGTTGAATGATGAGACATCTATATGCTAGCATCGTTGGCCACGAGTTTGATCACGTAATGAGTATACAATATCCGCCTGCCGAAGACGATAGTTTTGAGGCGATAATTATATGAGACGGCGGTGCAGCAACGTACTTCAGGCCAGTCTGTAGCAGTCAGATTTCATTATTTCATGCACGATAGGATTTCTCGCACACTTCTCGCACACTCATCACGATGCAAACCGACCCTTCCTCCTCGCCCACAAGCACCCCCTCTCACCCCCAAACTACCAAAGAAAGAAGCACCATCTCCCCCGCCACCC
>JAABUL010005338.1_pt1 | contig 16098 bp, 4 predicted proteins | sample 5559151 | NCBI WGS metagenome assembly JAABUL01 (sample SAMN10711876, study PRJNA513368) | rock metagenome | isolation source: Antarctica rocks | place: Antarctica: Victoria Land, Pudding Butte sud | reverse complement strand
AATTAATTTAAGAGTAATAAATATAATTAAATTAAGTCTCTAAGGTTCTATTAAAAACCTTAATTATTCCTATTAGTAGTATTACTACCTACCGCGCCTACTAAGCCTTTAAGGCCTAGTAGATTAGAAGGACCTTATTATAAGGAGTTTTCCTATAAATATTAAGTTATATTAGCGTTAATAGCTACTTATATAATAGTATTAATAGGGATATTTTATACTATACTTTTAGAAAGATTAGGATTATTTTTAAGGCTAATTAATTAATTATAAATAGCTTCTTTTATTAATATCTACCTAATAATATTATTAATAGAGGTTAGCTTAAGAGTAGTAGATAGTCTAATAAAAGAGAGCGGATCTATAATTAATAGTTTACCTATTAATAATATAAATTAAGATATTATAAGAGGCTATAGTAATAAAGGCTTTAATAAGGGAGGATCTAATAAAGAAGACTCTAATAAGGGCCTTATTAATTCTATCCTTTTCTCTTTACGCTACCAATCTTCTATCTGTGTGTTGAGTAAATTCCGATTTCGTTCCGACTACTAAAATGGCCAGTTACAGTAGCAAAATAATATCAAAGTTTGTCGGCCCCGGCTCATGGGCTGGCACGGATGATTCAAAGAATGACGACCCTCCGCCATACTCATCGAAGGGGAGGAGTCCTCTGGACGCTGCAGGGCAGCCACTCCCTCACGTCTCTCCTCACAGGCCGGATGTGGTAGCCGTCATGGGTCCGACTGGCACCGGTAAATCCACCTTCATCAGCAAGCTTGCAGCTCGAGAGATGGAAATAGGTCATGATCTGAGCTCTTGTAAGTTCACAAAGTCACATCATGAATTTGGACATAATGTCATTATGCAGGTACGCAAGAATGTGAAGAAGTTCCCTGTAAAGTCGGTGACAGATTCGTTATACTAGTTGATACGCCCGGTTTTAATGATACCGAACGAAGCGATACAGACATCCTTACCTCTCTAGCCGACTGGATGAAGGAGTCATTTGAGGACGGTTTATGTCTATCAGGGATTATCTACCTACACGCTATTTCTGACTCTCGTATGACACATTCAAGCCTACAGAATCTGCGTATGTTCAGGAAGCTTTGTGGAGATAGTAACCTGGGAAATGTTATCTTAGCGACGACGAAATGGGGTATTACGCCACCAGTCGACGTATATCGCAGGGAAAGAGAGTTGGCTTCCGAGAATGGATTCTGGGGTATGATGATCGCCGCAGGGTCGCGTGTTCGCCGTTTTGAAAATTCCGTCGCCAGTGCGCAAGCTTTGGTAGAGGAGATACTAGACGGCAGTGAAAAGTTCATGCCGCAAATTCAACAAGAAGTCATCAAAGGCAAAAAATTATCGGAAACTGAAGCTGGCGCCTATTTGAACGAAGAAATTATAGCAATACAGAAGAAACATCAAAAAGACCAAGAGATCTTGAGAGAAGAGTTCAAGCGTGCACAACAAGACCGTAAGTGCGCGCGCCTTGTAAAAGCACTAGACTGATGTATGGTTTAGGTGATCGAAAAATGCAAGATGCATTACAGCGAGAACACCAGCAACTAGAGCAAAGGATGGCGAACGAAAAAGAGGATCAACGAAAGCTCCACATGGACACGGTACAAGCCTTACAAGACCGTTTGAAACAGCTCGAAGGTCGCACTCCAAGAGTCAAGCTACGATTTTGGCATCTAAGATACCAGTGCAAGCTCTGCAGGAATGGAAAGACTGAGGAAGTGGGTTCATGGACATGTCCTGAATGTGGATTCGTTCAGGTGAACGTCTAGGCTTGAGCATTGCAGCTTCCATCAACCGCTAAGTGTGTCCCCTCAGCTGGCGCAACTGCAGCCCAAGTTGATTATGTTTCTATTGAGTGACTTCGGGTTTACTTCATTAATCCTTCATCGCTTATGTTTAACAACTTTTGAATTTTTATAGTTCTTAATCTTGAGTGCTCAGCTACTTTGAATATGAATATTGTATTAAGTGAGGGGAAGATCACTGGCTTGCGCTGCGCTCACACTTGAGAGGACAATCCAAGCCTCACTGATGTCTATTCCAAGTCTTTCATTCTAGCCTCACGATCCTTATCCGCCTGACAAACGGCTTCAATGGCGCCGTAGAGACTTAGTCCCACTGGAGCCATTGCGCCACCAGTCAAGACTGTCATTGTTACTGCGGCACCCATTCCAGCAAAACGTGCAAACCATCGAAGAGATCGCTTCTGTCTTGCGCGATGTCTAGCCTCTACAAGGTCGACAGATAACATGTGGCCGGATAGACTGGAAACGGCATCGTCCATCTGATTCTGAACTAGATCTCTGTTCCGACGCAGCCGTTCTGTTTCTTTACGCAGGTTCTTGAGTTGTGATTCAGCACGAGACGAAAGGAGTTCCAGCTCTGCTGTAGATCGCTCATCGCCAAGTGTCAAAGCTTCCATATGCTCTTTTCGCCACTTCTCTAAGTCTTCTTTACGCTGCTCGTAGGCTTTGGCAACATCTTCGTCAATGACGCGGCCAGCCATTGTGCGGTGCAAGTCCAGGCCTTGGATAGCAAACTCTTGCGTCACTTGTGGCGTGAAGTCTCCCGCGGTATGAGAGATTTTGACAATATCAAGCGCTGAGCTTGGACTATCCTCGAACCTCCCAATATTAGCCCCAGCTGCTAAAACCTTTCCCCAATAGTTTCCAACCAAATCTGATTCTCTTCGTTCTGCTTCTACCGGCCCAGCGATACTCCATTTCGAAGTTACCAGAATACAATGCTCCATGTTACTTTCCCCTATCAGCAATTGAAACATTCGGAGGTTTTTCATCATCGTTCCAGTCATACGGTCGTCGCATATAGAATGGATGTAAATCATACCTGATAATGTGACCTCCAAACCCTCAAAAGTGAGACCTTCATGCATATCTGCAAGACAATCTGCGATGGATTGTAGGACCTGGGCGTCGGTCTTGACTGTATCATCAAAGCCAGGCGTATCTATGAGAAAAGTGCGAGAATGTTTGACCGGGTAAATTTGTACTTCAGTGGTACCTTCCCCTTAGCATCAGTGGATTATAGCCAAAGACGTTTACCATCGAAGGTAGAGCGATTTATTACAAGAGTTCAAGCTATCTCCAATTTCGACATCTAGGCCAGTTGCTGCCTGGATGAAGGTCGATTTTCCAACTCCAGTCTTTCCAAGAATCAGTACGACCTGAGGCATTTGGTCCCTAGCTTGTCCAAAATCCTTTGAGTCGATAAACATCTTGGTCGAATCTTGACTACTCAAGGTGAACTTTCAAGAATTTTCTAGGATTGAAATAAAGGCTGGAACATAGTTTCTTTCTGGGCGCCTATGGCTCTAGGAATGGTCAGCTGCTAAGCGTACAGTAGTGAGAAGAAGGAAGTGGTATAAATACGGTAGAACAGCTATAAGGGAAAGCACAGATCAATGTAGGAATCAGAAAGACAAGGCTAGGTTCTGGGCGGGATCCATGACTGAGGGGGTGCTTTCTAGGCAGCAAGACTCCCAAGGGAGAAATCGGCCAAAAGGCTATTAGAAGCGGCGCGCTCACTAGCTAAACATGGTACTACTTTTACCGTCCCCTCGTTATAAAGTTATAAATATATTAATAACCTTTTAAGCTTATATTAATAAATCCTTAATAAAGTTATTAAATAAATTTTATTTTATTTACCTTAATAATATTCTTATCTATTTAGAATTATATATAATATATAGGGATTATATATATTAAGTACTTAAATAACTCTAGTAATATAAATTATTTATAAATTTAAAGAAATATAATTTTTTTATCTCTTAAGTAGGTAGTAAGTTATACCTTTACTAAATAATAGGAGCTAGCTTTTTAGGATTTAATATATATATCATTTAAGCTTATAAAGGTTACTTCGCCTAGTAATTAAACTCTAAAATGCTAGCTCCTATTATTTAGTAGAGGTATAACTTATTACTTACTTAAGGGATAATTAAGGTTAAATTTCTAGGTTTTATTATATTAATTAAAGGTATAATAATAGATAAATATAAGATAAATATAATTTAATTATAATTAAAACTTAGAAGTTTTTATAAAGTTTAAATCTTTCTTAGATTTATAAATTTCTATTATTAATTTATTTATTAATATTCTTAAATTATATTATTATTAATAAGCCTATTAAAAGGTAATATAAAAGGTATTAAAATAAGTCCCTTTATTTAATTTAATAATATAAAGTATATATTTAATAAGCTTTATTAAACTTTTCTTAATATATTAATATTAAGATACTTTAATCTTATATTATTTATATAAGTTAAGATTAATATATTTAATTTTAATTTTATTAATATTCTTTTATAACTTTAGTAATTAGGATAATAATATTTAATAGCCTTTTAAAGTAAGAAGATGATATTTATTAAAGAATATTATAAAATTTATAATAAAGAATTATTTATAATAATTATAATATTTAAGTAATAGAGGTATTACTTAAAAGGTAATTTTTATCTTATTAAAATACCTATAAATTATAATAATTTAAAAGGTTTTATAAATATAAAGGCCTTATATAATAAATAAGTATATTAAATAATAAGACTCTTAACTTATAATTTTATTATAAAATCTAAGTTAAATAAGATAAACTTAATTAATATATTATTAAGGCGCCTAAATTATAAAAATAAGAGTAAAGTAATAAATAAGTTTATTCTTATATTATAATAGAAGTTAATAATTATTATAAGGCTTTTTAATTCTATTTTTAATATTATAATAAAAGCTTATATACTTATTATATTAAAATAGGATTTATAATCTTTTAATAATAAAGGTAAAGTTATTATAATATATAATATATATATAAATAAATTAGAAATTTTAACTTTAATTATTAAATTAATAATATTAGGAATTATTAATATAATTATTAAAAAAATAGTATTAAATAAAATATATTTATTAAGATATAAAAATCCTTAACTTAAAAGTATAAAAAATATAAATAAAATGTTATCTTAATATAATTATAATATAATTAAAATATAGTTTAATCTTATTATTAAAATTATTAATTATAAATAATTTATTTTATATTTTTTAATTAATATAATAATAAAAAATAAAATAATATATAATAGAAGTTTATAATTTATAATTAAATTAATTAAAATACTTTAATAAGTATAGAGTTAAGTTTTAATATTTATCCTAATCCTAAAGTAGTTAGAGAGTTAGACTTCTCTTGTAATATATTAGCTAAATTAGTATAGGAGATCTTTAGAATTTAAATTACCAGATTTTCTATTATAGTAAAGAGATATAAAAACAATAGATAAATATTATTTATAAAATTTTAATATAAACGTCCTATTTATTATAAAATCCTAACCTCTAGATATTAAGGCTTATTAATAGGAATAATACTCCTAAATATAATTCTAATAATTCTAATAATTTATAAGGGCGGAGCCCTTATAAATATTATATAATAATTCTATAACTTCCTATTAAGGTACTAATAGACTTTAACTGATTTAGTATATATAGATAGGTTAGCTAGTTGAGATGAAGTCTCTATAAGGCTTATAAGGCTAGTTACGGAAGGCTTCTATATACTTAGCATGATAAGTATATAATATAAATATTATAAATCTATAATAATACTATAATAAATGGAAGAAAGTAATACCCTCGTTATATATACTATACTAGCTATATAAATCCGCTAAAGGCTTCTATAAGTATAGCTATTATTAAGGCCCTTATTACTTAAGACTCCTTTATAACCTTTTATAAGGCCTATCTTTATACTTAGTAATAAGATCTTTTATACTATTAGAGTTATTAATATTATATTAGATATTATATTTATACCTATATCCTTTCTACTTAATTAAGTATTATAATTTTTCAACCTAACCTATTATATACTTACTAATAACCGCTTCTAATTTATAAATATTTAACTTTTTAATAAGATTATCTATTTTAATTATAATAGGTAGATTTAAATTTTATAATTTATTATAAGCATTTAAAAGCCTTTAATATAAGCTTTAAGTAGACTATTAAGATAATAAGATAATACTTATTATTAGGATTAACTTAAGATAATAAATCAATTAACCTACTTTATTAAGAATCTTAAAGGGATTTATACATTATTAATATAACTTAGCGTTAACCTTAAGAATATAATAGCCTTCCCTTAATTATAAGTAGATACTATTACTTAAAGAGAGGTTTATTAATATATACTTAATATTATAATAAGTCTTAATAAAGGTATTAATAAAAGTAATAAATTCTTTAACTTAATTTTAATTAAGCTATTATAAATAAGAAAGGTCTTGTAAGGATAATTAAGATAATATCTTAAGGATATCTTAAATATTAAAATTAAGAAGGACCTTATTAAGAAAGACTTTTATTTACTAATTTTTATTATTATTTAAATAGCCTTATAGATATAATAGAACAAGTATCTAATTAATAGTATTTATAAATATATATTAAGTAATATAATAATATAATATAATTTTAACTATTTAATTAATATATTTAAACTAGCTATTAATTTAAGAATAATAGGAGGTAGATATAAATATATTATAACCTAACTTCTAAAATATTATCCTTTAGGATAAGGATATAAATTTAGAGTCTCTATTATTTATAATAATATAAGGTATATCCTAATTATATATTATTAGAATAGATAAGACTTTATCTACTTATTAAGGGGTATCCTAGGTAGTTTACCTAAGTAATAATAAATTACGCTTAGAGAATTTATTAATAATAGTAAATAGGCTATTAAAGCCTTTTATAATTAATAGTATAATAATAATAAAATCTATTATTATAATATAATATAAGATTATAAGTTAATTAATAAGAATTATATTTTTATAAGGCTTATAATACTTAAACTAATTTAATTAATAATTAAGATAATACTTAATATAAGTATAAAGGTACTTTAATAAGTAATATATATAAATAGATTCTATAATTTTATTATAAGTATAATAATACCTATTATAATATTATCTATTATAAGTAAGTTTAAAGATATCTTTCTTTAAAATATTAGGGATATAAAGATATTTATATTTATTATTAAAATTGATATAATATAATAATCATTTATAAAACTTAAAGTAAATATTAATCTTTTATACCTTATTATTATTATCCTAATTAAGATCCTTATTACGGAAGGCTTCCTTAAATAACTTTATAATCTTAGCCTACTAGCTATTACCTTAATAAGCCTAAGTAAGATAACCCTTAAAGCTTAAAGATATTTTTATAAGTATAATATAAAATACTAGTATCTTATTATCTTTATATATATATACTTTATTAAAGGCTTTTATATATAAGGCGTCTAGTATATTAACTAAGTTTACTAGAATATCTAATAAAATAGCCTAGAGGTGTAATAGTATATTAGGTACTATATTAAACTTCCTAGATTTATATTTTGTTATTAAGTTAAGTTAAGAGAGGTATAATAAGGCGCGGACTAATTATAAGTTAAGCTTATTAATAGATAAAGATATTAAACTTATTTAATAAGAAATAAAGACTACTATTAAATAATTTATATAACTTATTATAAGTAGTTATTTAAATAACTTAATTATATACCTTATCCTATTTATAACTTAAATTATACCTACTATATTAAGTTTAATAGGCTAATAATTCTTCTCTACTTAATTAAATTTTTTTTTAAGAATATTATTAATTATATTAATATCCTAGGAAAACCTTAAATAAAGTCTCCCTTAATATAATATATTATTATAATAAAGCCCTAATATTTAGATATATTAAGATTTATAAATAAGGCCCTTAATGTATTAAAATAAATAAGGAATATAAAACTCTTAAACGCGGCCTTTAATTTAAATCTTAAAAGGCCTACTACTCTTCTTTAATAGGTTTATATATTATTTAAATAAATTATATCTTTCTAGTAAAGCCTTTTATACCCTTTAATAATATATTAATAAGCTTAGTCTTATACTATTATAATAAATTAATACGCTAGGTGTATTATAAGATATATAATTATAATTATCTTATTAAGTCTAGTAAGATTTTAAGATCCTTTAATAATAATAATAAATATAAGATATTAATAATTATTAGCTTCTCTTCTAATATTAATAAACCTAATAAATCTACTTATTAATTATATAGAGTAATAAATAGGTATTTTAAGAAAGTTTTTTAGGATTAAGACTTACTTATTAGTCTTAGAAGAGACTAAAAAGCTTTTATAAGTAAGTAAGATATTTAAGTAATATTTATAAGTATGTAATAATATTATTTATATAAGCTTTTATAAAGCCTTAATATATATAGAGTAGTTTATTAATTTAATATTATATATATAAGGGAGAGCCTCTATATCCTATTAATATAATATTATACTATTCTTAATTATAATATAAAATTATAGTTAATTTATATTAATCCTATTTCTAAATACTAAATTAATAGAAATAGCCTATACTACTTATAATAGAAATATATAAATAGCTAGTTATAACTAATATAATTTTAAATTAAAGGGGTAGTAAGTAGCTATCTAATAATATAATTTTATTAAGACCTTATATATTAATATTATAATTACTAATTATAAGAGGTATATAGTAATATAATATTAGTCTTATTTATAATAAGACTAATTCTTAAGGAATCTTAAAGTCCTGTTATAAAGGCTTCTATAAAATCCTTTATAAGAAGATATAAGCTATTTATATTATTTCCCCTTATAACCTAGCTAATACTATAATATATATTAAGAGTATATTATAAGTAAGCTATTAATATACTTTTAATTATAATAATTACCTCCTCTTTAAAAGGACTTATCCTTAAGTTTAAGAAGAGTAGATATAAAAGAATTAATATATAAATAGAAATCTTTAAATTAATTTAATAAAGTACTTATTCTAAGATTTTATTAATTTATATCTTAATATTATTTTAAATATAATTTTATAATAATATTTATATAAAATTAGGCTTAATACCTTAATATCCTTATTATTATAATATCTTAAAATCTTCTTCTTCCTTTTTATTATAATTAATCCTATTAACTTTCCTAGGTACTTTATACCCTTATTTTTTATATATAATTAATATACTTATATTACTTAAAGACTACTTATTCCATAATACAATCTTAATATTTAATAATTCTCTTTAAATATTACTTATATTATAAGTTAATTAATACTTTATATAAGTATAATTAACTTATTATAATATAAATATATATAAATAATACGCCTATTATTAATTTTATTATATTAGAGCTTAATCTTAATAATCTTAGCCCTAATAATTAATTAACTCTTAATATTAAATAATAATAATATCTCTTTCTACTTATTTATTATTAATTCTTTAAGTATTAAGATTCTTAAAATTCTAATATATTCTCTTTATATTAAGGTAAATATCTTATTTTATATTTTATATATAATTAATATAAGTTTAATATATTATATTTACTTTAAGATTATTTACTTCTTATTCTTATAAAGCTTTTTATTTATTAATAAATATTTATTAATACTATATCTATTATATAAATAATATTAAAATTAAAATTAAATATAAGTATTTATATTTATATTATATATAATACTTATATTAAAACTCTAAATAATACCTAATTTATACTAGCTCCTAGGAGTAAGAAGATAATATTAAAGTATTATAATTATTATATTATTATTTAATATTTATATAAGTTAATAAGTTTTTAATAATAATTTAAGTTATCTTTATAAATATAATATATATTTATTACTTAAATTTAGATTCCTATCTTTATAATATTTATATATAATAAGGTAATTACTCTTTATATATAACTTAATAATATTATAAATCTTAAGGATTTAAGTAATAAGAGAGCTCTTAAAGAGGTAGGTAATTTACTTAAATAACTCTTAAATATTATAAGGAAAGACTTTACCTCTTATAATAATATTATAAAATAATTTAAGAATATAAAGAAGCTTATTAATATATTAAATACTTTAATATATAAAATAAATTAATGGATTTATTTAAGGGATTTATAATATAAAGTAAATAAAGGTAAATTTCCTTATTCTTTATTAATATTTACTTAATATTATATGTTTTAATAATAAGGTATTTTTTAAGCTAGCTTAAATCCTTTAACCTTAAAATTTAAAGAAGAAGAAAAAGTAACAATAAAAAGAGAGAGAAATAAGACTTTTATATATTATAATTATATTATTTATACTTATATGAATAATTTAATAAATATTAATAATTTAATATTTAATCCTTTTTATATATTTATTTTTAATTATTATCTTTTCCTTCTTCTTTCCTTATATTATCTCTTATTTATTAATACTTTTAAGGCATTTTACCTACTTTTAATAAATAAAATAAAAGGGATTAATATCCTTTATATTAACCTTTAAATAATTAAATAAATATTATTATTTATTATCTTAAATTTATTATATAATAACTTTATAATCTTTATTTATAATAATAATATTTCTTTTTCTTATTAAAGTCTTTTTATATATTTAATATATCTTTTATAAATTCCTTTTAAACCTATTAATTATAAATAAAAGGATATCCTTTTTATTTAATAAGGTATTAAAGCTCTCCTTTTTTATCTTATTATTTAAAATTTCTTTTAATTCCTATTATTCTTTATTAATAATAGATTTTAAGGATAAAAGTTTAAATATAAAGGTATTACCTTATTTATAAATATATAACTTTAAAAATAAGATATAAAAGATAGAATATATTAAATACTTTATTAATAGTAATAAATAATATATTTATTCATTAATAAATTTAAGGATATAAAAAGGTTTAATAAATTTATAAAATAACTTTTTATTAAGCTATCTTTACATTAAATTTTTTAAATTTAATATAATTAAATCTCCTTATTTAAAAGATATTAATTTATATATCTTATTATAAAATTTTATATATATTATATATATATTTTCTTATTAATTTAAAAGGTCTTTATATAATTTTTAAAATTTTTATTTTATTTTTATTTTATCTTTAAAATATAAGTAAATCTTAAGTTAATAATTATAATATAATTTAAATAGATTATAACTTACTATTATATTCTTTATATTATAATAAGTAAATTTAATAAATTATAATAATCTTATTTAATTATTTTATTTATTATTATAATAAGTTTTTAAGTAATATTTTAATATTTAATTTTAATATTCTATTTATTTATTAATTTATAAGTAAAAGGTTATATTTAACTTATGATTTAACTTTAATTAATAATATAATTTTAATTAATATATATTTATAAAAAGGTTATCTTAATTTAATATAATATTATTAAGGATATTATATTTTAAAAAGATTTCTTTAAATAAAATATTTATAAGGTTAATTACCTTAAAGTCCTTTTTTATAAATAGATAATAAAGTATTTTTATATATCTATTAACTATTATAAGAATTATATTATAAATATAACTTTATTATTTATATAAAGATAAATTTATAATAAAATTTATTATAATTAACTTTTACAACCTTATAAACTTTAGAAGTATAATTAAATTATTATATAAATAATATTATTTTATCTTAACTCTTTAATATATATTATGAGAATTAATATATTCTTTAATATTAATTTTTATACCTAATTAGGTATATTTTTAATTAAGGAGATTAAGTATCTTATTAAACTTAAAATAACTTATTAAAAGATTATTATAATAATACTTTAATAATTCTTTATAAATTAATAAGTTTTTAAGAATATATAATTCCTTCTTATATTTAAGAAGACTTTAATTATTAAAAATTTTTATTTTAATTTTTATAATATAAGTTTTTATTATTTTACTTATATATTATTAACTTATAAAAATATCTCCTAATATAACTTTATTATAAAATTTGATAGTTATCTTTATTAGAGAGTTAATATATAATATATTAAATTTTAAGTATTCTAGATCCTTAAATAATAAGTTATAATTTAGACTTACTAGCCTTAATAATATATTAGGAATAATATATTCTTTCTTAGATTTATAATAAATATTAAGCTAGAATTAATATAAAAATTATAATATTTTAATTAATCTTATATTTATTTATATTTTAAGATAATTGACATAATTAATTTTAAGTATATAATATTAAGAAATATGATATATTTAAATAATAATTAAATACCTTAAAGATTTAATAAAATATCTATTTTTTTAATACCTAGATAAACCTAGTAATCTCTAACTTAATTAACTATTAATTTTTCTTAGTTATTATAAATCGGTATAAAAGGAATATAATTAAAGGTAATAATTATTTATTATAGCTATTTATCTTTCTTAATATAGAAAGTAATAACTTTAAAGTTAAATTCCTTAAAGGTATTAAGATTAACCTATATAATACTATTTAAATTAATTTTTTTTAAATTAAAGGTATAAATAGTATAACCTTTAATAATAAAAAAGATTTAGTCTTAATAAATATTATATAAGGTACCTTAATCTTCAAGATATATTATTATCTTAAGTTATTAATAATTAGGATGCCTTTTAAAAGTCTAGTCTTTAATTCCTATAATAGTTTAGCTAATTAGGTATAAAATCTTATATAGATAAGTATATAAGTAGCCTATTAAACCTAGATAATAAAAGTATTTTTAGGTATTTTAACCTTAAAATTATAAGGAGTTTATCTTTTAGAATAGCTAGCTTAAATAAGTTTACTTTTTATCCTAAGAGTATAATATTAGGATAACTTAGAAAAGTCTTTTTAATATATTAAAATATTATATCTAATTAATATCTAGAAAAGCTAATATAAATACATTAAATATTCTAATAAAGATTTAGAATTTTAAATAATATTATTTATATATACTTAAATAAATATCTTAATTTCCTAGAAAAAATCTTATCTATTTAATGTTAAATATAAGTAATAGAATTTATATATCTTATAATAAGTATATTAAATATTTCTTATTTATAATAAGTTATTATAATAAGTATATATTAATAATTAAAATATACTCTCTATTAATAGAAAAAGGATAAGGTATTAAGATATAAGATATAAGAATAGCCTTAAAGGCTAGATATTATATTAGATTAAAGTAGGCTAGCGTAGGTATTAAGAAGTATAAGATTAATAAGGCTAATAATATTGATATTTATATATCCTTTTCTCTCTTTAAATAGTAGGTTTTTTATATTATAAATATAAGATAATTAAATAAAGTTAATTAGATATCTATTACCCTTAAATTAGAGGTAAATTTAAAATTTTATTAAGTTAAAAAGATTAGGAGGTAATTAATAAAACTTTTAGGGAAATATATTAATAAAATAAAATAACTTAATTTTTATTATATAATAGGATATACCTAGAGGTAAATAAAAAGGATAATTTATTATTAATACTTAAGATCCTAATAAGATTATTAAGATAAATAATTATTTAATACCTTTATAATTTAAAATTATTAATTTAAAATTATTTGTTTATTTGTTTATATTAATAATATTATAAGTTATTTATATTAATTCTTTATCAAAATAATAGATAGACTTAAATTAACTATTATTTCTTATTATAATTAAGAATAATTTAATATAATATTTATAAGATATAAGGGGTTATTATTATATATATAAAAGTAGATTAATAAATTATTATAACCTTTATAAAGGTTTATTAAAGTATATATTATAAGGTATTCAATAATAATAATAAATAATACCTTTTTTAGAAGAGTATCATAAATTGGCGGAGAATAGTTTGAATATATAAATATTAAGTAGTAAAGCATTTAAGAAACGTATATAAGAGGAGAGTAGGGAAGTAATAAGGCGCCCTAATCCTAATTAGGGAATTATTAAAGATAGAGGTAATAGAGTTATAAAGGGAAGAGACTATAAAGGATTATATATTAAGATAAAGATTATAAGGGCCTTTACTCTACTTATAAGCTTAATAAATATAATAATACTTAAATTATAATATATATATATTATAAGAATTATAAATATATTAAGTAGCTAGGTTATTATAATAATAATAGCCCTTAAGGCTATTAAGAATATATAATTTAAGGATTTAAATATATTTAAATAGAAGATTTTAATAATAAATATTAATTTAATATAAGTATATATTAAAGAACTTTAATAAAAAGGAAGGGAATATAAAGAGAGAATATAAGACCTTAATAGGCTTAAGACTAGTAATTAAGTTAATACTTTAATAAAATAAAGCTCCTTATAAAGTTAATAAAGTTAAGGGAATCCCTTTATAAAGAGTATATTATTACCCCCTTTATAAGGATTATATATATAAATATTAAGGGTAGTTAAGGCTAAGAGGATTTAATAAATATTAATAATATTAAAAAATAAAAAGGAAAAGGAAGTAATAATAAGAATAATAAATAAGAGGCTAATTATAATATTTTAAGCCTCTAATTATAAATATATATTAAAGATTATAATAATAAATAAGATAAAAAGTAAAAATATATTATTATAAATTAAATTAATAAAAGTTAAAGAAGTATCAAAAAGGAAATAATTATAAATAAATATAATATATTACTTTATAATAATAATAAGGAAACTATTTAATATAATAATATATAAGATATAACTATCTATTTTTAATATAAAGAGTTAATAAGTAATTAAAGAAAAGATTTAATAAGAAAATAAGGCCCTCTACTTTAACTTAAATATAATAAAGGGGAGGTAGTTAATAGGTATATATATACTTAAAAAGACCTACTCTTTATTTATAATAGATATTATATTATTAATAATAGCAAATAAGTTAATTAAGAAGGATATAATAAAGGTAAAGAAGTAAAGCTTATAAAATAATATAATAAAAGATTAAATTAATATAATACTTTAAATATTAATTATATAAATATATATAATATAAATATCTTAATAATATATAATATATCAATTATAACTAGGATTATAATATAATAGAATATAAAGTAAAGGTTATAAATACCTCTTATAGATATATTATATATATATAATAAGATTACTCCTCTTAATTTAATAAATATTTAATAAGGATTAAAGAGAGATAATATATTAGATAATAAATTATAAATAAGGTCCTATTTTATAAAATTAAATAAGAGTATATAATAATAATAATAAATATTAAAGGATTTATAATTATAAAAATCGAGAAAAAGAGGAAGATTGTAATTAATTAAGTAATATATAATATATTTAATAATAAAGAGTAATTAAGATTATAAAGACTTAAGTATAAATTAAAGAAATTATTTATCTTTAAAAGGCTCCTAATAAAGGAGCTAAGTTAAAAGATATTGAAAGTAATATTAAATAATATTAAATAATTATTAAATAATATTAATAAGCTATTTATAAAGATAATAACAAATAGCCTTACCTATTTAATTAAGAAAAATTAATAAGCTATCCTTAAAGATATAAATATATAAGAGGAAAGTAATAATATCTTAAATTTAGATATTTAATATATTAATATATTAATATATTAATATATTAATATTATAATATAATATTAAGGATAAAATAGATATAATAATAACTTTATTAAAAGATAAAGTTATTTAAGATATAAGCTTAACTTTAAAGTATTTTTTTTAATATATAAAATAAAGTAAGATATATAAGTATACTTTTATATTAATAAAAGATTCTAAGTAAATAATTAGGATATTAAATCCTTATAAAGGATATTTATATTTTGGAGCTTAAATTTTATATTTAAGAAGATAAAAAATACCTTATATACCTTTAATTATATAATATATATAACTTAAATTTATTATTAATAATAGATAAGAATCTATTAAGCCTTTTAATAATAAGAGAAGAGGTTAGCTACCTTAAGGAGTATATTATAATAAGGGATTTTGACTTTTATTACCTTAATTAAAATAATTTAAGATATCTCTTATATTACTTTAGAATAAATTATTTAATAGAAATTA
>JAABUL010005336.1_pt1 | contig 16101 bp, 23 predicted proteins | sample 5559151 | NCBI WGS metagenome assembly JAABUL01 (sample SAMN10711876, study PRJNA513368) | rock metagenome | isolation source: Antarctica rocks | place: Antarctica: Victoria Land, Pudding Butte sud | reverse complement strand
CTGTCCGCCATGTCCGCCAGCGAGGTGCCTAGTGAATAGTAACCGCTACGTTCCCATCACATGAGCTGATGATTCTTACAGTCAGGACCCTTCTCATTACCGTCTTCGACGTCCGCCATTTCCCAAATAATATAGCAGCCGACTGACCTTATCATCTGCCACACAGTCCGTCGTCGAGGTTTTTATCCTCTGCATAGCCGGCTATGTTCTCGCTCGCGCCGGAGTCACCGACAAAGCGACCCAGCGGAAGCTCAACATCATCAATGTCTCCCTCTTCACCCCTGCGCTCCTCTTCTCCAAGGTCAGCGCATTGGTCGTATGACCTTCGAAGACTGACAAGTATCAGGTCGCGTTCTCATTGACACCGGCGAAGCTGAAAGAGATGTGGATCATTCCGCTAGGGTACGCACAAGCCTGGAAGTGCACCTCCATGCAGCTGACAGGATTACGTAGATTCGTCGTGGTCACAGGACTTTCGGCAGCGGTGGCGTGGGTACTGGCGAGAATGTTAAAGCTCAGACGGTCGCAGACGTAAGCTCCTTGGCCGTTGAAGGATCTCAGCATAGATTTGATCGTCTTATCATAGGGCTTTCGCCATTTGCGCTGCAATGTTCCAAAATAGGTAAGCGAGTTGGCTCATCGAATTGCGCGCCAGAGCTCAGCGACTGCCAGCAACTCCTTGCCCATCGCCTTGATCCAGGTCGGTCCGACTTGAGTGGGATCTGTGCGGGTCAGGAGCTGATGCTGCCGCAGTCATTGGTGATTGAGGTGCCCCATTTGAAGTGGGGAACAGACGATACCAGGGATCAAATGCTCGGTCGAGCTTTGACGTACCTTGTCCTCTACTCTACTTTGGGCATGATGGTGAGGACGTATATCGCTCACTGAATGTCTCGCTGACCCTTCCACCAGTTGCGTTGGTCATGGGGCGTCAAACTCCTCTCACGGGCCGATGATGAGGCTCCAGAGGTCGACAGCGGTGCTCCTATGCCCGCCGAGAACAATGCGGACTCGCCCGAAGAGCTCGGGCCCCATCCAGGTGCTCGCGAGACCGATCCGTTCTTCAGTACCGCCCGCGGCGTTTCCCAGGACGAGGTGGAAGAGGTATCCAACCCCAGCGGCAGATTTCAGGATACCTCACCTGCAGCTTCAACGGCATGCCTCGCCGACTCAGGTTCCGCTCATTCGGCGCATAATCTGCAGGCCCTGGGCTTCAAGCCTGGTGTGATAGCAGCGAGTCGACGGAACTCCAGTCAGAGCGCCCTCGGACTCAAGCGGAAGAAGCCGACAAGGACCGAGAGTGGACGCGAGTTCTGGGGTTTACCAGAAGCACCGAGAGGTCAGAGAAGCATGCTGTCTCACCATGAAGAGCCTGAGGATAGCAGCGAGGATGAAGAGGCGGGCGAATGGGTGAGTATGCGAGTGTAGCAATGGCCTTACTTGACGGTCTTAGGGCGATCTGCCGAGCCCGACTTTGCGCAGGCGAAAAGTGTCTCAAACCCGGACACGCCTCAACTCCTTCTTGGACACCATCAGAACTCGCGGAAACGCGATACTGAAGGGCGTCAACACGTTCATGACGGTCCCGATGTACACGGCGCTCCTATCGATATCCATCGCCCTCATTCCGCCATTACAAGCCTTTATCGGCCGAATAAAGCCATTTGAACAGGCTGTCCGGGGCGCAGGAGCATGTTCCAGTAATTCTTCGCCAATGGTCTGTATCCATGAGCTGATGAAGTGATACTTGTTCAGTTCCCGTAACCCTAGTCGTCCTCGGTGCCTTCTTTTATACGCCGCCACAATCTCAAGGAATCGCCCTTCCCAAAGATCCCGAGCATGACTCCCCCGGTGACACTTCGCACAATTCCCTCGGGGGATACATCGAGCGCAAGCTTCGCGCCCTTGCGCACCGACCCAAGAGCAGCAACGACGCATACCCTGGAGAGAATAGGACGGTCTTCGTGGCGGTCATCAGCAGAATGATCATCGTCCCGCTCCTCATGTTGCCGATCCTGGCGGTCATTGCGAAATATGACCTGTTCGAGGCGGCGGAGGATCCGGTGTTCATCTTGTCTGCGGTACTACTGGTGTCTTCGGTAAGCATAGCGGACTACAGCTATAGGATGAAGTTGATGATCGGTGGTATAGCCCCCTGCATTGACACTAGCCCAAATCACACAGGCAGCTTCCGGTGACGCGTTCGAACGGCTGATCTCGAAAACCATAACTTGGTCCTACGCTGTCCTCACACCGCCGTACGTCCTCGAACGCCTTTCTTCCGAGGTGGGATCTGACAAGTTCCCTAGTTTGACGTTATTGTACGTCGTGATTGGATTGATCTTTGGACGGCTATGAGAGAAGTAGAGAGGGCACATTTCGCGTTTGTATACATGGTATGATGACATTACGATCTATGTTGAGCTGTGGAGCGCTAGCGCCGGTGCCAGTTGGTCGCATTGTGCTATCCAGGGAGTGGATTCCTCTCGGCAAAATGAAAACACCATCACACAAGAGGTGTTCTGTGACGCGGGAAATGAGCATGAGCGACGGATACAGGTTCATGAGTCAGGTGAATCGTATCAGCATATAAGTCCACACAAACACCACAATCACAAACACCACCACGCCGAGCGTCAAACAAGTCGTCCCTCTACTCTTCCTCGAAACGACAGACAGATCCTTCTTCGAAGACCTCGTCGAAGCTAGATTATCTGAGAAATCACCCAAGTCAGCATTCTCGTTGGAAGGGAGAGCGTGAACGTACTTTCGAGGACAAGAGTGGAGGTATCCACTAACGGTTTCTCCTCGTTCAGCGAGGATGCGAAATGCAGGGCGTTGAGTTTCAGTCGAAGAGACATCTGAATCGCATCAGATTCGCTGTCAAGCAACGGGCTCGAGGTCAGGGACGTACATCAGCGAGCTGCCCGCCGAGCTCTTCGTGTAGCTGAGCAGCGCCTAAACCTCCTGCACTCTCGGGCGGACCAAGCAGACTTTCTCTAGCATTTGCCTCTGACGCGGTCTTGGTGCGTAACGGAAGCAGACCGACCTCGCCGCGTTGGACGTCCTCGCGGAGTCGGGTGGTTAGGTAATCTTTCGGGATACTTCGATGTCGAACGGTGTTCGAAGGGATGTCCCCTGTCTGGAAGGGCGGTGTGGAATCAGGAGTCGGTATGGAGGCCGTATGTGAGGTGACTGCTGAGACAGGAGCAGGTGGAGGTGAAAGTGGCAGTAGGACGAGGGACGGGGTTTGGACACCAAAGCCGATTCCGTTCGCAGTGGTAAGCTGGGAGGATAGGACGCCGATGTATCGCTCTTCGACGTTGTTCAGGGTCTGATCGAGGGTCGACAACGTGCTCGATGTCTTTGAAGATCTGGAAGGCACGATTTCGCACTTGCGACCGCATTGAGGAGGTGGACGGGGACGTACTGCTCGTTCTGGACTCGGAGGGAGTCGAGTAAGACCCTGGCGTACTGGACAGTCTGATGAACTTTAGCTTGCCGTGTCTGCGAGCTGCCCATTGACGCACCTCCCAGTCCCTTCGCAGAGCTATCTCAGCTGGAAGGATTCTCCCGTTGCTGGCGTCGCTGTCCTCGGGATCTACATTGTCAAGGGACCGTATGAGACGAGTGAGGTTGACGAGCGCGTGTGAGGATGAGGCTTCCGTGTCTGCGGCTTTGCGGACTTGGTCGGATGGCTTGATGGATAGCGGTGTCATCATGCGGGATGGAGCTATCATTTTCCCACAAGGATTCACCCAAAAGAGGAGACATTCTTATGCAAAGTGGACGATCGCCGACTCTCAAGGTGTTCCGACGGAAAAGTAACCTTTGCCACCCTTCACCCTCTCTCCTCGAAGTTCGGATTGTTTCCCCTGAATCAGAGCTCCTCGCTGCGCCAAGATTATCCCACCACCAGAGCCTGACCACTGATCGCCTCAACTTTCTACTACTGGGTGCCACGGGCGTTAGACGATGGCCGCTACCCCATCGCGGAAGGCGGACGAAGCGATCCTCGAGCGGATCCGAAGACGATTGATGGAGACGGGTGACTGGGACCGGTTCGTCGCGCGTGCTCTATACATCTTACTTCTCTTTATCCAATCGTTCACCCTCTCTCTCCCCTCGAAGGTCTCCCATGAATTCACGTACCCGGGCGTAGCTGATGAAATCAGGATATCCCGCCTCCTCCGAGCACAACTCGACGAGTCTGGCTGGGAAGACGACCTGAAAGATCTAGCCAAGGGTGAGCTTCGCCTCGGCTGCTGTTCATTACCTTCCCGGAAATGGCTACTCAGCAGCCTGTTTCTCGGGAGCATGGATAGCTGGACGGAGCCCTGCTGACTTATCCCTCGCAGAGAGGGCTAGAGCGCAGGAGAGGCCGAGTCTGCAGGGGCTGTTGGGGGAGATTACACCGAAAGCGCAGAGTGAGTCCTCTATGGTAATAACAGAGTTGCATGTGGAGCTGATGAGATGTGGCGAAGCGATGATACAGCCGAGTATACGGTCTGCTGTGATACAGGAGATCGAGGCGGTGTTGGAGAGGGAGGTGGAGAAGGCATAGCGACGACCGTCGAGTGGAATCAGCATATGCTCATACTTCACCATCCTCGCTGGACATGAATCTTGGGCTTGCGAAGTCTTCCAAACGAGCATGAAGAGACAGGGAGCAATACGCGTGAAAGACGCGTTGTACACATATGCATCCCAATTAGAGCTAATCGTCGCATGGTACACCGGTCCTCTGACCAATATTGGATCAGTGCCTGCGTGACTATCAGCTTGACTCGTTTTACCCTAGTGAAGACCATACTTACTGAGCCCACTCGATCTTGCTAATATCAATCCCCTCCTGGACCATCTCCCACAGCGGACTCATCTCCCTCAATCGAGTGACCACCGAGACGATCCGGTCCACCACCAAATCGATCTCTGCTTCCGTCGTGAATCGTCCAATGCCGAAGCGGAGGGATGAGTGTGCCATATCTTCTGCTGCTCCTAGTGCTCGGAGGACGTAGGACGGTTCGAGGGAAGCGGAAGTACAAGCGGAACCGGAGGACAGGGCGATGTCCTGGCTTCGAGTCAGCAATTAATAAAGTACGAGAGGAGGTGATAGCTCACCTTCAAGGCCATGAGGAGGGATTCGCCCTCGACATAGGCGAAGCTGAGGTTGACACATCCAGGGTAGCCATTGGGGTCGCCATTCCGCACGATATGGTCGACCTCCGAAGTGATCCCCTTGATCAACCGGTTGGCAAGTCCCTTCACCCGCTCGTGATCCGCCGCCATCTCCCGCTTGGCGATCCTGCAAGCCTCGCCGAGCCCGACGACCAAGGACGAAGGCACAGTCCCGCTCCGCAAACCACGCTCTTGTCCACCGCCGTGAATGAGAGGCTCGATCCTGACTCGCGGTCTCCGTCGGACGTATGCGGCGCCAACACCCTTCGGTCCGTAAATCTTGTGTCCCGAGAGACTCATCGCGTCGATGCCCATCTCTTCGACGTCGATCGGGATCTTCCCAAGTGCTTGAGCAGCATCCGTGTGGAAGAACGCCTTTGTTGTCTTGTTCTCCTTGGCGTATGCCTTGAGTGTCTCCGAGATCTCAGCCATGGGTTGAATCACACCGATCTCATTGTTGACCATCATGACGGAGACGACAGAGGTGTCTGGGCGCAGGGCCGCGCGGAGATCGGAGAGCGAGATCAAGCCGTTGGGCATGACGGGGAGATAAGTGACTTCGAAGCCTTGAGTGGAAAGGTAGCGACATGAATCGAGGACGCATTTGTGTTCCTGCCAGATGTCAGCTTCTACGAACAAATGGTGCAACATGACTAACGGTCTGAGTGGTGATGAGATGCCTCTTCTTGGTCTGATGAAACTTTGCGATCCCCTTGATGAGCATATTGTTGCTCTCCGTCGCGCCACTGGTGAATACGATATCCTTTGATTGCGCTCCAACCAACTCCGCGACGTGCTGTCGGGCTTCATCGACGGCTGCTTCCGCCTCCCAGCCGTATGCGTGTGTTCGTGAATGTGGGTTTCCGTATTGTTCGGTGAAGAAGGGTAGCATGCGGTCGAGAACTCGTGGGTCCATCGGTGTTGTCGCCTGCAGAAGATCTCGTCAGAGAAGGCGAGATCTCTTAGACGGCAAAACGCACCTGCATATCGAGGTAGATTGGCCGGCCTTCTGATTTCGGGTTACCGCCCGTCTTGGTCGCCACCGGATTCAACTTGAAGCCGAACATCTCTGAGAACCCGATATGAGCACTCGTACACAAGATCGAGCATGCCATCGCTTCCGAGCGTCTCTGTCCGCTTAAAGCTAGATCGAGAGGCCGAGGACCAGCACAAAACTCACCTTCCCCTCCCTCTCCCTTTTCCGCGACATTGTCTCCGACTTCGAACTCCCCGGGGTCTTCCCTTACTCGATCTGAATGATCTGTCACCTCGGATACCTTCGCATTGAGGGGCGAAGTAGGAGTAGTGAGATGGCGTTGATGTATTCTGGCGAGGGTGGATGAGGAGGCTACAGCGGGACGGAAGGAGGGGAGAAGGGCGCGCAGGAAGGGTCTTGTGGGATTCATGGTGATAGTGAAACAAAATTTGATTTGGGTAAGAGAGAAAATAGGATGAGAATGTAGATTCGGGGAGTGGATCGGGAGGATTTGTAGTAAAAGAAGTTGCCACAAACGGAAACTGCCAGTGCCTCTTCATGATTTGCTTCCGTCCGGCACCGAAAATCTAACGGACTGGACGACGATTATCTGAGCAGCATAGCGTGTTGGTAGATTAGCGCTGTCAAGATGACTGCCGAAGCGTCATCGTCTGCGGAGCCAAGGAAGTCGAGCAAGTCGAAAAAGTCGAAGACGAGAGCAGACGCCGAGGTCTCGCCTCCAGCGGACGGTGAGGAGGAGGTATCAAAGAACAAGCGACATAGGAAGGACAAGCGTGAGTTGGCGGACATTGTCAGGCCTGAAACTCCGCTGACAGAGATCTTAGCATGGGATACCGATGAGATCGATCAGTCAGTGCTCCGCTATCTACGTAGCTTTATAGCCTACCCGTCCAGCTGGAAGATCGACCCCTTCCCCGCTCCCACCACCTCAACTCCCCTAAACCCCTTCCTCGACGAATCCTCCTTCGCCCTCCTCTTCCCCAAATACCGCGAACCCTACCTCCGTTCCATCTGGTCATCCATCACCTCCGCCCTCGAGCGTGTCGGACTGGCATGCGAACTCGACCTGGTTCAGGGGAAGATGACGGTTCGGACGACGAGGAAGACTTGGGATCCTTATATCGTTTTCAAGGGGAGGGATCTTTTGAAGTTGTTGGCGAGGGGGGTTGGGGTTCCACAGGTGGGTCGTTCTCACCCGGTCATCGTCGTGGCGGTACCTCGGATCCTCGTGAGATGCCCGATAGATCTTCTGATTGTCCTGGTCGTGTCAGCTTGCATGGAAAGGATTTCTGACGATTGCTTTGTAGGCTTTGAAGATTCTGCAAGATGACGTAGCGTGCGATATCATCAAGATTGGTGGTCTGGTCCGGAACAAAGAGCGATTCGTCAAGCGGAGACAACGTGTCGTTGGACCCAACGGGAGTACATTGAAGGTATGTTGTTATCAGCTTCTTCTCCCTATCCCCGGCGGGGACCTCCAATGTCCCGAACACGCAATTCTCGGCGCAATGCCGACGATTCCTGCTCAGGCGATTGAGCTCCTCACCGAGTGCTACGTGCTTGTTCAAGGCAACACCGTCTCCGCGATGGGCTCTTACAAGGGCCTGAAGGAAGTTCGGCGAATCATCGTCGACTGTATGAACAATATCCACCCGATCTACCGGATCAAGGAGCTCATGATCCGGCGGGAGCTGGCGAAGGATCCAAAGCTTGCAAATCAGAGCTGGGATCGGTTCCTCCCGAGTACGTCCCTTGATCTACTGTCTAGTCCTGCTGATCGCTGCGCAGAGTTCCAGAAGAAACACCTGAAGACCTCGGAGAAGACGGCGAAGAAGAATGCTGCGCTCGAGCGCACCGCCGTCAATGGGCCCACATCGGCCAACGCAATACCGGTTCAGCCAGGCGCAGCACCGATACCAGTGGAGGAACCAGTATCACTGCCTAAAAAGAAGACGAAGAAAGTCTACACACCCTTCCCGCCACCTCAACAACCGAGCAAGCTTGACCTCCAACTAACCAGTGGGGAGTACTTCCTCAAGCCTCGGGAACGCGAGGTCGTCGACCGGAAGAAGAAGGTGGAGCGGCAGAAGGAGGTGGCCGAGGAACGTCGGGCTGTACGAGAGGAGGCTTTCATAGCTCCGCCCGAGAGCGCGGCGCCGACGGTCACGGAGAAGAAGAATCGGAAGAGGGCGGAGGAGATGATGTGATGCTATGCATGTTATACAAAATATGATGGCGCTCCCTACAGCGGTGGTTCATCAGCGACCGGGTCCGCGGTCCGATGGAGGGCTACAGGAAGGTGTAGGCAACGCACTAATCGCCTTAATGCAGGATTCTTCTGGTCTGTATGATTCTCCTTCGCCGCCTCATACACCTTGAAGTCCGACTCCCCCTTCTCGTCAACCTGCATAATACTCGCGCTATTCCCACATCGATAACAATAGTTCGGAGCGGACCAGACGGTCACAAGGGATTTATTGAACATGTGTTTATAGCCTTCTTGGACGAGTTGGTGGGCACGGGCGATCATAGTGAGGGAATTGATATGGTTGAACTTGCCGACGAGCTTAGCGAGGCGCATTCCAAGAGTGTACATGGACCCACCTCGGCTGTGACCTTTGCGCCGAAAAGCCACCCAGCACCTCGTGGACTGACGGCCCATGCGTCCACATCGTCCGGATCTGACCACATCAGATCTGCTCCGCGCGTCAGCGATCCGCATCCATGAGATCACCTCTCGAAACAGGTTGACGAGGGTGGGATAGCGCTACGCACCGCAGAAAGCTCCCTCGTGCGGTACTTCTTGTGCTCGCGGTATTATCCGAACCTGGTCTAGCGTTCTTATATCCGGTGACAGTCCTCCGTGTACACATAATATGCTCGAATCGATAATCTAATCACTCATCAGCATCCAATCTGTCGGGCAGGGGGACTGAGGCGTACAGCGGCAAGATTTAAATGATCGAAGACCGAACAACATGCTTTCCAGACTGACGGATTTCCGTACTTCTGCATACATTCGTCTGTTCCCGTCCCGCCTTTCAGCATGATGCTCTCGCCAGGGCTGAAGACGAACCGTAAAAGCCGTACACTTGCGTTATTTGTCGAGACTCGTGATTACCTCGCAACAGCGTGATCTTATCCGGGTACCTAGTCGGATATCAGTCCCAACCCAAAACCTCGATCTGGTCGGGACACACCGTGCTTTATACGCCAACAGCAAACTCAGCGTCTCCAAGCTATAATACCCCCGATCCACGAAATCTCCCTATTACCGCCCATTAGCTACTCCCTCTCCCTCATGCCCAGGGAAAGAGCGGACCATGAAAATATAACTCGTCTCCGGGACTTCCCCACCCTGTCGAAAGATCTCGAGCACATCCCAGAACTGCCCGTGGATATCGCCGCACACTGTCACGGGCGATTGGACGAGGTGGACGTTGGATTCTTCGAGGAGGATATCGCGGACTCGGGTGCAGAGGGCTTTTATTTGTCGTTCGGGGAGGTGTTTGCATTGTCGGATCTGGGGAAGGTCGAGGTTAGCGAGAAGAGACCAGGAAGGGCGTGGAAGAGTGGGGTAGAGGAGAGGAGAATTCGGATGGGCGATCTGGAGGGAAGTGGGACGAGATGACGTGTGGTATAGAGCGAGATCTGGACATTTCGACATGAGAACAGACGGACATGTGCGATCCAGTGGTCCGGGTCGGAGGACACTGCGACCGGCATGACGAGGAGGTGAAAGAGGGGTCGAGTGTGTCGACTGCGGCTGTTCGAGTTCCGGTGGATTTGCGTTTTGATGGCCTGACTGAGTCGTATAGGACGAGCAAGATCTCGAATGCCTTTGACAGATTGAGCGGTGCGCACGAAGACACTCTTCGCTGATAAGCTGAGCCGGAAATCTCGAGCCGGTGGAGTGATATGCGGAAAGGAAGAAATTACGTGTTTGAAGACGTCGGGCCGGCGACGAAACAAATACCGCAGTTTCTGCATACAGATTCTGTCTGCGATAAACGGGTATGAAACGTGATTGAGTAAAGTCAACGAGATTCGCATATCCGCAGCAGTCCATGGTGTAGCTTCGATCCACATTCGTACGCTATTGAAGTCTTCAGCATTCTCGCCTTGTCGTTTCTTCCTTTCTGCCAGGCCAGCTCTTCTGCAGTTACGGTGCGGTACAGATTCTCCCTCCAGTGTCTCCTGTCAGAATGCCTCGCCCGGTGTCCCAGTGTTAACAGACCCTTGGAGATGGCCGCTGCTCATTTGCTGGAAGCGAGACCGACAGCGTTTCTTCCCAGGTCGTATACGCTGTAGAATTTCCTCAAGAAAACGCTGTGCCACTGATCAGCTCGGATATGTAGTGCTTAGCGGAGACGACTCACTCTCCTACAATCCACAGCGGCCCGATCGGGGCGGGGATGTCCATACCTGTGAACGAAGAGATGCAAGTGTTGCCGGCGTGGAGAATGTACTCGTCACTGGAGAGGGTATAATCCTTGCCACCGAATGTGAACGATAGGTCCGGCAGGGAGGCAACGGTATTGCAGTCGACTGTGTATTGACCGAGCCGACTTTTGACGGCTCCAATCCTGAAGTCGAGGCAGCTCAGAGGCCCACAGACTTGATCGGGACTTATGCTTACTCGTTGTTGAGGATCTCGGCAATTTCGGATGGCATGACGATCAAGGAGGTGCCCGTATCAATGGCAGCACCAGTGCCCTCAAGCTCAAGCTCTTGCTCTCCAAAAGTAATCTTGTCCAGCTCGAGCTCCCAGTACCCCTTCCTGCGGATCGGGATGTACTGGATCTTGCCGGAATACGCAGCCTTATCGACCCCGCCAAGGGTGCATTCGCCTCCATCCTCTTCGGAAGATCCGAGACGGAACGCGAAGACTGGTTCGTCGACGAGACCCTGAGCAAGCATGTTGTAGAACGGAGGGACCATGGAATTGACGGAGATGGTATCGTACGCCATGCCCATGATACCATCGAATTTGCCGAAGGCGAAAGCGAGTCCCGGCTCCTTGGTGGCCTCGGTAAAATCCTGCTTGTTGATGGTGATGTCGCTTATGGTCATGGTATCTTGGCAGACGAAACCCTCCAGTGAGCCGGAACCGTAGCGGATGGAGAACTCCGAGCCGTTCGCCTTGTAAGTCGACGATTGAGATTAGTCGTATTTGGTGTGGAGCTATCGTAGTTCAGCTTTGATAAGCGGATGATGGAGGGATGTCGCTCACGAAGCAGGCGATGCTTGAGCATCGCTTGGATGGGACCCAAAGGTTGGATGAACCGGTATCAAGAATGACTTTGAATTCTTGAGGAGGGGTTCCGATGGTTATGGAAGCGTAGTACTGAGCATTCATGTAGTCTGCTAGTACGCACGTGAATTTTGGGGAAGGTGATACAGTATTTGAATCAGATTTGAACTCACCAGACAAGTGAGCATCATGTCCACCTTTCAACATCCAATTCTCGTCAGACGCAGCACCCGTGATGGCCACAACCTTCTCGCGATCCTCGTCGTTCATGTCAGCAGGCTGAGTATGCCAAATCATTTCCTTCCTGTTCCGCTTCGAGCTCATGATGGGCTTTTGACCAAAACCTTCGAAATCATCAAACATCGAGCCAAGGTATTTGTGTCGGAGGAATGCTGCCTCCTGCTCCGGCGAGGGCCGAAGGTTGGTTGCATCGGGAAGGAACGATGATGAGCTGGTTGGAAGCTTCTTGACTTTCATTCTGGGGTTGGCGTCAGTTCCTTCATTGGCAAAGAAAGGTCTCAGAAGGAAGTGAGAGGTGACAGCGCTGACACGGCGAAGCGGGAAAATGGCATTGACTAACTGATGCACTCCTGCATTGACGCTAGCGACCGCCGCCAAGGTCACAAGAGCGATTCCCGCATTCCTCCAGGAGAAGCGGATATGTCGGAACGACAGCTGATCATTCTCTGATCGCCCTATGAGTCACGTCGGCGTTCCTGGCGGGGATCCGGTTCTTTCCGCCTGTTCAAGGGGGCGGGGAGCTCAGGCCCCTAATCACGCTCGGACCTTTGATGGTGATCAAAGCTGACCGAAGAGGCAATCCTCGTAAGCCAGACAAAGCCCAGGCAGCAGGTTGAGTCTTCCATTAACGACCTTTTCCATCCTTCCCATTCCAGGCCCGAAAGATAGGATTCCTGTCAAACTCCCCAAGCTCCCACTAAGATGCCCTCGACCCCTAGAACCCCACGCAAATCCACGTCCGACCCCTACAGCCGCCCCACTCCGCAGTCCGGCTCGTCTTTATTCCACAAGGACCTCCTCGTCGAGGAATTCGACGACATGACGCCGTGCCCAATGTCAACCCCAAGAAGAGCGCCTCATCCTTCGTACCGCGTACATCTCCTTCCGACCAAACATGCAGATGCGATGATCAGCTGGAGGAAGACACCAAGCCTGATCTGAACGACGACGAGACCGAAGTCGAGCCGAACTTGGGATCGAAAGCCAAGCGTACCAAGAGGATGAGGACTGCTAGCGGCGGGAAAGCTGTAGGAAAGGCGTGGACCGGACAAGAGGACTGTATTCTGTTCCCGCAGCTTCATCCGAAGGCCGAGGTGGAGTGGAACGCTATGGCGGCTGCCACCGGACGCGATGCCAAGGTGAGTGCGAGAGACATCAGCTCTGCTTCGGATGAGATGGCTGATGGGAGCAGTCGTGCCAGAATCGTTACACGCTCCTGTCGAAGAAGCTGGAGGGCGCCATCAAGGGGATCGGCCGGAACTGATGAAGGACCGATCGGGGATATTTATTGCTTGAAAGGGGATTGGCGTCTTAGACAAACATATCTACTGTTTGTCGGTCAGGAAGAAATCTGTGTGACATACCTGTTTTCATGCCAAAATGTTACAAATATAACCAGAAGATCCCGAAAAACTATCAACCTGCCTCGTCACAGCTAGTTCCCGTTTCGAGGCCGCCTAGAGCACTCCGACCTTCCCGACAATCTCCTTGAGACGCCTCTTCATCTCCTTTCCCAGCTTATCTTTCTTCTTCTCCTCTGATCAATTTCCAGTCCCCGGGGACCCTCCAGTCTTCTGGGATCTTCCAACCGACCACCTTCATCGGGGCATATGCTGTGCTGGATCAGCCTGTACTATATTGAACAGGAAACTGACTTGACGCAGCAGGTGCTGGCGAGCTCGAGAGGAGATCGCTGTTCGACCGGGAGAAGGTGTTCCTCAGCGTCCGCGACAGACGATCCATGCTGGCCCTGATCGTCGAGCACCTCAATGGAACGTGAGCGTGGATATGGGCCGAAGAGGTGGAGTGGTCCGATTGTGCGGGAGACTGTAGCAAGACTCGGTGCGATGGTTCGCGACTCGAGATGCGAAGCCGCCCCCTCGTACCACCGTTTGACAGTCGCTCCATCCGCCTATTCGCATACCCCGGGAGTCCGGCTGGGTCGTATGGTCCGCTGGCTGAGCCTCGAGCTGGATCGATCGGAAGTAGGAGATGATTCTGGGCTGTCGGGGTCGTTGAGAGTTTCGAACATCGCCGTCGAATGAAAGGTATGGTGCGAACGGCGGACCGCCGATGTCTCTGTCTGGATGTCCCTTCGGAGTTGAGAGGTAGGGAGAAAATGGTGGCCCGTCGTCGCGAAGGGATACAAGTGGCGACATTGAGTCCCAGCTGTTCCTTCGGGATATCGACGCGTGATTTGACTGGACGATTGGGCCGTGATTAGATTGGTTGTAGAGGAACGGTGAGCTGGCCGTATTCGAAGAAGTGCGGCGTGTCTTTTGTGACAGTCGGGAAGCGAGCTGAGACACCGACGAGAGGGTGTCTGCGGTACCAGGCCGCAGGGGAGATCTAGGAGGTCTAGGTGGTACAAATTTACGATTTCAACAGCTTGATCGAAGCCTGAGGTAAAGGAGGCAAAACTGCTCCCCCAGAGCGCGATATCCAGCTTCTGCGCATCTCAGTATGAATGGTGCAGGAAAATATCGAGATCTGTATTCAGTGTCAGGAGGGAGGCTGTCGGTCAGTCCGTGAGTGGTCGTCGTTTCAGAAAGAGATTCCAGACAATCGCCACTCGACATCCTTGATACCGGTCTCGCCTGGCAGAGTTCTGCTTCAGTATTCTACCGCCTTTCTGATGTTCTTCACCGATATGGCGTTGTCCCCATCTCGTCTTGGTATCCTGAGATTTCGCACTCGCATCAGCAAGTACCCCCGCGCGCGCTGCGAAATTTGACCCAAAATCCTGGGTCAGGAACGATCGCCACTCCGCCACCGATTTATTTCTTTTCAGGCACCAAACTCAGGAGCAGTCCGCAGGCGATCAACAAAGCCGTTCCGGAAGTGACAATCGACTGTCTGAACTTCTGATCTGTTTCGAAAAGTATAAGGCCCTTCTTGGGTAGTGTATCACAAAAGAATCACCTCGAATCTGCTCGTCGGATCAACAATAGTCCCCGCCTTTCCTGTCGGGAATTCGGATCCCGCCTGACCTCGCTTCCCAGCTCTGGCCTTCTTGAAAATGCAGTCCTATATGCAGCATCCCGATTCGTACTTTCCCCCGGCCACTCAATCCTATGCATATGCTTCGATGCCGGCCACTGGCTTTCGAGCGCAGAACATCGACGACATCGTGTACCGCTACTCGTCGGAGCTGAATCGAGGTACACCTTCCATCGGGATTTACGCTCAGGACGGACTGTGGGACGAGGAGGACGTCTCGACAGCTTCCATACCCGTGCCAGAATCGGACCAAGCGCCGACGGTCCAGCGCAAGGACTTGAGTCTGAAAGGACGGAGTCGAAGTGGGACCATCACGACGGTCGCGCACAAGGAGGAAAAATCAGGCGGGATATGGGGCTGGGCAAAGAAGTCTCAAGGGTCTCCGGAAATCAGCATGCACCGGTCGCCTGAGGTCTCAAAGGCTTCACCGAAGGAGAGCGAGATCAAGAGAGGCTTGAAGAAGGAGAAGAGCCGGAGTCGCTTGAGGGGGAAAGGACGGCGAGGGGAATTGAATGTGACCGTACTAGGTGATCCGAATGAAAGTGTGAGTCCTCTCCGAAGATGATGTCGCCGGACACCTGTCATCGATGTTGCACCAAGTGACTCCCACTCCAGTTTGAGTCACCACCCCCTGTGCCGTCCACGCCCGCATCCTTCCTCACCAATCCCTCACCTGCGTTCTCTGGCTCCCCCTTCCTCTCGCCGATATCCTATCCCTCGCGCCTGAGCGGTGCTCCCGAAGACTCACCTCACACCACTACCTCTAGCAGTAATAAATCTTCGTGGAAGCGAGGAATGGAGAAGATCTTTCGCTCTAAGTCGTCAGCAGCTCTGCGCGACGCCTTTACTGGCCAGGAGAACCAACGGCCACCCCTTCCTGACGCACCTACAATCCTACAGAACCTACCGCAGCCGATAAAGACAAAGAATCCGCTTGGCAAGCCATTTTCATCGTCGACTCCGCCTATGCCGCTAGCTACCTGCCGTCGAGACAATGTCTCCAGCTACTACGGATCCGACCTCCTTTCGCCTCTTACGGCCAGATCAGAGTCCTTCTATATGCCGAGCCATCCTTCCCTTCCCCATGATCCCTTTGCGTCTTCCCTCGACCTTTCGTCCAACCAGATGCCAATCTCGTCGACACCGCTTTGCTCGCCGAAGCTTGGAAGTCCGATGCAATCATCTCGCCCGAGACTAGCGAAGAAATCGCCAAGTCTACGGGATCTCCGCAGCCTGCTTCCGCGTCCAAGCAAGCCAGCGTTGTCGACGGCCAAGAGCCTGGCCAATGTCAGGGAAGAGAAGGTGCCAATCAGTGCGCCTCCTGAAAAGACCGAGTTTTTTTCATCCAACACCCTGAAGAAGAGGATGAGCTCTGTCATGGGCCTTTCCACTTGGGCTCGGAATGAGGAGAACCTATCTCCAGCCCCGACGT
>JAABUL010005334.1_pt1 | contig 16106 bp, 22 predicted proteins | sample 5559151 | NCBI WGS metagenome assembly JAABUL01 (sample SAMN10711876, study PRJNA513368) | rock metagenome | isolation source: Antarctica rocks | place: Antarctica: Victoria Land, Pudding Butte sud | reverse complement strand
CTGGTGCGCCATGCTTGCCTGAAATATGGTCGACGTGCTGATCTGGACAGGAGTCGAGCGAGCCTCGGGTGATCCTCGATGACATCCTGCGGGGTGTGAAAGCCGCGGAGCTCTTCCTCAACTTCCTTAATAAGAACAACAAGACGGACATGACAATTCTGAAAGTCACCAAAGTGCGCTCTTCCCTCACAAGCCCGGTTCATCTGCTGACTCTACGTAGGAATCCCTTGAAGACCGCTACTCGATCTACCATTCCGCCATCACTTTTACCAACGCCTTCGCCCATTGTGGTACCACCTCAGATCGTTTCCTCCGCGAAAATCTCGATTGGCTTGGCAGGGCCAACAATTGGGCGAAATTCTCCGCTACCGCTGCTCTCGGCCTGATACATCGAGGATCCTGGGTCAACGGGATCAGAGTGGTTCGACCGTATCTTCCTGGAGGTTCAGCTCCGAGCAAGTTCAGCGAGGGCGGTGCGCTGTTTGCGCTTGGCTTGATATATGCGGGAAGGAAGGAGGGGGCTCAGGAGGACCTGAGAAAGGCGCTTGGGGAAGGCAACAATCCGATAGTTCAGCATGGAGCCGCGTTGGGTCTGGGCGTTTCAGGAATCGCGACAGCCGACGAGGGTCAGTGATTCAGTGAGTGGAGACACCGGCTGATGGTCTTGCAGAGATTTACGAGGAAATTCGGACAGCTCTGTTCCAGGACAATGCGACTGCTGGTGAAGCGGCCGGCTACGCTATGGGTCTCGTCATGCTTGGAACAGCGTCAGAGAAGGCTCTCGAGGAGATGATGTCGTACGCTAGGGAGACTCAACACGAGAAGATCATCCGGTCTCTCGCTGTAGGCATCGCGTTTGTGATGTATGGCCAACGCGAGAAGGCCGACGAGGTGATCAAGGGTCTCACCGGGGAGAAAGTGAGTCCCATCGTAAGCTTGATTTTGCCGCGCTCACGCTACACAGGACGCGATCATGCGGTACGGAGGGATGTTCACAATTGCCCTCGCCTATGCTGGAACTGGGAGTAATAAAGCAATCCGCAAACTCCTGCATGTCGCGGTGTCCGACGTCAATGACGATGTTCGCCGAGCTGCGGTCACCGGTCTTGGCTTCGTGCTTTTCCGCAATCACACGCAAGTCCCTCGAGTGGTCCAGCTGCTCGCCGAGAGCTTCAATCCTCATGTCCGACATGGCGCGACCCTAGCTCTCGGTATCTCGTGTGCCGGTACCGGATTAGAGGTATCTGACTCTATCGCAAGAGGCATCAGCTGACTTGACCAGGCCGCGGTTGAACTGCTCGAGCCAATGACGAAGGACCCCGTCGACTTCGTCCGCCAAGGCGCTTTCATCTCCCTCGCGATGATCCTGATCCAACATTCGGAAGCCCAATCACCCAAAGTCGCCAGCACCCGCGAGCTATTCAACAAAGTCGTTTCAGACAAGCACGAAGACCCGATCGCGCGGTTCGGCGCGTCCCTCGCGCAGGGCATTATCGATGCAGGGGGACGAAACATGACGCTTTCTCTCTCGACTCGTGCTGGGACACTTAACATGTCTGCGATCGTCGGCATGACCCTTTTCGTGCAGTTTTGGTACTGGTACCCCCTTGCACATGGCCTGGGACTGGCTTTCTCCCCGACGGCGGTGATTGCGCTTGATGAGCAACTGAGAGTGCCGAAGATCGACTTCACTTGTAATGCCCGGCCTAGTCTCTTTGCGTACCCGAGCAACACGAAGAAGGCGGAGAAGGAGGAGAAGAAGAAGGCGAAGGCTGCGGTCTTGAGTACGACTGCAAAGGCTAAGGCGCGGGAGAAGACGAAGAAAGCGGAGCAAGGAGAAGCCATGGACACGGTTCGTACTGATTCACCGGCACATGTGTCATAAGCTGATCTCGCACAGGACGACAAGCCTGACGATTCCGAGAAGCCAGAGGCTGAGCGCGCCGTGACTCCCATCAAGAGAGATCGCAAACCCGCTGAACCTTCCTCCTTCACCCTGACCAACATGTCACGTGTGACCCCACTCCAACTCCCCCTGATTTCCTACCCCGCAGGACGATATCAGCCGATCCGACCTATCGGGGATCCCTCGGCTTCCGGCAACTCGCCGGCTCCGAAGAAATCGTCAGGTCCGGCTGCGGCGTTTGGGGGTGCGGCTGGAATTGAGAGGGTCGGGGCCAAAGTTAGTTCGGGGAGTATCATCATGCTTCGCGAGAGTGAGGGTGGTGGAGACGTGGAGTATGTCGAGCTGGACAGGTCACTGTGGCCGCCTGAGGCGGAGGTACAGACTGTTGGTGAGCCGGAGCAGGTTGTCGGGGCAGCGACGGCAGAGGTTATCGAGGAGGCGGAGGTGCCGGCGCCTTTCGAATATCCTTTTGAGGATTAGACCAAGAGGAGAAGACGAAAAGCAAAGTATTATTACGGAAGGCATATGCTCATAAAAGCCAAGAAAGAAACAGCAATGCATTACTACGGAAAGATATATGCTCATGGAAGCCGTGAAGATACCTTAGATCCCAGATGAGAAGATGACTACTTGCTGCTCTGTAACAAGAAGCCCTGTCGAACAATATCGTCATCAGCATACCGCAACCGCAGCGAGAAACCACTTACCCGCGTCTCCCTCACGCTAAACAGCCATACCCAGCCATTGCCACCTGAATTCCCCGCCACGCCAGCCGATCCACCTCCGCTTGCCCGCGTGCGCACCGCCTCCCGAACAGTCTCCGCATACCGTCTATCCGCGTTCGCCACCCCCGCCAAGACGAGACGCCAAGCTTCATCTTCTGTCAACCACGTATGATCGAGAGCGAGACTGCAAAGTAGAGAAGCTGGGAGGTCAACGGCGATGATGGGGAGGGGCGAGCGGGTGGTGGATGCGAAGTCAACCGCTGTGAGGTCTGTCAGCATTCGTCCGGGCGCCGTTCACGTTCCAGCCAACTTGCAGGCGGGACGTATCGGCTGACCTTTATCATAGTACACAGACTGCAACGAATCAGCATATTGGCTTGTAAAAACAGCAGACAGCAGACAGCAGACAGACCTTCGTGACGTGTCGATGCTTCCTGACAGGCCGTCCTTTCGTCCCCTTCGCTGTGCCCGGTTCAGGCGGAAGTATCAGCTTGATATCGACATCCGCTTTCGGCTCGATCGCCATAGCTGCAGATTGAGCAACGGGTATGGACCCTTCGGCCGAAGCGTAGGAGGCGTCGATCCGCCTTTGCTCGGTAATGGCTTGGCGAAGGTAAATACATAGCTCATTCCGCGGTACTGCACCGATTCAGCTCTGTTTGGCTAAATTACGCTACTTCGGAACTGACCTTCTTCCTCGGAGCGCTTGAGGACGGATCGGACCTTCACAATCGGGCGATTGGCACGAGGAATTACCAGGAATCTGATGAGGGGGTCCGGTCTGAGCAGATGAAAGACGCAATGAACCCACAAGGTGCTTTGCTCAAGACACTCAAGCAGGACCTCATCCAAGGACCGTTCGTCGTCGTATTGCAGATCCGCGCGGATGCCAGCTCGCCACAGCTCGCCGATGACGGAAAGTCTCGCCGATAGATCGACCTGAGCTACCGCTGCAACGTACACATCGCATCGCTAGCTCCTCATAAGCTGTCTGGAGACGACTGTGTGAGGAGGATCTCACAGCAGGTGACCAGTAGCCGAAGGATCTTTCCTCCTCGTTTTCCTTTGTCATGAGGCGGGTGGAGAGAGAACTCTCGTATTTCCTGACCATGCGTGCAAGTTGACTGAGCAGAGCCTTTTTAGCAAAGCATCTCATCGGGCAGGCGGACTGACTCGACAGCAACGGTTATCCCGACTCCGTAGACGCGTCGAGATTGTATTTGCTGTGCCGGCTCTCTAAAATGGTCCAACAGAGAGTCATACCTATATCAGGATTCAGCTCAAAAACTCGTTGAATACACAGAGAAGCTCACCTCCCACCAAATGCGACTACCTCTCGTTGCTTACCCCTGCGCACACACTCAAACATGAAGCCGCTTCGGAAGAGCTATGATCGCCAGGCTCATCAGCTTGGAAGAGATAAAGCACCTGCTGACTTGCCTCAGCATTGCGTGACAGCATCGGTCGCAGCAGGATGCGCCGGCTAACACCACACGCCCTTGCTAGCTTGATGACACAATCAAGTTCGTCGAGGGCGGGGCCGAGTCTCCGCTTTGCCGAATGGAATATGCTTTCAAGTTTCGGACGTAACGTTTCAAAGTCGTCTGAATGTCAACAATTGGCTGACCTAGCTCAAGCACGAAATCAGCTCACCTGCGAGACAGCACTGCTCGAGATCGTCCAATAAAGGCTTCGGTAGACCTGGAACTCTACTGAAGGAATCTCGGGGCTGGGCGGAAACCGTGCTGGATCCGAAGGCTTTGATAGCTTTGAGGAGATGAGGTCTTGCTCGATCAGGCCCCGAAGCGAGTATGATCGACAGGACTGGGATCACATTTAGCTTGAACAGATTTGGCAGGAGCATAACGCTTACTGGTCTCGTGGCTGATGTGAAACTCGTACTCGGCTGTCACTGGAGTGCGTATACCGCGGAACTCGGAGATGACCTTGTCGACAACATTGAGCAATTCTGCGTCAGCTGCCGGTGATCGAATGGGTGAAATGATGTCAAAGCTGAAGCCTGATAAGCATCATGAGACACAATTGCGGAGCTTCGCAGCGCACCTGAGCTCGCCCGATACTCTCGGTTGGCCTCCTACAGGATGATCGGTATATTTGCGGCCTACGTGGTATCGCTTGATCCGCTCGATTTGCTTTCTTGCAGCTTGTCGCGCCATACCAAGCAAATCGGACGCAGGTAGTTGAACGATCTTGCCCCCATGATCGAGTAATCGGACCGGGCTGAGATCAGGGAAAGCAGTGAGGAGGGTCGTCTCGGGCATAAGGAGGGGAAGGTAGGTTTCTACCGCACCGTGGCGCTGAAGCAGATCGGTAAGGCGGGAAATGACAGCAGTGAGCCAGACCTGTAGCTGATCATCGTGGTCGTTATCATATGTATAGTCGTCCAGTCTATTGTCGAAAGAAGCGGAATATGCGTGAGAAGGTTTGTCAAACAGGGCATCAAGCAATGCTGGGTATTGTGATGATTTAGGATTCGTCAATTCTGAGAACCGATCAGTAGCGTGACACAGACGCAGAAAACCACGTACCGGCAATGGCAGTATCGTAGTATTCCTTCTGCTTCTCTGGAGAAGGCAGCAGGGGATTTGCGAGGAGTTGAGTCGCAAGAGGCCGCAGGACTGGATCATGCCGCAGAAGCCATTTGACAATTTCACGTTGATTTGGCTTCTGATTGGCAGACCAGCCGGAAGGAAAGGTCATGGAAGGTTGGCGAAGGGCGGTAAGAATATGGACCCGCTCCATTGACGTCGTGAAGGTGAAGCACATTTCGAATAAAATCACGCCAAGCGAGTACATGTCGGCCTAGAGATGGTCATTACTGAACCATCGCGCAGGAGCCTCTCTACCTTCTCGTTGTAAGATCGGGAGATGGCGACTTCAGGAGCAATATACAGGCTGGTACCGATGCCAGAGGTGCGATCGGAATGATCCGCCTGAGTCTGTTGGACGGAAGCGGTTTCGATAGCAGTCATCTCGGTAGTCTGCATTCATTTAGCAGTACCATCGAATCAGATTCGAGGTTCTTACAGACAGACCGAAGTCGGCGATCTTGACATTTCCAGCGGCGTCGAGGAGGATATTCGAAGGCTTCAGATCTGACGTAGCGATGATTAGCACGAGTGGCGTTCTCAGCAGTCATTTCACCTCGGTGCACTATACTCAAGGAGGACATGTGCGCCAATGCCTGTAGGATTTGTACCAGCAGTCGCCACACTTCCTCATCGCTCAGGCCAGCAGAAATGGCTTCCCGTAGGGTTTGCTGGTTTCATGAGCGCGCTCGTTGCGCATGCCACGAACCTTCTCGACGAATTCCATCTGAATATATAGTATCCTTTGTGCCATTCCATCATCTGTCGTACCGTCTGTCAGGGAGACGGGTTTAGCCGCTGTTGCGAAGAGTTGCGCGGGGTACTCAGAAGGATCCGCAGCAGTTCCGTCGTCGGACTCCGAATCAGAAGTCGAGTCTTCACTTCCCGAGTCTTCGTCCTCGTTTGAATTAGCGAAGCGAATGCGCGGGAACGAAGCGCTTCGTGACACATCCCGTCGAGCAAGTGAGAGATCATCGAAATTGGTAGCGAAGATGTCCTTCTCCTCGGAAGTAGTAGCGGTACCGGCACTTGGTGTGGTGTCGTCAACGAGGGGTTTTGGCTCGATTGGTGTGGCGTCCTCCAGCCAGCATCCGTAGTAGCGGACGATGTACTGATGGCTGACGCGGGACAACGAGTTGACTTCTCGGTAGACCTTCTGCTCGTTATCTTCGGGTCGAAGCTTTACCTTTTCTGGAAGATGTCAGCGCCGGCCTAGGACATGCTCAAGCAGCTCACTAATGGCATAGGACCGACCGTCTAGTCGATTTCGAGCTTTGACCACTTCCCCGAAGCCGCCTTTACCCTATATTCCGTCAGAAGATCGGAAAAAGGATCCTCTCTTACCAGGAACTCAACCTCCTCGAAGTCCGTTCGGTATCGCGAGAGCCTGGGCCCGGTGGGCTGAGAAGTGCTGGCAAAGTAGGATCCGCTGCCCCTTACGGGCGAGGATCCTAGACCATCGTGAGGGCTCATCGGCGGTAAAGTTGAGAAAGCAGAGCCGCCTTCGATGGGTCAGCGAGACAATTTGTAAAGCATATGCTGCGCACTGGTAGACCAGCGAACGGCGCGCCTCGTGACATCGTCATCGTTGCGCAACTTGCCAAGGGCTTCTTCCGCAGTGAGGCGTTTCTTGTTATTCGGATGCAAGAGGCATGTGACAAGCTCGATCATCCCGTCCGACAGTCCGGCTGCTAAGAATGGTCAAGCAAGCATTCTAGCAGAACGCCTTTACTGACCATGCTGGAGGAGAATCTGCAAACTAGCGAACTTTGCTAAGCCACGCACTCCGAAGAGCATCTGCAGCAATAGCAAGCCGGCATGCCAGATATCACGTTTGCTCGTATACGTGTATGGCGAATCCACCTCGTCTGGCGACAACCTGCCTTGACACTCAGCTCACAGTTGTACCAAGCAGGCAGGAACGGACCAGGTATCAGGCGTGCTTTCCTCGTAGTTCCGTAGAAAAGGGTTTGAGCGATGCAGGTCCGCTATCCGTCGGGCATACCCGGTACCGGAGAGCTTCGCGATAGGATTGCTATTCGCTTGTGTCGTAAGAATAATGAAATCGGCGTCCAGTACTATGGCATGCTCAGTCCATTGCATCAAGGGGCAGGCACTAACTTTTTTGAGTCGCGCCCTTGCGGTGAATATCCGCTAGTCCAGACAGGACCTGTATGATGTAGTCCTGACAGAACGTCAGGAAGACTATGGCGGCATGAGTACACACCCTTGCGACCTCCTCGCCAAAGCCGTCTCTCGGCAGCCAACTCCGCAACCGCCCGCCTTCAAGAACCCGCTCGCTCAGGACAATCAACCGTTCCCAGCCCTTCGGACTTCTGTCCCTCTTCAGGCCATACACTCTCACCACATTGTCGGACTTGATCTCCTTCAATCTCGCGATTTCGGCGCATACCGCATCGATCCTCTTTCGTCCCTGCGCGGTCGAGTAGAAGCTTTGCGAAAAGTCGATGACTTGTACCGTCAGACTCGGTAGGCTGGCTTTGACGAATCCAGAACCGGTGATCTTGTCGGGCTCGGCCGTGTAGGTCGTCCACAACGGCTCCTTCCTCCCGCCAAACAGGATCCACCGACGCCAGGAGCCTTCGCAGCCGTCGAGACTGATCTTCTCGTCGAGCACTAATTCGCGCATCTCCAGCTCCCCATCCGCAAGGGAAGCGATGCTGTTCTGCCGGACCTTCTCCGCTTCATCGAGGACGGCTTGCCGAGCGCGCTCCTCCTTCCGTGAGGTATCGAGCTGGATCTTCTCGGTCAGAAGGCGGTTCTGCTCGACTGCGAGATTAGCTTGATGATCTTGCTCCGCCTGGATCTGCGCGGCTTCGGCCTGTAGCGCTCGTAAGCCGTGGTGATCAATAGAAGGAAGAACGAACGGCCCGCTGAGCTTCCTCTCGCTGAGCCATCTCTTCCATCAACGTCGGGACCTGCTCGCCTGGCTTCGGTAAGGGAAGGTGGTTATCGGTGATCCATTCCCGTACCGTATCGGCGAGCTGCGGATACATGCCATTAGCCGCAATCATCACTAGCCTCATAGCATATCTGGCCTGCTCGACCTTTGAGTACAGCCGCAGACTGACATCAAAAATCATCGGCGCCCCTACCGCAGCCATCGCCTTCTCCTGCAGCAGCTTCGAAAGGGTCTGCACATGACCAGCGGAGAGCCCTATCGGATCGACAAGCAGTACTGGCGGCGCTTGGTGAGGATATAGCTGAACGCCAGGGCTATCGTCAACGATCAAAGCGCAAAGCAATAAGAAGAGTAGCTGACAGACCTTGGTCATCCTCCCTCTTAGACCGACATTGACCCGACCATCCTGAGCTTTCAGCCGGACCTCCCACCACCCTCCCTCCGATTCAGTTCCCCATGCTGTCTTCTTTGGTGGAATATCGTGCCAGTCATCCTATCACCCCAATCAGTAAAAGGCTCAGGCCCAAGAAGTGATACTAGTCATCCCCACAATAATCGGACAGAGAAGGTAAGGAGCAGGGCTCACCTCGAAGATTGCTCGAAGTGCCTCGAGCTCCTCTTCTTGGATGGCACGATTCGGCTCAGTCATCAGTCATCGGTGCGATTTTTCTGAACCACTAGTGGGATCTGAAAGAATTCTCCAAGCCACTAATTGCTCTCAGTGAAGACGGATGAAGGAATGCTATAGGTTTGCAACAACAAATAAGCCTCGTGGCTGATGTTCTTTTTGGGTTTCGAACAGGAGACCTTATCAAAAGCTGGTATATGCCGGGGATTGGACCCGGATTTCCTGTAGGCGTGCTAACCATTGCCCTAAACACCCAAAGGTGAGACATCCCAGGAAGCTTTCATTTCGGGGGGTCCTATGCCTATATATCGGGGCGAAAAGGGCTCCCTCCCTCCCTCCCCTAGGCTCAGATATGCCTGACGCCACCCTCGGACCCCCATCCTCTGGTGCTCACTCAGTCGTCTCCGGTATCCCCAACGTGTTCCCTATCATCCCCATCCAAGACCTCGTCGATTTGTCCTTCGTCCATCGTCGGATCTTGGTTGACTGTGCTCAGGGCAGCAGCGGCATCTCGGATTATTGCGCGGTTCTCGCGGGCAAACGTGCCTCAGATACGTGAGGTAAGGGTGACGGCAGAGTTATGTGCGTAACGGCTATCGGTAGGGCCAAGGGGTAGAGGGACGGCAGGGGTTTGACAAGGGGTTGTGCGCCTCGAGCCCGGCATTGATTTTCTCAATGATATCCTCGACATGCTTCAGAGCAGAGTTGGGAGCGGAGTTATCACAGTTGAAGACCATGAGCTCCTGTGACGAGGTGGCGGGGGCGCCAGCGACAGTTTCAAGAGGATCAGCATCCGGCGCAGGGAGATCGGCCAGGAGGTCGAGACCGGAATCCGCCGCAGCCTTGGACCAGTTGGTCGTCTGAAAAATGGACATCGTCGCGGTGAAGGTCGAAGGAGTTGAGAAAGAGACAGGGAAGAGTGATGGGGATTGTCATCGACGGCGTGCGGATGGGAGGGAGTATCGCGGATGTCACGATGAGGACGGGTGCTGTTGCCAATCGGTGTGTGGACGGGGACGACTTCGTACTCCCAGCAGAATCAGCTGTCGAAGGTGCGGGTAAACCATTGCCGCTGCGGAAAGACTTGACGAGGTGGTGAAGGTACTTCAACAATGGCTGCGCCGTCCGCGGCTAGCATGCTTTTCGGTGCTTGCAGGAGTCCGCAAATACATCAAGGCATGTCGTGAGAGCAACTTGCACCGCGTGGGATGGACTGTGGGCTGTTTTACCCATGGCCGCGATAAAAAGACTGATGGTACGTTAAGCGTTAGTTGGTCAGCGGGTAAGGCAATTGCAAATACATGACCAGTCACTCCCGGGCAGGGCAGCGCCAGCGGACCAGGGTCACTCCTTTGACGGGCAGAGCCTCGGTAAATGGAGGGGTGGGAGAGGGGGTAACCGGAATAAGCCGGTTAGGGAGAAGATGAAAGGGTAGGAGAAAATCGACGGTGGCGACGATGAGGTCGAGTGAGCCATCGACGGTCCCAGCGAGTTCGAACAGACCTGAATCAACCCTAGGCCCATCCGTTCCCAAACCAACCACCAGCTTCCTACACTCGCTTACGTTCTCCCTCCGTCGAGCCTCTTCGGTGGGCGGCACACCTGTATGGACGTTTAGGTTCGGGAACGAATTTTGCGCGAGGAGCAGGAAAGCAGACAGTCGAGTCTGGTTCGGGACGGGAGTCGGAGTGATGAAGGTACGTGCTGAATAAGCTGAAGACCGTGAAAAGCTCGTTGAAAGGCAGGAGCAACCCAAAATTGTCGGGGGCGCTCGAGCGCGTCGCGGGTTGACGGCGGCGACGAAAGCTAGCACCATCGCTATGCTGATGATGACGATGCGTAGCGTGTTGGTGCAATACATGATGATTCAAGCGCTATGATATTCGTATGGATACGTATAAAGGTAAAGGTAAAGGTGCCGGTGCCAGAGAGCGCCTCTATGCTTTAATTTACTTAATTGTGCTCCTAGTCCCCGGGATTCTAGCTCAATTATTGTTATGACCGTACCCAGCCAACCATGATTTTGGATCGAACTCACGCCCCAAGCTTCCCTCCGTCACGGATCTTCAAGGATGACGGATCGGATCACGGGCGATTCAGGCATCAAGACCTCTCTTTGAGCTGTTTTGAGCTGTTTGTGAGCGTTCGCAATTTCGCATTTTGTACAGCTCGAAACAGCTCGAGGGTTTCAATGCAGGAAAGTAAGTTCTGGGGTTCGTCCCTTGCAGTATCGAGGTTGTTCAATGGGATTTGAGTTTTCCCAGCTAGTTCTCGCACAATAGAGCTAGAATCCGAGCATATTAAACGTAGTTGCTCAAATCCGTCTTGACTAAATTCGTTTTTGTCTGGAATGCTATGAGCCCAGGTAGCCTATCCACGATCTCACAAGCTATAGCAAGGCTCTTGGGAAAGAGACGTATGTCCTTGAGTGCATCGTCAAGCTCAAATTCGCCGGTGAAGCTCGTGCTGTTCGACGTATTCGGTGAGCATCTTGCCCATAGTCCGGCGAAGCTGAAGTTGGCATCAAGATACGCTATGTACTCCTCGACTACCCATACATGAGCAGTCAGTCTTTTCTGAGCCTTCATCACTACGCAGCTGATGGAGTCGGCTGAAGATATCACGATGAAGCTGTCAGAGCTGGCATACCTTCCTCGTCCATCAGCCCTGCATCCGTCCGAAGCGCTTTCAAGTCAGGTCAATACAGTCCCCTTGGACCTGTCATGCTCGGTTGATGACGCGAAGCAGCTTTCAAGGAGATGGACTCGACCTGGCCTCTATACGGCAAGCACTCCGACCCACCGTTGACACCCGAGGAATGGTGGACCGAGGTGATCAAGCGGACCGCCCAACACGCCGGAGCGTCGGATTCTGGTGGAGATCATATCAACCGAAACTAGACCCTCACTGACGAATCATCCAGCCGTGGATCAGGCGATGCCCAAGCTCGGACCGGCATTGCTGAGACGATTCGAGAGCGACGAAGGTTACCGGAACTTCCCCGATACCATCCCTTGCCGTCTGTACTTTGACAATCCTCATCCTCATGTCTCACGCTCATCTGCTGAGCAGTGAAGACGCTGAAAGAGATGAGCATCAAGACATCCGTCTTATCTAATGCTGATCCTCGAATACGTTCGTCCGCATCCGCCGCCGTCTCTCTCCATATTGATCCTTCGGCAGTCCGCACTCTGGATGCCTTGGGCATACTACGGCTTTTGACTTACCCTCCTACCCTCTCATGGGAGGTTGAGCAATCGAAGCCTGATCCTGAGATCTTCCGAGTGGCATGCCGAGCATGTGAAGTCGAGCCTGGAGATGGTGTGATAATGCTCGGGGACGAGCTGAAGGCGTATGTCGATATCTCATCGACACGTTAGAACGTTAGGCTGATATCGAGGCAGCGACTATCAAGGGGCATTAGCTGCTGGTCTTGGAGCTCGACTGATCCGGAGACCCGGCGAGTGGAGTGATGGTGCGGCTCGGAAGCCTGGAGAAGATTTGGATGGCGTGGAAGTCATCACAGGATTGGACGACTTGCTCGAGGAAATACTGTAACGGAAAGAAAGGCAGGCCAATACCTCAATAGGAGAGACTGAGTTGCCTCGGTGAGGGAGATCCACCTAGCGACACTGAGTCTTTTCCGCGTGCCCTGCATCTTGATCTCCGGAATCCGAGATCTCCAGGGGTGAAGATCTCAATACCGGTGCCTAGCCGGAATTGCCAAGGTCGTATCTGTATTCTCAAGCCGAGCCATGCCTCGGCAGACCATCAGGGCACGTCTCGGAATGCCGCAAGATCTGCATCTTTAACCTTCCCTGGTGCGAAGGATTCCAGTCGACTTCTATGGACTATGCCTCGAGGCACCGTCACCTCGGGATCTCTCACTCTCGAATCTTGTTACAGAAGGAAAGGCACGATGCCCAACCTGTCCACTACACCCCTACCCCAACGGGATCCTGGCTCAATGTGCATGGGGTTGGCGATGACGCCTGACCAAACGGGTAGGGGAAACTGATTTTCGCTGGGCCCGAGTCGCGAATCACCCTAAGTTCTAGCTCGGCACGATGAGTGGCCTCGGTGCCGCGGCGATACGAGGGACCTGGTCAAGAACTGTCCAAGCGTAGGCACGAGGGAAGCGATAGTCCGGGATTGGTAGGGCAATCATGTGCAGTGAGTGAACCAGCTTTGAGCTCCCCCAACGTATATTGAATCAAATCAAACCGTCCAGCCCGGTCGGAATCGAAATCGTCATTCCTCCATCCGAGACCTTTCGCTGCGCATATCCGACATCGAATTCGCCAGTCTAGACTACTGGGTTGGACAGCTCTTCGACCTCTATCCTTCGCAACGGCTCACGGGAAGATCATCTTTCGCTCGTCGACATGTCAGACTCGGTGGTGGAAGCGGCAGCGCGCGAGTGTTATTTGATTTGAACCAGCTGGGGTCGGGACTCGGGTCGCAGTTCATGGCGTGAGTACCTCACACTCGTCTCTCAGTCAATGTCGATGGAAGCATCCCTCACCCTCGACATGTATCCCATGCCCAGTTCGGTAGGAATGGTAGTGTCTCACGATGCCTCTTCCTCCTTACGATCTCCATGACCATCCGTCGCTTCTGACTCTTCTCTAATGATTGTCTCCGCGCTGATTCATGTCTCTTAGTGCAGAGTGCTGTTCGACGCGCTGTTCGCCGGTGTGCTGCTTTGTCAATGGACACATTGGATTGCCGATATCAAGCGTGACGTCCGGCGCGTCCAGATCATCATTGTGAGTCTCCTCGCTGCGTTATCGCTCCTTCCTTTCTTCTTCACTTCATCTGCCATTCCCATGCGATAAGCCCGCTGACGCTTCGACCGTAAGGATTCGGCGTTCTGGCGGCACTTAGCCAAACCATCTTCACATGGGTCAACTATGTCGGTTCCTTCGTTGATGACTACAGGAAGTTCGCCCGATTCGCTTCTTACGAGTGTAAGTCAAACTCCCTCTCACCCATTGACTCATGCTGATGATACGAAAATCCTAGATCTCGGGTGGTATCCGGCGCTGGACATGCTCACCGTCGTCCCCGTGCAGCTCTTCTTTGCCGAGCGTTCCATCAAGATCAAACAATCGTTCCCGCTTCATCGTCTTCGCAGATACCACCCTCATACTGGGTACAATCGCTTGTGCCATCGGAGTGGTGATATCGACCGAACATCAAACCGTGCTCACCGCCACGACCACGATCCGGTGGTTCATGATGGTCTGTACTTGTACTCATGTGGTCCTCACAACAGGTGTTCTCTACGGATTGCCGAAGGATCGAAAGTCTGGAGAGGGCGCCTCGGTGTACAAGACGAATCGGATCCTGGATCGCTTGATCAGGTTCGTCCCCTCCCCCTTCACTGGCCATCTCGCTGAGTGACTCGTCACGCAGGTCATCGATCAAGTCGCAGGTGCCGGCCACTGCATTCGCCCTCGCCGCGATGATCACTCTCGCATCCTACCCGTCCTCCCCAATCGTCCCACGGATCATCATTGTCCACCCCAAGGTCTTCATCGTCGGCTGCCTTGCATCCGTCAACTCGTGTCACACTTGACACTAACAAGTCGAGTTTCACTTATCGATCCCCCATTTCGGTTCCGAACATTCACGCATGACCGCCTCAACTCAATCCTCGAACCGGGGCCCGACTACCCCGAAATTCGGACTCGATATGATCAGGGGCATGACGATCGAGTTGGACCACGATCTTGACCTCGAGAGCGGACATCACCTCACTGAATTCGTGCCGTCCTCCTTCACGCTGGGAGGCAACGAGTTTGAACCCGGCTGTTTCGGCTGTTTCCCTGGTCGAGCCGGATCTCAAGGTCTGAGTCTTTACCTGAAGGAAACGGATTATTCTTGGCGCATAGGGTATGGAGGGATATTCCGGAGAAAAACAATAAGACGGCTGAGATGGCTTGGTATTTCATGGAGCGATGATGGCGCGACCCTTCCTGCTTGAGTGAGATTGAATCTGACGGTCCATTGGATTTCCATTCATGAAACCTACGCAGCTCGGACTCCTGTTGGGATGGATGGCTTCGATGATTGAAAGGTCTTCCCTGACATGGCAGCATGAGCCCAAACAGCCCGCCGTCTTCCGTCTCCTCGATTCAGCACAGTAACAGAGCATCAAAGGGAGACTGATTTTTGCAACACATGCTTGCGTCTCAACAGCTTCATCCTTCTACGCCCTCTCCCTTGATGTGATCCGCTATCTAGTGCGCTGCAAAACGCAAATCTCGCATAATTCATTGAACCTATCTCTCGAAACATTGTTTCCCAATCGTGGACACCATGAAAACAAAGCCAAAGTCGCTCATGTCAATCCTGAGCTTTCTTCCCTTCATCAATCGGACTAAAGTAGAGGACAACTGGGCCAAGTCCGCGCGTCAACAAGTCCCTGGCCTCATAGCATTTAGTATGGTACAGTCAAAATAAGATGGTGATGAGACTGTAGTCACCCGGGCGAAATCACGCCGAGGCAAACCGCTTCTGACAGGTTGTAAACTCCATCAAAGCTTCCAAGCCTTGCAGCACTTTCTCTCCCAGCAGGATCTGTCACGAATCCTGTCACGGATGACGGATCGGATCCGGGGGTGCCACAGACTGAGACTGGAACACGGAGTGTCTCTGACTTGTCACTGGAGATTTTGGGGCTGTGACCCAATGAGGTGGACTTTAGACTAGGACCAGAGGTGTGGTTGACATATGAATCAGAGCTGGAGGCTCCGTCTCCATTTCGTATGGACTTATATACCTTGCAGGCGGTTTGTAAATAGAACGGGTGGCAAAGGTTGAGGGATTTACTGACCAATTAGAATAACGTCTCAATCCCTGTGCTGAATAAGCGACAGGAATTTCCTAATCGGATTAAGGCGTCAAGTTTTACGAAAGAAGGTTGGGTGCACAGGAACAAAGGTACGAGACTGATTTCTTTCTCCAGAGGCAAACCATGCATGTGGCCCTACCACAAAGCATGTTGGGTATGCTGGTCTTATTGGTTCATGACAGTCCCCTACACGGAATTTCCAACTATCTTCCCTCCATGCTTGAGTTTGATATTGTATCCCACTGCAACATCTCCATCTGCTTGAAACCCTGTTGCAGTCATGCGCTAATGGATCGAGAACTTCCTGCTTTAGGAAATCAGGATATATCTGTCACGATCGCATATCGAACAACGACGGCAAAACCACGTTTTCGCCAACTATCGCCGAGAGTCGCACATCACAGGACGCCCAAAAACGGCAACGCGCGTTCTTTCGGCCTCATTGCGTTCCGAACC
>JAABUL010005332.1_pt1 | contig 16119 bp, 16 predicted proteins | sample 5559151 | NCBI WGS metagenome assembly JAABUL01 (sample SAMN10711876, study PRJNA513368) | rock metagenome | isolation source: Antarctica rocks | place: Antarctica: Victoria Land, Pudding Butte sud | reverse complement strand
GTAGTGCAGCCCAGCTAAGAATGCAATGACTTGAATGGTTTTGCCGAGCCCCATTTCATCCCCCACTACTCCACCCACCTGTTGCGAGTATAGCTCCCACAGCCATTGAACGCCAGTCTTCTGGTAGTCAAAGAGTGACGGATATATATCCCCTGGAACTTTGTAGCCACCCTCGAACACAGCATCTGGCCTTATAGGATGTGGTAGGTGCCATTCGTCTTCTGATGGTTGATTTATTGGCGACTGCCGATCTGTGAATGCACCGTCCGTACTGACTTGATTTGGGTTGTCTTCGGATTTATCCACTGAAATGTCCCTCTTAGTATTGGCTTTCGCTCTTGCTGTGCTGCGCCGCTCAACCCAGCTATGCAGCCTATTCTGATATAACTTCTCGTTGCCATCATCTAGGCCAGCCAAGTCCTCTTTTGGGCTTTGGACGAGGTGTTTGTTACCTGCTTTCTTTCTAATTCGGCGTGGTGGAGTTGTATCAAGGAAACTGGGGTCCTTCTCGCTTGACTTCTCTTCGGAATCGGCAACAGATGCCATCTCAGTATCCTCCATGAGTGGCCGGTACATGTCTTCCTCATCATCAGACAGATCTTCCCCTGTGCTCTGATCCCTCTCGGAGCGTGTTATTGGGACAATTTCGGTGCCTCCCCCATTCAATAATCTATCCTTCTGTAGACAACGCCGTTTCTTGGGCCGGTCCGGCTCTTGAGCGGCATCAAAGCTCGCAAGACTACTCTCATCGTCGGCAAACCCTGGCTGTACCAAGTTCCGGTGGGAAAGTAGTTCAGGAGCAGCGGGATCGTAAGTATTGGGTTCTGTTTCTGGTTCGTCCTCTTCGGCATCTAAAAGCGCTCCTTGTAATGTGGAGTCGGACCGACTGAGCGTTAGCCCTGGGATCTTAGAGAATGGCGTAATCTTTCCGGTCCGAATAAGAAAGTCCCGCTGACTCTCGCCTTGCATTCTTCGGTTGCCAGTTCCCTCCTCAGCATATCCTTCATCGTGGCCCTCGACCTCATGCCTCTGATCTATGCGCTCCTGTATCTGCTGAAGGTCCAAAGTCAGTGCCCTAATGCTCGCTTCAAGGTGCTCTATTTCTGCGTTCAAACGGGCCGTTGTAGCAGATCCTCCGGCAGGATACCTCAAACGTTCGTGGAGTTTTTGGACCTGGCTTTGGAGCTTGCCCCTATCCACCTGAGTTTTTTCCAACCGTTTCTTATCCCGCTCATCAGCCTGCTCGGTTAACAGTTGGTCAGCCTGGCGACCGATGTCCCGCTCAAGGTCATCTTGATCTCGAACTTCGGTAGCAAGGTCCTTCAAGCGAGCAGCTTCGCCCTCGCCCAAGGTATCGCCACGGGCGAGGCTGGGCGGAGAAGTGATGGCGTTGTCAGGGCTTATACGGTTGCTACAGCCCTCTAACGGTTGCACTGATGCGTCCATAGTCGCCTATACTAGGTAGGGCTGGTTAGTTTTCCGTAGATGTAATGACGATGAGCATGATCCTGCCTAGTGGCTGTAGCCGTCGACTGTGATGCGCGTTGCTCATCCAATAACGTGCTAAATAGCCTGCACCAGGCTTTGTCTCGTCCGTCACTTCCTCCATAGAAGGTGTCTTGGGTGAGCCTCGCTGGTGAGGATTCAAGCTATGTCGTTTTGAGGTTATGAGTCTCTCACAGGAGCTACCACTCTGCCAGCGAGGGCGCAGATGGAGAAAGAAGGACAGTTGATGTCACTTAAGTGGGCTCTGGGTCATGCCGGCTACGTAATATCCTTGCAGGCGGGAGCTCCCTAGAGCGCGCCTAAAGCGAAAAGCCGTCTCACTTCAGTCACTCCATTGTTAGCCCGTGTCAAACACACCATATGCTCCTACAATGCTATTCTGATATCTCATAATTCGAACTCTCACTCCCCTATGGATCTCACCCGAGTCTTCGACGGCCTCGACGCACGGGCCGGTTGCTAGGATAAAGCTTTGGAGGCATTAGCCGCTAGACCTAGGACGCTATTGGAGATCGGGCAGCTGGACTTCAAGGTCTCAGGCGCTCATGCTTCCACCCTGGGGACCAAGACTCGCAGCAAGTTGCTACACCCGGAATATTGGAGACTTGTGATTCTTAACTGCTGTTGAACATACTGTGTCAGCTGGTATATCATTTGGTCTAATAACGTCTTGCGACCAGAGTCGTGGTCGACTGGGGAAAGTCCTCTATCTCTGTCGAACGGAGCACGCAGCATTGCACTCGCAGTATACGACGCTGATCGACAACACGCGCTCCGATGGACCACAACTGGCAAGCATACGGCGACCGCCAGCCGCGATTCACAAAGTCAACCCCACAGCAACCGTCAAATGGCTCAGCCCAGCAACCTCAGCCCCACTCTGGATATGGATATGACCCCTATCAAACTCCCTCCATACCCTCTCAGCCACATTCAATGGCAGTATCACCTATTGGAACCCCGCATACACGTGTTTACGCTTCTGGGGACGGAGACATAGCGATGGAGGATGCAGATCCATACAACAAAATGAAATACCCGACAAGGCCCAGTCACCAACATCGAACATCTGGGCAATATCTAGGTCAGGAAGACTCTCCAGCTGCAAGGAGATACTCTCCATTGAAGGCTACGCCATCGTCGCCCTATGCCCCTGAGCAACCCAGCCAGAACCCCTACGGCCAATACCCTTCCCAAAATACATCAGCACGGCAGTCACCAACTAGGTCATCTCATTACTCGACACCAAGTCAATCAAGCTACACTACACCGAGTGAGTTGGACAGCCTACCCAGACCTGGCATTGAGGAAATCTCTAGTTCGATGCTAATAATATCATTAGCGACGTCCAGGCAACCCCCGCTCCATCTCCCTCCGATACAGCCTGGCGACTCAGGGTTTGACCAGTATTATCCCAATTCGGCCACCGCCCATCTGAACGCAGTCTTCGGTCGTGAGGCAAAATCTCCGCGACAGATGCGGCCCATTCACAATCCGGGCACGGTGGAAGCGGCTCGAGGTCCAGCACCAAGATTCAGAAAATTAGAGTCGCTTCAAGATCTCCAGCCGAGGATTAATCCACAGCCTGCCTTCCGGCGGGCGAATCCTGAGGGCGGCTTTATCAGTGTACGTCCACCTATCCACGTTTTTGGACAGTAGCACTAACGGTCTTTTGGTAGCCGCTACAAGCACTGACAACCCATCTGCCCTCAACTTATCGCATTTGCAATCCAGCTTTCAAATACGAGTCTTCACGAAACCCAAGACGGGTTCTTACGAAGCCAAGTAAAGGAGTGAAGAATGACGGATACGACAACGAAGACAGCGACTACATATTGTTCGTCAACGACATACTTGGTAACGAAGAGAATGGGCACAAAAACAGGTACCTTATTCTTGATGTTCTCGGCCAAGGTACCTTCGGCCAGGTCGTCAAATGTCAAAACTTGAAGACTCAGGAGGTGGTAGCAGTCAAGGTAGTCAAGAACAGAACCGCATACTTCAATCAGAGCATGATGGAAGTCTCTGTCCTGGATCTACTTAACGGAAAGCTAGACAAGAATGACGACCATCACCTTCTACGACTGAAGGACACCTTCATTCATCGGCAGCATCTTTGCTTAGTGTTCGAGCTTCTTAGCGTAAATCTGTACGAATTGATCAAGCAGAATCAATTTCGAGGTTTAAGTACAACATTGGTGCGTGTATTTGCACAGCAATTGTTGAATGGCCTGGGCCTTCTCAACAAAGCAAGGCTCATTCATTGCGATTTGAAACCGGAGAACATTCTCTTGAAAAAGTAAGCCCTGCTCCCAATCTTAGGAGTCTCTGATACTCATTGCAAACACAGTCTGGAAAGCCCAGTCATCAAGATCATTGATTTCGGCTCCGCCTGTGACGAGAGACAGACAGTGTATACTTACATACAGTCTCGATTCTATCGATCGCCAGAAGTTCTGCTGGGTCTTCCGTAAGTCTCTTCAATATCCGAAGTAATACATAACCCTAACCCATCCAGCTATTCTTCTGCAATTGACATGTGGTCTTTGGGCTGCATTGTGGTAGAGCTCTTCCTAGGACTACCCCTTTTCCCTGGATCTTCGGAGTACAATCAAGTCTCAAGAATCACCGAAATGCTTGGCTTGGCACCGACTTGGATGCTCGAGATGGGAAAGCAGTCGGGAGAATTTTTCGAAAAGACCCATGACGAATACGGCAGACGAAGTTACAGACTCAAGTCGATGGAGCAGTACTCAAGGGAGCATGGCTCAAAGGAGCAGCCGAGCAAGAAGTACTTCCAGGCAACAACCTTGCCAGAGATCATCAGAAGCTATGCCATGCCGAGGAAAAATATGAAGCAATCCGAAATTGATCGAGGTAAGTAAAGGAAGACATGAATGTGGAATGGTTGGCTGACTAAACTAAGAAATGACCAACCGTCTGGCGTTCACTGACTTTGTTCGCGGCTTGCTGAATATTAATCCACTCGAACGCTGGTCACCTCAGCAAGCCAAGCTCCACCCTTTCATTACGCAGCAGAAATTCACAGGGCCCTTCGTGCCACCAATGCATCTCAAGACATCGTCATCTACCAAATCCCCTGCCCCTGGCGTACGGCAACAGCAAGAAGCTGAGCTTGTCAGTAAGCAGCGAGCTCAAGCCGCTCAAGCACAAGCCCAAGCTCAAGCTCAGGTGCAAGCGGCGCAAGTACAAGCTCATCAGTCTGCAGCGCACAATGCATACGCTGCGAATGTGCAGATGGGCCAATACGGCCCAAGTGGAATTGCTCAAACGCCACCTGTGTACAACAACATGTACACTCCTCATCAACAAGCAGCGCCTCCACCATATCCTACCCAGCCAGCGGGCTACGGTCATCAGATGGGTATGATGCAACAAGGTCCTAGCCAAATGGCTGGGGCACAGTACACTCCTCAGCAAAATCTCTATGCGCAAGCCACAACAAGAGCGGGTCGCCAACGGGCCTCGACGATGGAGCAGCAACAAGGCGGGATACCCCAATCCATTCAGAGAGTGGCAAGTCACCTTGACCCGAATGCACCGATAAGACTGCAACCCAGCCCAGCATACTACCCTCCCCCGCCTGATGGGTATGTTGATCCGAATGCAGCTGCCAATGCTAGGAGGAGAGGGAGCAGGGCAGCGAGTGGCCGAAACAGAAACTTTATACAGACCTTGGAAGATAGGACGATGGAGGAGGGTTTCGTTAACCAATCGCAGTGGCACTAAGAAGGGACACAATGTGTTGTCTAGGAAACCAGACATTGTCTCAGATTGGGGCGCCATTGATATCAGTCGGTTTTTCGCGACGCTGTGGCAACCATAAGACCACGTTCTGGACACGCCAGAGTGCATTTCGCCCAAGAATGCATGAATACTTCTAGCCCGCCACAATCGCCGACAATTTAGCGACCAAGCTTGTTTCATAGTCTTCTGACTAGACTGATCAATGATCTGGCACGGACGCCTTTCTATTATGTCAGGCTCAAACCTGCCGCAGTTTGAAGAATGGGCCGTGCATAGCCCACGCACCCTTTGTTCGCCTGTGAGTCGGAAAGCCCACGTGCATTGAAGCGGTGAAACGACTGTTTTGTCACTATTGGAGCGACCGGTATCGCTAAGCGTATGAGTATTGGGTGACTAAGATCACGAGGTGGGGCGTTTGGATGAATATGAGCCTACATGGGAAGGAAGGCGAGATGTTCGTAGATGCAGCAGATTGAAATGAAGCTTGAAGACGTGTGCCGCTATCTTTTATCCCACCCGAGACTTTGTGGAAGAATTCAAACTCTCACAACGGGTACAGATGATGGCACCCATGTTCTAGTAGCCAAAGCCTATGGAATCCTAGACACGCTTTATATATACATTCACAATGTATACGAGAATAGTGATACATTTCCAAGGAGGGTCCTCCACATCATAGGAGAGTTCATCTTAGGTTAGACTACCTTTTAGAATAGTATCTTAGGGGTATCTTTGATATAGATTATGACCCTATATACTAAAAAATGGTCCCAGACTAGTTTTACTATCTAGAAGTACGGATCCGTGGGGATGGGATGCTAAGTACCTATGCCAAGGATTCTTATTCATTTTGCATTTGGGAATAGCGCCGCTAGCCGAGCTGAAGAACTAAAATACTAAGGAGTAGAATGGCGTTCGTGTTCTGCTGAAGGCAGAGATGGACGATTTTGCTTTGGCGAACGAAGATGCGCTGGTCTCTGCCAGCAATTGGGAGATGCATTCGATATTGGTAATAGCAAAAACTGGTCATTCAAATCTGGAGCTAGTAGCTTGATATGCGTACAACGTCAGTTGTTTATTTTCTGCAATCTCTGTGAATATGTATACATCAATATCGTCGGTAAGACTGCCATACTATTTTTGCTAGTTACAGTTACCGGAAATGACGAGAAAGGTTCGACCCTGTTTCACCACTAACTCATCCTCCATCTGCCTAAGAGCAACCATGTCTCTTCGAAATCTCGATAGTAGGGTTGGGTTTTGTTTACTAATAATCTGTTGAACTACTAAGTTTGGATACGAGACTCTCGCACAAAAGTCACGAAGATCCCCACGTCATTTCTATGGGCACTTGCTCAATTTGTGGCTGGCCGGAGGATCACAATCAGTGGCGCCAGAGTTCGTGAAATAGCATGAATCTAGTGCGCGCTGTATCAGTCACTCTCGAAGTTGAAGCGCCGAGACCACTGCCTCGACTGGATCTTGGCTCACTGTCTCCTTCACAATAATTGTAGTTGCCGATCCTGGCGTTAGGGTCGGCTCTACAGTCATATCAGTTCCAACGATAGAAGAAGCGGACATGGTGATTGTGTGCATACTGATTGTAGCAAGGACCAGCGTGAGCAACAGCAAAGCCGTCGAGAGCCAGGCTAGTGACGACAACAGAGAGGAGAGACTTCATCTTGAATGATGACTGAGAGTATTATGATGAATGCACGTCGATGATGCCATAGGTCAATTGAGGTACTAAGGCGCAGATTGGAGGCTGGGAGTATGGAGGAAGAAGAAAATGGATACGAGAGCCAGACGGGCTTATATATCAATTGCCTGCTTACAACGAGGATTGCTTTAGGGCACAGGTTTCTCTCGGACCATGACGTGGAGACCCTCGTCCACCTAGGTATCAAGAGAGAGGCGAAGCAAATCTTCTGCGTTGGCGCCGTCGAAGAGCTGAGCAGTATGCCTAAGGCACGAAGCAATGCCGGTTCAGTTGGGTAGCACGGCAGAGGTGAAGCGACTGCTCTGTATCAGCGTTGTTGAGGACACTACTTTTCCGCCATGGTACGCCTAAGGGGCGAGGCGATAGTCGTTCGGCTGTGTAGTACGGCAGAGACGAAGTGAGTCCTTTACGTTAGCATCGTCGATGACACTGTTGGTTCGCTAAGTATCATACCTACGATGGAAGCATAGGGTTACGATGTGGCAAAGGGGGCCTACTCTGGTTAACGTGGGGATCACATTGGTAGTTGTAGGCTGAAATCCTAACACAAATCGCTTGATATGTCGGCTTGAGAGATCCGTGCTATGCATGCTTGTGGAGTAAAGTGACCCAAGAACACATAGAATATGATGCATAATCCCTCTTTGCGTAATGAGAAAGATAAGTAGCAGTATCATGATGAACGTATTGTACGAAAACATCGAGTGGTCGAAAATGATACCTCTCGGCTTATAAACAATAGGGGCTGGTCTCAGCTTACAAGGCAGCCTTTCAGCCTTTTCTAAGCTTTCTGCTGCGCAGATTGAATAAAGTCTGGGCCGCTGTCTGTTCTGACTTGTCAACAAGCATGAAGTACTTTTTTGAACGAATCTCAACCGTGGGACCTTGAATAGCTAGAGCGGTCACATTCTTGAGCTGGCGCTGAAGCATTCATGTCACGGTTCGTTCCCACGGTCCGTGACCATGTCCGTATGGCTGGAGCGGTAGAAGTCGCTTGAGCGAAAGCTAACAAGATGCTATCAAAGAGGCCAGGATGGCGCTCGAGGCTTATGCTTAATTTCTGCAAATTCAGTCCGGGATTGGTATTCGAGGTAGGAGTGGAGATTTGAAGTGTTTGAATACTCAATGACTGCCATAGTCAAGATATGTAAGCATAACGGTCTGCAGAGAAACGTTTGGTGAGACAGGCAATATTAAGTCACGGTACTTGCATACTTATATTTACCTCCTAGTCTTGCAACATCTCGTGCGGCCCCCTTTGGAATGATGATCCAATAATTAAATCAAAGCGGACAGCAGCTGCGGGTCTTAATCATCACAGCCATACTAGCTTTCGTATTGACGAGTATTTCCTGTGTTTGCATCGAGTAAATCAGAAGCTACTTCGCATAGTGAAAGATGAGTGCCGAGACAAACCATCTGTGAAAGGATAATCACAGCATCGCAATACCCTAGGAGAGCAGGCGCCCTGTCCAGATTCCTGACTGGAAGGATTCCGGCTTATTTGGGCCGGTATTATGTTTCAAGATACAATCGCGACGACTTCTTGCCTTCAGGCTCAGATTCCTAGCCCGCACTTCGCCTTGGAACATAGAAATCAAAATTTTTCCATGCTGATGCATCCAATATCCTGATAGGGTCTAGAGTTCAAAATTCAGTTTTAGAAGGACTCCTGAATTCTACAGCCACCAAACCAGGACCCGGGCTTGCCGGGATAGCAATGATCGAGCAAAGGAGTTGCGACACCTGTTCACTGGGAGATGGATTCCGAGTGCTAGCACTCGGAGTCTTGTCGTATTTATTCGCTTGGTTCATTTGATTCATGTAGGCGTAAGATTCAGGATTCTGCGTTGCGTGCTTCCTTGGACGGTCTCTCCCGGCGGTCCTTCGCTTGACTATTTAGAATGTACAGTGTTATATAATTTCGGTCAGAGACGCCTTTCTTCAGGCAGAGAGTTCATTGATTGGGAGCGAACAGGCAATCCACCCATGCGGTAAGTTTGAAAATGGGGTTGATGTTTCGTTTGACGGCGGACACTCTCCAGAGATTGATTTTGTGATGGGGCTCTCTAGCTGCCAAGGCGCTAACAAGATGACGCTATCGGCGCGTGCCGGTCCATGGGAGATCCATGGTTAGTGTAACAACGATTTAATTCATAATCGAATATATATTCGAATATATTCGAATATTCATTCGATTATGAATATGCTAGTAGGATATTCGAATATGAATACGCTAATTTAGGATATTCGAATAAAATTCGAATATATTCTATGTTTAGTATAGATATATCTATAGCTATTTATCGCTTAGAAATAATAGTGAATAGTTGGTAGTAGTAGTGAATACTAGGTAGTAGCGGTGAATAGTAGGTAGTAGTAGTAAATGCTAGGTAGTAGCGGTAAATAGTAGGTAGTAGTAGTAAATAGTAGGTAGTAGTAGTAAATAGTAGGTAGTAGTAGTAATAGTAGTATGTTACGACCCTGTCGTCCGAAGGTCGATCGGGGTCTGGGATTGATCTCTTAGAGAGGAGTGTCAAGGACGGGATAGGTAGGCTTCGTGCTAGGCTGGTCTAGTACAATGGTATTATGTTCAGTGTCTAGGAGATAACTAGGTTGGTAACATGAGTTGAGCACGAAGCTCCTATCTGGAAGGGAAAGCATCGCTACTATATAGATATATAAAATCCTGCCAAGAGGTGTAGTTCAAGTGGTTTAATAACTGATCCACTTAACTATGGTTCAAGTGGTTTAACAACTAATCCACTTGACTGTAGTTCAAGTGGTTCAACAACTAATCCACTTGACTGTTACGAAAAGTGCCCTTGCTAGGCGTAGTATTAGGACCAGAGGTCCCCGCTCGTAACATTAGCTCCCCTCCCAAGAATCATCGTCCCGATGGTCTTAACTTCTAACATGCCTGCCGATAGACACAAACTTTCCAGTTCATTCCGTCGTCGCAATTTGATATCATCCGTCGTTCCAATAGTTCCAATGCGCGTTTGCAAGAACTGTGATAAGGCGAATCGTCCTGAGAAGTGTAAGGTGGGAGGTTCTTCCGATCGTTGCGTCGAATGCGCCCGTGTTGGTTATAGCTGTGACCTGGCACCTTTCTCACCTGCTCGATGGGCCAGGATCGAAAAGAAGCGTCAGGAAAAGGCTAAGGAGTTTAAGGAAACATTTGTAAAGCTTAATCGATTACAAGTCGAGGTTGAAGCTTTAGAGAAACAAAAGCTCGAGATGGTTGAAGGCGAGCTGCGAAATATCGAAGAGGTTGAAGCGGACGAGCAAGCTACTGGTCCCAACTTGAACGATTTCCTTTTCGACGTTTCTTCAGAGCAAGTGGAAATCTCTCCGGATTTCGACTGGGATGCTCTTGTGGATGCTGGCGGAATTGCTGCAGAAGGCTCTGGCAGTTCCCAAGGTTCCTGACAGGCTCCCAGGTATTTTCTGATTCCTCGCAGTCCTTCCATTTGATGAGGTATTTCTGACCCTTCTGCTCTAGGATCCTTTCAACCTCATATTCTTCGGTCTCAGCCTCATACTTCCAGTCTTCCTGGAGCGGTGTTTTGGAGTCGGCTGGTTCTAGCAAAGAGACATGGAATACTGGATGTACTTGGGCGTTAGACGGTAGCTGTAACTCATAGTCAACAGGTCCCTTGGGTTGCTTGACTAAAAATGGTCCAACTTTGATATGGTCCAGTTTCTTGCTTAGTCTCTTGCTTTTCAGGTTTTTTGCATGGAGGTAAACCTTATCCCCCTTTTTCAGCTGAGGATACATTTTTCTTTTCTTGTTGACCCGTTGTTAAGTTTTGGTATTGACCTCGCTGATTGCCTGCTGCATGTCACTATGCAGTCTTTTCATATCGGATGCTAGCACCGTTGCCTTCTCTGCCCTTGAACCTTCTCTAGGCTCTAGGAACAAGTTGGCATGTCGTCCGTAATTAGCAAAGAACGGAGACAGTCCGGTCGTGTCCGATCTGTTGTTGTTGAGTGCCAGTTATGCTATTGGAAGCAACGATACCCAGTTATTCTGTTTGTAACTGACATAGTGTCTCAGGTATGCTTCCATTGTTTGGTTTGTACGTTCTGTTTGACCGTCTGTTTCCGGGTGGTAGGCAGTCGACATTCGCAACTTGGTCCCGATTGCAGCGACCAGAGTCTTCCAGTAACGTGAGGTGAAGAGTCTGTCTCTATCTGATGTAATTGACTCCGGTATGCCGTGATCTCTTATCAGCTTGTCTAAAAGGATGAATCCTAGCTGATATACCTTGTATGTCTCTTTATAGGGAATTATGATCGCATACTTTGTTAATTTGTCGATAATTACCATTATCGAGTCAAAGGTATCACCTATGACTGGATCTTTTGATTTTGGTAGTTTGATAACGAAATCCATTGTTACATCTTTCCATGGTATGTCCGGAACTGGTGCAAACTATATTTGCCTATATTTGGCGTGGCGTGCAGACTTGTTCTGCTGGCATTGAATACATTCTTTGATGTATTTCTCAACGTGCGTACGCAGTCGTGGCGTCGCATACTCTCGTTGGAGGAGTTCCACTGTCTTGGAGACTCCTGGATGTCCTTGCAAAGGATCATCATAGTGATCTCGGATCACCTCTTCAGCGTATTTCTCCGGCAAGTACGTTTTTCCTTTATACTAGAGGAGATCTTGTCCTGGTTACTGAATCCTTAGCTACATAGCTAAGCTATCGTTAACATAGCCTTCCTTCAGGGTTAGCGCAATGTCCTGGACCGAGACTCGCGTGGTTGCTGCCAACGTCTGTGTTAGTACCAGCGATCCGTCCTTTTCTTGTTTAAGAATTGGTTTCTCCGTGATGTCCTTGGATTCCATATGGTCTAACCGCCTACTCAGGGCGTCTGCTCGGCCATTATCCTTCCCTGGGGTGTATAGTATTTTGAACTTGTACTGTCCTAATAATTCTGACCAACGGACTTGTCTTCGGTTTAACTCCTTCGTTGTCGTGAAGTTAAGAAGATTCTTGTAGTCCGTGAAGATTATAAGTTCTGAGCAACTCTCTGCGTATACTCTCCAGTGCTATAAGGCGCAGACGATAGCTAAAAGCTCCTTGTCGTGAATATTATAATTCTGCTCGGCTGCTGACATCTTCCGTGAGTAGTAAGCTACTGGGTGCCATTTGCCATCCTTAAGCTGGCACAAACAAGCTCTAATTGCAAGGTCCGAGGCATCTGTTTTAATCCGCGCTGGTTCTCCGCTATGAAAGGTACAGAGCACTGGTGGGTCCATGTATACTCGTTTAAGCTCTTCGAATGCTCTCTTCTAGTCGTTGTCCTATCGAAATCCCACGTTCTTCTTGGTGACGTCTATAAGTGGGAGTGCTTTCTTGGAATACCCTTCAATAAACCGTCGATTGAAGTTGGCAAATCCTAAGAAACTCTGAACTAATCTGACATCGTGTAGTGTAGGCCATTCCGCTATTGCCTTGATCTTCTCTGGGCTCATCCGGATGCCTATAGTACTCACCACAAATCCAAGGAATTCTACTGATTCCTTGTGAAATTCGCACTTTTCTAGGTTAAGGAGAAGTCCAGCTTGTGACAGGCGTTCAAGAACGTCCTGTACATGCTTAACATGTTCGTCCTTAGTCTCAGAGTAGATTAACATGTCATCGAGGTAAGCTATCACCGTTCGGTCTAGAAATTCTCGAAGTATGTTGTTGACTAGTGCTTGGCAGGTAGCTGGTGCGTTGGTAAGTCCGAATAGCATGACTAGGTACTCGTAATGTTTATAACGAGTCCTGATCGCCGTTTTCCATTCCTCACCTTCTTTCATCCTAATCAAGTTGTAAGCTCCCCGCTGATCGAGCTTCGTGAATATCTTTGCCTTGGCAAGTCTGTCCTGCAGTTCGCCAATGTTCGGCAGTGGATATCGGTTCTTGATAGTGATGTCGTTCAACTTCCGGTAGTCGACGTACAGCCTAAGCTTTCCACCTTTCTTCGGTACGAAGAGAATTGGATAGCCTGCCGGTGATTTGGATTCTTAAATAAATCCCTTTTTTAGGTTCTCGTCAATGTACTCCCGAAGTACACCGAGTTCCTTCTCTAAAAGTGCATAGATTGGTCCAAATGTCGGGGCCTTCCCTGATTCGAGTTCGATCTCATGATCCTAAGGTTGGTGTCTAGGTAACGCTTTTATCGTTAACTCTTCCTTAAACAGAGCTACATACTTCCTGTACTCTGAAGGGATATCAGGAGGTTTGTTACTTCCTCCAAGAACTCTAGCTTTCTTTTGGCCCTGCTGACCTCTGCTGGTGCCTGCTGAGTTGGACCCTTCTCTTTTAAGGTCGTCCTTATTCGAAGATGAAGTAACACATGCTTCGACCGGTCTTCGGTTCAACTTCTCATCTACCGTCGTCCGCTGTCGGCGTGTAGGGTGGATACTGGTGATAATGCCAGTTCGCTCGAATCTAAGTACTCCTGTTTTCCAGTTGATTACTAGGTTATACTTCTTTAACCAAGGCATTCCTAAAATGATGTGATAAGTGGCCATCCCAACTACATCCAAAGAAATTTCCTCATGGTGGCGTTAAATTGCAAGGTGTAGCGAGGTAGTTTCCTCGCCTACACTTCCTGTTAATAGTTCTGACCCGTCGGCCATTTATAAGCTGTATGGCTCCTTCTTCTTTCGAGTTGGTAAGCCCGCTGACTGTACCAAAGTTCGAGAAACGAAGTTGCCCGTTGCTCTAGAATCTATCATGGTAATAGTATTCGTCCCATTGATCTGTACCGGTACATTCACGTGTGTCTCGTAATCTGTCGAGTATAAATGTCGTATTACTGGGGTTATGACATTAATCTCCTTGTACTTCCCCTTAGCACAAGGGATTACTCTTTTTCCGAATCGGGGAGAAACTTGGTAATCTTCTTTTAACGCATATGCTTCTGGCACTGGTCGTGCAAGCATGCGTACCATTCCGTCAAGTGGCATTCCTTAGTATCCATCTCGTGCCTGAGGTAGGTGTGAAGGTGCTGATGCCACTTGTTATCGTATCCTGGAAAGAAACTTTGTCCTCTTTTTATTGCTAGATGCCACGTGCAGTCTAACTTCTGACAGTTTCTCCAGTCACGGTGTCTGCATGCGGGAGTCATTGGCGTCCGTCCTTCGTAAGTCCATACGGTCCAATGAGTCTTGTAATAGTCATCTGCACAAGCGCTCCAGTGCATGACTCTATGTTCCGGATGGTTCGAATCGTTACGATACTCCTGTATCAGTAACTTATCTGAAACTTTCTCTCGATAAGATTCCAATCGTTTCTCAGAGTCGCCTTTCTATTGATCCGTTGACGCGGAGGCACAAGGTGCGGAGTTACTTAGTCCGAAGCGTAGTACTTCTTCTTCTTCTTCTGATGATTCGCTGGTACTTATGTAGTCCCAGTCTGAGTCTCCTTTGATCCCTTGTCCTTGATCAGGCTTTTCCTTCTGATCCTTACCGTCGTCGTTAGAGTCCAGTTCTCTCAGTCGATCTTGAATGGTTTTGAGTCGTGCCTCTGTCTGCGTGATATTCTTTTCTTTCTTGACGACTTCCTTTTCTAATTCTTTATATCGCTGCTGGAGTTCTCTGATGTCTGCCTTAGGCGTATCGAATGCTGCGAGCAAATTACATATGATTACGTCGAGTTCTTCGTCGTTATATTCTGCCTTAGGCGGATCTTCTGAAGGTCCATTCTTCTTAAGTGGCACTCTTCATAGTACATTTAACTATAGTCGTTACACCATGTTTTTTAACCTATAGTTCCTGGTAATGTGGCCCGGCTTATTATAGCTATAGCAAAGTATTGCTTTCTTACCCCTATTATACTACCTCTTCCCCTTGGGTCTTCCTTTTTGCTGCGTGAAGTCGAGCTCCATAGGCACATGCTTATAGGGATCACGGTGTGTCGTTTTCTTTGTGTGGAAACCTCCTCCGAAGTTTCCATTTAGCCGAAATCCTATTAAGCCGCCATTATGTCGCTTTTCCATGGCCAGCTCGTAGAATCTGTCGTTGATTCTAGTTACAGTCTTTATAAGAGTCTTAAGGTCGTTAATCACTACTCCTGCTTCTACTCGCATGAGTTCTTCTTTGATATTGGCCTTAAGTCCTCTTTGATATATGGTTATAAGTACTTTATCGTCCTAATCAGTTCGAGCCGAGTACTATTGAAACTGCGTGGAGTACTCTACTACTAACTTCCTTTAGGTAAGGTGTTATATCACTCGTACCGCGACGTTATTTTCGTTAGAAGGTCCGAAATTTCGTCGTATCTTGACGCGGAACCTTGAGAAGCTCTCTATCTATCTCTTGATATCTTTATTTTCATCGTCGTCGGGGTCTTCCAAGTATCTTTTTAATAGAGGGGCGGACCACTCTTAGGCTCGCCCTCTCAAATAGGAAATAGTAAAAAGGGGTTACTTGACTTATATTATAGTATTAAACTTAAAATATAGCTATACTTATAATAGCTACTTCTCTAGTTTATCTTATTCTTTATAGTATATGTCTGGTTTAGTAACCCTGATTTTGTCGTCTTCGTTATGAGTAGGAGGTCGCTGTCCTTACTCGCTTAGGATGGGGTTTCGTCCTGAGGTACTCATCTTGAGGGTGCTTAAAGTGTTACGACCCTGTCATCTAAAGGTCGATCGGGGTCTAGGATTGATCTCTTAGAGAGGAGTATCAAGGACGGGATAGGTAGGCTTCGTGCTAGGCTAGTCTAGTATAATAGTATTATGTTCAGTGTCTAGGAGATAACTAGGTTAGTAACATAAGTTAAGCACGAAGCTCTTATCTGGAAGGGAAAGTATCGCTATTATATAGATATATAAAATCCTGCTAAGAGGTATAATTCAAGTGGTTTAATAATTAATCCACTTAATTATAGTTCAAGTAATTTAATAACTAATCTACTCGATTATAGTTCAAGTGGTTCAATAACTAATCCACTTGACTATTACGAAAAGTACCCTTGCTAGGCGTAGTATTAGGATCAGAGGTCCCCGCTCGTAACATAGTAGTAGTAGTAAATAGTAGGTAGTAGTAATAGTAATAGTAGTAAATAGTAGGTAGTAATAGTAAATAGTAGGTAGTATATAATAAATATTAGGTA